>TARA_B110000459_G_scaffold72615_1_pt1 | contig 15769 bp, 12 predicted proteins | sample TARA_B110000459 | Tara Oceans TARA_B110000459 (sample SAMEA4398296) | marine metagenome | biome: Polar Biome; feature: [SRF] surface water layer (ENVO:00010504); material: water (ENVO:00002006), including particulate matter (ENVO:01000060) such as... | depth 5 m | reverse complement strand
ATGTGTCCTACAAGTCTACCAATGAGGGAAAGATGCATGCTTGTGGTCACGATGTGCATACTGCTAGTCTCATGGGTGTAGCTAAGATCTTATGGGAATTGAAAGATGATATCAAAGGCACAGTAAGATTAATATTCCAACCTGGGGAAGAGAAATTGCCAGGCGGGGCTTCAATTATGATCAAAGAAGGAGTATTGTCAGATCCTAAGCCCATATCAATTTACGGTCAACATGTATATCCTCCTCTAGAGGTTGGTAAGGTAGGATATAGATCAGGGATGTATATGGCGTCTGCGGATGAGATATATCTTAAAGTCACCGGTCTTGGAGGTCACGGAGCACTTCCACATAATTGTATAGACACCGTTTTACTTTCAGCGCGTATACTAGAGGCCTTACAAGCTGTCGTGTCTAGACATTGTAACCCTAATATACCATCGGTACTGTCATTTGGAAAGATCAACAGTGATGGTGGGGCGACTAATGTGATTCCAGATATAGTGCGTATAGAAGGTACATTTCGAACAATGAATGAAGAGTGGCGTTACCAAGCGCATGAACATATAAAAAAGATAGCTCAACATACTGCTCAGTCCATGGGTGGATCCTGCGATGTAGATATACAAATAGGATATCCATGTTTGATCAATCATGCCGCAGAGACAGATTTTGTAAACCAAGTTATGATCGATTATCTCGGTGAAGAAAACGTAGTCGAACTTCCGATTAGATTGACAGCTGAAGACTTCTCATATTTCTCTCAAGTGAGTGATGCTTGCTTTTACAGATTAGGTACGGGTAATTCAGCGAAAGGAATTACCTCTCCAGTTCATACACCTAATTTTGATATAGACGAAGATGCATTGGAGATAGGGATGGGATTAATGGCATTTTTGGCAGTATTGAGATTAGAGAAGGTAAAATAAAATATTGGGTCTATGGATTAAGTCATTAACATGAATGCCAATAGAGCCTTTATAATTTCAATAATTAGCGTGAAAGCAGTATCTTTTTAACTTAACTAGATTGGACAGATAAAAAAATCTTTTATAAAATAATTGCAGAGTATCAGAAATGCTCTCGCATTATTGTAAAGGTTCTTAATTATTCATGTTGGTAGTATCGTTAATACTATTTATTCTTATTGAAGATTAGTCAAATGACTGATTCTCTACAGTTGCTTTTTCTATTAGTTCTTTATATTCTTCTGGAGATAGGCCATCTAGACAGTAATCTATTGGATTGACAGCCTTACCATTAATACGTACTTCGTAATGAAGGTGGGGCGCTGTTGAAGTACCAGTAGATCCTACGGTTCCTATCTTTTGACCTTTAGATACTCTCTGTCCTTTCTTAACATTTACTGTCTTCATGTGGGCGTATAAAGATGTGAAGCCATAGCCATGATCTATAATCACATTAGTGCCATACCCACTTCTTCTTTTCTCTACTCTGATAACTTTACCATTACCAGTAGATTGGATTGCAGTTCCCTTTGGAGCAGTAAAGTCAATTCCTTTATGGAATTTCTTTACTTTGTGTACAGGGTGAAGTCTGATTCCATAACCAGATAAGTGTTTTACTTTTCGTTTGAGTTTATTTTCTTGGATAGGCTTTATAGAAGGAATTGAAGCCAATCTCTCTTCTTTTGACTTCGCGAGCATAAACAGCGAATCAAGAGAATTGCTCTGGATACTTATTTTTCTTTTAAGCTTTTCGACATTTGAAAGAGATTCAGTTATCATCTCTCCAGTTTTTTCAAAATCTTCTAGGTGATTGTATCTTTTACTACCTCCGATACCACCATTCCATATCGCATCATCGATAGGCTCCATTCCGAAGATCATTCGGTGTACATCTTTGTCTTTCTGCTGAAGTCTTTCTACATCGGCTGCGATATCCTGAAAGTCAGAGGTAAGATTAGAGTAATGATACTCCATCTCAGTGAGCTCTCTATCTAGAGCTTTCTCCATAGGAGTTGGAAGATATTTATATCCCAATGAGAACACGCCTACTGATACGAAAATGATTGAACAGCAAATTCCTGCAAAGCGAAAAATTTTTTCCCTTAATGTAAGCCTTAGCTTTTCAAACTGAAGTGTCTGTTGATTATAGACGTATTTTTCCTTTCTCATTGTTTCCTATCTAAAGGTAATAACTGATGATAAAAACCTAGAGTTACCTATGCAATTTGAAGAATTGATTATCGTTTTTAAAGAGAGTTGATGTGAGTGTTTGTAGTCTCAATTCTGGGGAATAAACAGCGATAATTCCTCTATTGTAATTGGTGTCAGGCTTAATTATTATTTAATATTTAGCTACTTTTGTATTAATAGAAAATCCTTGTGTTCGATTTATAACTTTGATCAAATGTAACCCTTGACATCCGATTTTCCAAAACATTGTAAAATTAAAAATATACTTATCATATATAAATATGCTATATCTCTAAATTATTGACCTTTATCAAGTTATCAAAAAATTATAGAACATATTAGTTTTAGTTATATGTGACATTAATAAAAGAATGGAGTGTTATACCACTTCTAAAGCATTATAAGCAGCATGAGTAGTAATATGACATCCAATCAAATTCGTCAAACATTTTTTGACTTCTTCAAAGGTAAAGGACACAAGATTGTGCCTTCTGCCCCTATCGTAGTCAAGAATGACCCTACTTTGATGTTTACCAATGCGGGTATGAATCAATTTAAAGATTACTTTTTGGGCAACAAAGATGCTGAAATAAAACGTGTAGCCGATACACAAAAGTGTCTAAGGGTCTCAGGGAAACATAATGATTTGGAAGAAGTAGGTCGTGATTCTTATCATCATACTATGTTCGAAATGCTAGGAAATTGGTCTTTTGGTGATTATTTCAAGACTGAGGCGATTTCTTGGGCTTGGGAATTACTCACTGAGGTGTACAAGTTGGATTCTACTCGTATTTATGCTACTGTCTTCGGTGGAGATGATAATGAAGGACTTGGACGTGATGAAGAGTCTGCAGAATTGTGGAGACAATTCCTACCAGAAGATAGAATTTTATATTGTGGAAAGGAAGATAACTTCTGGGAAATGGGTGAAACTGGACCTTGTGGACCTTGTTCAGAGCTACATGTTGATCTTAGATCAGATGAAGAAAGAGCTAAAGTGCCAGGAAGAGATCTAGTAAACATAGATGATCCAATGGTGATCGAAATATGGAATCTAGTTTTTATTCAATTCAATAGAAATTCGGATAGGTCACTGGAAAATTTACCCGCAAAACATATTGATACAGGAATGGGTTTCGAAAGATTGTGTCTAGCTATGCAAGCTAAGAAGTCTAACTATGAGACGGATATCTTCTTACCGATGATTCAATATATAGAAAAAGAGTCAGGTATTGCATATACTAATAAGTATGCTGAAGATGAAAAGACAGACATAGCGATGAGAGTAATTGTGGATCATGTCAGAGCAGTATCATTCACCATTGCAGATGGCCAACTTCCAAGTAATACTGGAGCTGGATATGTTATTCGTCGTATTCTACGTAGAGCGGTAAGATATTACTACTCTTTCCTAAATATGAATGAGCCGTTTCTCCATAAGTTAGTGCCGATGCTCGCAGAACAATTCAAGGATGTATTCCCTGAGTTAGAAGCACAAAGAGGATTCGTAGAGAAAGTAGTGTTGGAAGAGGAAAAATCATTTCTAAGAACATTAGCTGGAGGACTTCGTCGTATCGAAAATCTTGATGTAGAGAATAATCAAATGACTGGAAAGCAAGCATTTGAATTGTATGATACTTACGGATTTCCAATCGATTTAACTCGTATGATTGCAGAAGAGCATGGATGGCAAATAGATGATATAGGATTTGAAGTAGCACTAGAAGAGCAAAGAGTAAGAGGTCGTGATGATGGTAAAAGAGAGACTGGAGATTGGGTTCCAGTGCACGATACCGAAGAAGTAAAATTTTATGGATATGATGAGCAAGAGGTAAAAAACGCGAAGATTAATAAATACAGAACGCTAAAAGAAAAAGGTAAGCCTGTCTATCAAGTGGTCCTCGACAAAACACCTTTCTACGCAGAGGGAGGAGGACAAGTAGGTGATAAGGGAGAAATTATTGTAGGAGACCAAAAGATAATAGTCTATGATACGAAAAAAGAGAATGACCTCATCATTCACTTTGTAAACGAATTACCTACAGATGCGTCTACATTAGTAGATGCTAAAATAAATGCCACAAGAAGAGTACTGACCGAAAATAACCACTCTGCGACGCACCTATTGCATGCAGCACTAAGACAAGTTTTGGGTACACATGTTCAACAAAAAGGATCGTTAGTAAAAGATGAATATCTCAGATTTGATTTCTCGCATTTTGAGAAAGTATCAACGGAGCAACTCAAAGAGGTAGAGCAATTAGTAAATGCAAAAATTAGAGAAAATATATCTCTTATAGAAAATAGAAATATATCGGTACAAGATGCTAAGGAAGCAGGAGCAATGATGCTCTTCGGTGAGAAATACGGAGAGTTTGTACGTATGATCACATTCGACGAAGACTTTAGCCGGGAGCTTTGTGGAGGCTGTCACGTAGATACTACTGGACAGATAGGATTGATGAAGATTACATCCGAAAGCGCCATCGCGGCAGGGGTAAGGCGTATCGAAGCGATTACAGCAGAAGCTGCAGAGAAATTTGTATCAGACGCAATCGATCAACTCACAGAAGTGAAAGGATTACTTAAGAATCCTAAAGATTTGACTGGGGGAATACAAGATCTACAAGAAGAGAATAAAGTGTTGAAAAAAGAGATTGAGAAACTAATGGCTGCCCAGGCTGGAAACATGAAAGAAGATTTGATCAAGGCAGCAGAAGATATTAATGGTGTAAAAGTAATACGTACCATTCTCAAAGGACTCGATAGTAAATCTGCTAAATCACTAGCTGGGAGTATCGAGCAAATTGTAGGCGATTGTGTCATCCTATTTGGTATTGATGGAGAGAAGCCACAACTACAACTATCGGTAAGTAGGGCGCTCACAGAAAAAGGTCTACACGCAGGCAACATGGTTAGCGAGCTAGCAAAGAACATCAAAGGTGGCGGAGGTGGTCAATCGTTTTATGCCAGTGCTGGAGGTAGTGATGCAAGTGGGTTGCAGGCTGCTGTGGACCAGCTAGGGGGTATGTTTGGTTAAGGAAAATTCACCATTATATTAGTTTATTATTTTTAAATAAATAGAAATATAATTTAAAAAAGCAAGTGGAATAATTCCGCTTGCTTTTTTGTATCTAGATGAGATGTAAAATTATTATTATAAGTTGTATAAAAGAAAATTTCATCATCCCTATAATTCCTTCAAAGGTAGATATTTAGGACATGGCTCGAGCCAATATTAATAGAATGATAGAAAAAACGATTAATGTAACTGAAGCTATTTTCATTAATTAGCCCTAGCCAAATAGCATACCTGTTCCTTTGAAGCTGCTGCAGGTGTGATCATTATAAATGCGAAATTTTAATCGCTCAATTAATTAGAAAACTATATTACGCTTGAAAATTCAAAATCGAGTTACGACCTTAAGGAAATAGTCATTGGGAATTATTTCTCACTTCCCAATCCACCTAAGCACATTATCATTCCAAATTTCCTTGCGATCAGATGCGGTAATCACTCCACTTTCTACTACTTCATCGATCACCTTTCCTGGATAGCCATTCGCGATACCATCCATTTCTCCGAGTGGATATGGATCATCTAATCCAGCGACTATTTGTGATACACCATGTCTACGGATAAGCATCTCAAGGGATAGTGGATCATGTACCAATGTATCAAAGAATATATTAGGATGTCCGATGGCGTTATCAGGATGAGTCTTCCCTTTAAAGAGATCAGGTCGACCGTCAAATCCTTGTCGTCTTCGGCCTTGATTCATTACAGCATATTGATTGCCGTGAGCGTAGCATACTCGGATATTTGCAAATCTATTGTGATGATTGCTAAGCGTATAATCATGATAATGATCAGCTGTCTGTGCGCACATCCATACCAAGTGAAATCTCCAAGTCTTATCTTCGAGGGCAATAATCTTCTGACCATCATATGGATGTACTTCTACTGCTAAATCGAGTTCGTTGGCTAGCTCCCATATCTCATCTACAGACTCGTGTGCAGTATTGCGCCATTGTCCATCTTGATCTTGATAGTGTGTAGGTAGGCAGAGTACTTTTAGTTTTAATTTGGTGACGCAACGTTCTATTTCTTTGAGCGCTTGGTCCATGTATGCTGGCTGTATAACCATGCCACATGTCAGTCTATCACTATGGTGAGCTTGCAGTAGTCCTTGATAATCATTGTACCAAGAGTGCATATCTTTTGCAGCTTGTTTTGGTAATCCGTTAGCATATAGCTGTGAAAGGGTGATGACTACCATATGATCGATATGCTGATCGTCCATCCACTGTAGCTTTTCATCTAAGAAGAAACTCGGTGCTGTGATAGGTCTTTTCCAATTGCCCTGGCACATGTATGACCTGTCATTCTCTATCCAGAAGTAACCTTTATCCTTCATGAATTGCGGTATCTGCTCCGGATTAGGTAGGAGATGACCGTGTCCATTGATTTTTTTATATTGTTTTTCGGGCATTATATTCTTTGATTTTTTTTGACGGCAAATTCATAGCCTTCCTGTTACCATGCTTTCATTTGCATAGGATCAAAGTAGAAAGAATTCTCGGTAAGTAGTCTAGCAATAAAGAAAAATCTCACTTTGACTTGATCATTATAAATATAATATAGAAGCTTAAGATTTTATTACTCAATTGAGATTGCCCTAATCGAATAAAAAATATTTAATACCTTGATTTGTTTTAGTTAGGCTATTTCCAGTTCCTTCTTAACACTATTGTATTTGATACCCTTGGATGATAATCCTCGTGATTGACAATATTCCATTACTCTTGGAAGTACTTCTTTCAAAGTAACAAATGATTTGATATTATCATGGAAAACAATTATAGATCCAGGTTTTAAATTTTGGATCACATTCTGATAGCATTGTTCTGCTGTGATATTCTGATCAAAATCTCCACTGAGTACATCCCACATTACTATCTGATATTGATGTCTGATCGCTTCAGCTTGTTGCGGTTTAAGCCTACCATATGGTGGTCTATATAGGTCTGATTGCACAAACGAGCCGCATAGCTCTACATCATCCAAGTATTTCTCAACATCACTTCCCCAACCAGACTTATGAGAGTAGCTATGGTTACCTACGCTATGGCCTTCAGCAATTAATCTATTGTATATCTTGCTATGTTTGCGTACATTATCTCCTACACAGAAGAAGGTGCCGTGCATATCGTACGATTTTAAAGTATCAAGAACCCAAGGTGTGACTTTTGGTATCGGTCCATCATCGAAAGTGAAATAGACATAAGGCTTCTTTCTAGATTTATTCCACAAATAGTTAGGAAATAGCTTTCGTATGAGCTTCGGAGTCTTAATTATGTACATCTAGGTATTTGATATTATCCTTTAAATAGGATTACTTTACATCTTCATAACGGCGAGAACAGAAGAAATGTGACTTTTTGATGAATATTTTTTGTGTAAACCATATAAAATTAGGAAAATAGGCATCGAATAGGATGTGTTTCGGTGATAATTGAATTTAGATTGTCAATAGGCTGGATATTAGTACTATTAAAATTTAATGATTGAATATAGCATTATGAGTGATGTAAGAGTAAGATTTGCACCGAGTCCAACAGGGCCATTACATATTGGAGGCGTACGTACAGCATTGTACAATTACCTGTTTGCAAAGCATGCAGGCGGTGCATTTATATTACGAGTAGAAGATACTGATCAAAATAGATACGTACCTGGAGCAGAAGAGTACATAGTAGAGGCTTTGAATTGGTTTGGATTGACTCCAGATGAAGGTCCAGGATTTGGTGGAGATTATGGTCCTTATCGTCAATCTGAGCGTAAGGACTTTTATGCTAAATATGCTATTCAAATGGTGGAGCAAGGTAATGCCTATTATGCTTGGGATACGCCTGCGGATTTAGATTCGATGCGAACTCAAGATTCCAATGCGAAATATGACGCTAAGACTCGTGTTAAAATGAAAAATGGTCTCACCTTATCTGCTGATGAAGTAAAATTAAAACTGGAAAGTGGCGTCAAATATGTGATTCGACTCAAGATGCCTGAGAACGAAGATGTAATGATCACTGATTTAGTAAGAGGAGAAGTAACATTCAATACTCAAGACTTAGATGATAAAGTGATACTCAAGGGTGACGGAATGCCTACCTATCATTTAGCGAATATCGTAGACGATCATCTTATGAAAATCTCTCACGTTATCCGAGGAGAGGAGTGGCTCAGTAGTACTGCACATCACGTATTGATGTATAGGTTTATGGGTTGGGAAGCACCACAGTTTTCTCATCTACCTTTGATACTCAAGCCTACAGGTAAAGGTAAGTTGAGTAAGCGTGATGGAGCTAAGTTTGGGCTTCCTGTATTTCCATTAGAGTGGAATCCAGGTAACGACGAAGAGCTATATTCCGGATTTAGAGAATTTGGCTTTTTACCAGATGCAGTGATCAATTTCTTAGCATTCCTGGGATGGAATCCTGGTACGGAACAAGAAATATTTTCATTAGATGAATTAGTAAATTCATTTAGTATCAAGCGTATTGTGAAGAGCGGCGCAAGATTCGATTATGATAAAGCTAAATGGTACAATCAGCAATATATCATCAAAACTGCAAATGAAGTCCTAGCAGCAATGATCAGATCAGAGGTAAGTTCCTTCTATAGCGACGAATATCTAGCTAAGGCATGTGGATTGATGAAAGAGAGAGTAGAGACTGTTGGCGATATATCTAAGGTTGGAAATTTTCTTTTTGGATCACCTACAGAGTATGATGCTAAGATGATTCTTAAGAAGTATAAGGAAGTCAATGACTCACACTTTGTGGCATTGACAGGAGCTCTTGAGAATTTAGAAAATTTTAGTGCTGAGAGTACCGAGAATACGATCAAAGGTTACATTGAAGACAATGGATTATCGTTTGGAGCAATCATGCCAGTTCTTAGATTAGCTACCTCAGGAACGATGAAAGGTCCAGATCTTTTCGAAATGATGGAATTGCTAGGTCATGATGAGGTGTTAGTTAGAATGAGAGATGGACTTAAAGAGATCAAGAAGATAAAGTCTGAGGTTCGATCTTAATTCTGAATTGAATTAAATCTTCACTCTAAAATGTAATGCATATATGCCCAAGAAAATGAAAAAACAAGGAAAGCCTAATGTTCACGATGAACTTAAAGGTTTCGATATCAAAATCAATGAATTTGGTGAAATGCAATCTAGTTTTAATATCGATAAACTCAATGATTTTCTCAATGATAACGTAGAAGATAAGAAGTTGGGAAATGAAGTGCAGGAGGAAGAGTAGAATAAAATACATCCTTCGATATGCTCATGGTTGATTTGTAATTAATTAAACCAACTCAGCCAATCGCAAAACTTCTTCTCTCATCGTCTGACAAGTTTTACTCATCAATGTATAGTCTTTACAAATGACTTCAAAGCAAGAATCTTTCATTGGAATTATGATATGCTGGTATTCATCCCAAGTGGCGTCATTATGAAAAGGTTCAAGAGCACTCAATTCTCTAAGATCTTCAATCCAATTAGAATCTAAGATTTCTTGAAAGCAAAATGGCTCTATTCCTATATCATCATAGGAATATCCATCGAGTATCTCATCATTAGGACTACCAAACTTATACTTTGCATATTTATTGAATCGGATAGAAGTAATCTGATCTACAGGTACTCTGTTGAAAGGGCTGTTCTCAGCATCATGAACAGAACTATCTTCTATAAAGAAAATCAAATAGACATAATGTTCATTAGCCAATACCTTTGGGGTAGGAGCTGCTGCACTACATATGATATTCTCTAGAATAGATTTAATCTCCATAGCGCTAAGATTTTTTATTAGTTGTCGACGCTTGTATCATTCCGAATTTGTAATTCGACATTCGTAATTAGTTCTACCTCAACCTATCCATACTCTTCACCAACTTATCATCTTTACCAATAGCTCTTCCTGCCAATACGGCAAAGATCAAAGCCACAAGTGGAGGGTATATTCCTAAGTCGTCATTAATGGTGCTTAAAGCATCACCGGTGCGTTCATTGTAAATAAGTAAGAATGCAATAAGAGGCAGTAGGATAGCCATCACTATACCCAAGTAAGAGAGTCTTTTTTGTAGAGGTCTATTATTGAATAAAAAGATAGCGCTAAGTGTTACTAAACCACCAATTATTGTTAATCCTATTAATACTGGGCTATCGTGTATATTATATACCAAGTCATTCATTACGCCTGGACTAGCTACATCGGTAGTAGCAAATGGTAAGGCGAATTCTGTCCAAAAAGCAGCGCTTGAGAGCAGCAAGAAAAGGCTTTGTATTCTTTGTATCACGAGGATTGATTTTTATGTCTATTCAATGTTAGTGTGTTTTCAAGGTATATAACTATCTTGATACTTGTAAGCAAAGATATGGAAAATTGAATCTATCGTATTGGGAAGAGAAGTACTATTTTGAAGATAATGATCTAGTCGTTATAGGTGCAGGTATAGTCGGCCTGTCGACAGCAATAGCGGTAAAGACATTGAGGCCAGATCTTAAGGTATTGGTATTAGAAAGATCGACCGTACCTTCAGGTGCGAGTACTAAAAATGCTGGATTTGCATGTTTTGGAAGTGTAACTGAGTTGATTTCTGATAGTGTACATATGAAATACGAAGATCAGATCGCTTTGCTTAAGATGCGATGGGATGGTTTGAAATTACTGCAATCTAATGTAACTCTAGAAGATATGTCTTATAGATCTAGAGGTGGAGTAGAAGTATTGGAGGTAGATGACGTTTCGCAGATAACAGCACTAGACAACATTAATAAGTATAATGAAATGGTAAGTGATGCTATCGGCCTTAAAGATTGCTTTTCAATAGTTGATCAACATCTTTCTGATTCATTTCATAGCAAAGCTATATACAATCAATACGAAGGGGAACTCAACCCTATGCATATGATGTCTAGCTTACAACGAAAGGCATCAAAACTAGGTGTCAATATACTATATGGTGTAGATGTACAATCTGTATACTCAGGGGTAGTCAACTTAGTCACTAAAGAAATAGAATCACCGAAAATCGCTGTTTGTACTAATGGCTTATCTCGAGCATTACTCCCTCAATTAGCATTGCAAGCAGTTCGTAATCAAGTATTTGTGACTGAGCTTCTAGTAAATAATCCGTTGCAATCTTGCTATCACTTTGATCAAGGCTATGTCTATTTCCGAGAAATCGATAATCGAATATTGATCGGAGGTGCACGTAATCTATATTCAGAACAAGAGAATACTGACCAATTTGGACAGACAGATAACTTGAAGGCTTATCTCAAGTCGTTTGTAGAAGAGAGAATCACTAAGCGTACTATCCAATTTGAATATGAATGGAGTGGAATCTTGGGAGTTGGTGAAACTAAAGAACCTATTATCGAGGAAGTAGCCAAAGGTCTATATGTTGGCGTTAGACTAGGAGGGATGGGAGTTGCCATTGGCAGTGGTGTAGGACATTCTCTAGCTGAGATGGTATTGTCTTAGAATAAACTACTTTAATCTTAACAAGAAATTATCTTTGTAGGAGGAGTCAAATACATGGATCCTGACGTTTATAATTACGAAACAAGGAATAAGTTATCAATATCTATAAATCCATATTAGCTATAGTAGCCATGATGCTGAGTGTTGGAGCGTATGCCCAACAGGAAGAAGCACAGGATACGTCAAAGACTGATCGACTAATTGTGAAGTTTGCTGAGACGCGTATCACTGATCTGTCAGGTGACGAAGCGGAACAAATCTTTTTTGGAGATGTGAAATTGTACAAGGATAGCCTTTTTATGTTTTGTGATACAGCAAGAGTCATAGGGAATAACCTTTGGGCTAAGGGCAATGTAATCTTCATTCAGAATGATACTATTAGGACCTTCGCCGATAGCCTTTATTTTCATGGAGACTCTTCTATAGCCTATCTATATCATGATGTTGTTTTAGAGAATGGCAGTAATAAGCTATACAGCGATATATTGATCTATGATACAAGGACTAAGGTAGCCTCATACAAAGATACAGCGATAATGGTCCAGGAAAAGAGTAGCCTTCAATCTGTAAGAGGGTATTACGATGTAGATAATGATCAAGCATTCTTTTATGATGAAGTATATATCGAAGGAGAGGACATGAAGATGAGGGCTGATTCTATGAGTTTCCTTACGGATGAACAACGAGCTATCTTTATGGGACCTACTAGGATCCAGCAGATAAGTAGAGATATCTATTGCGAAAGCGGATTCTATGATATGGATGACGAAGTAGCTTTATTTGAGGAGAATGCACAGTTTGAAGAGATAGATGTTGAGGCTAGTGCTCAAAGCATTGAATATACCAAGTTAACGGGAGAAATCCGTTTGGAAGGTGATGCCTATTATCGGAACAAGGAAGATATTGGTAGAGGAGATATTATTGTCTATAATGAAACGACGGAGTCTGCTGAGCTTTTAGGAAATGCGACTTTCGAAAATGCTAAAAGTAAAGTAAAAGGTCAACGTATCGATTACGATAAGAAGACAGAGGCGTTTAAAGTGAAAGGGCAATCGGTGATTTCAGATCCACCTTATATAATATCTGCAGAATCTGTCGATTATGACAAAGAATCGAATACGGCTTATGCTGTTGGTGATGTGATTTGGCAAGATACGTCAGCGGGAATTTCCATTTTCTCAGATCACCTTGACTATCAAGAATCTACTGGATACGTCAAAGCGACTAACGACGAAGGTCGACCATTGATGCAAAATGTTTCTGGTGGTGATACACTCTATATCTCAGCAGATATACTGAAATCGTACAGCGAGTATGTGACAGATACTTTAGGTATAGTAGATACAATTAACTATCTAATAGCTGATGATAATGTACAGATCATGCGATCTAGTTTGCAAGCAGTATGCGATTCACTAGTGTACCAAGATAGTGATTCGTTATTCTTGCTATTGGATGATCCTGTGGTATGGTCAGATAGTTCCCAGATCACTGGAGATACAATAAAGATTTACTTAGCGAATGATGATTTAGACAAGATGGAAGTCTATCCAAAAGCATTTATGACTAATAGTGCGGACCTCATCTATTATAATCAGATCTCTGGTAAACGTATCATTACTTCATTTGAAGATGGAAAACTGAAGACAATGGACGTCATCGGTAATGCTAGATCACTGTATTATATGTTGGATGAATTCAAAGCATACATTGGTGTCAACTCTACAGAGTGCAGTAGTATTAGATTTACCTTTTCTGAGAATGATATTAAAAGCATTAAATTTTTTACGAGTCCTAGATCGCAGATATTACCTATGCGAGGGACTAATCATGAAGACATCAATTTAGATGGATTCAATTGGAGGTTCTCTGAAAGGCCAATGACTCTAGCGGATCTCCAGAGTAGCCTTACAAGAGACCTTAAACTGGAATAATTTAAAATAGTTTTTCGAACCATTTTATATTGAGTGTGTCGAACGAGTTTACTAAATTTGATTCAGAATAATATTAATGTATATAATGTCACGATTTTCATTTCTATTCATTGTTTTTATTTCTGCTTTGCAATTCGGAACAGCGCAGCAGAACAATCAAATATTGCAAGAGGCAATGACAAATGCCAAATCAGGTGATAATCAAAAAGCCATAGAAAAATTCGAAGCATTAGAATCTCACAGTTCTGCAGATATTTATTATAATATAGGTCGATTATACCAAGAGAATAACGATGTAGCAAATGCCGCGCTCAATTATGAAAGGGCATTAAAAATAGATGGTGATCACAATCAAGCCAACAATAATTTATCAATCATTAGAGAAGAAACTGACTTTGATATTATACCAGTTGAAGAGATGTTTTTGATCCATTGGTGGAATTTACTGGCGGGCTCTATGAGTGCAAATATTTGGATGATATTGAGTTTGCTAGCCGCTATTGGATTGATAACAGCCGTGTATTTTTGGTGGATAGCTGATCGATCTGAACTGAAGAAGAAAGCGTTTTTTGCTACAGTTATTACCCCTGTATTATTGGGAATTTTATTAGCGATAGGAAGTACTTCGAAGTTGCTAGCGACTAATAAAGATTATGCTATTATAATGAATGAAGACTATGATATGCATGAAGGAGCTGATGATCGCAGCCCAATTATAAAAGATATAGAGGTAGGCACTAAAGTAGAGATCGTAGATCAAATTGACGAATGGATCAAAGTCGTTACGGTGGATACCGAGAGCGGATGGATCAAAGAGAGCGAAATAGTTAGGATTTGACTTTTTATCCTATTATTATTTTCAAATAAGCACTTTCTTTCGCAATCCAGAATCCTAAATAGCTAAGCAATATATTAAGGTGGTTAAGCCTTTCGGAAGATGTATTATATTTACAAAAGATAAATACATCACATGAAAAATATATTCATACTATTCACATTATTAGCATGCATTACTCTCACAGCCCAGACTGACGATAAGAAATGGGATGTCAATCATCCACCAGGAGATTCTTCAATGACTGTTATCAAGACTAACGAAGGTACATGGATGAGTATCGATGTTAGTCCAGATGGAGAAAATATTGTCTTCGATATGTTAGGAGATATATTCATGATGCCTATCGCAGGTGGTAAAGCTAAAGCGATAAGATCAGGTCTAGCTTGGGAAGTGCAACCAAGATTTAGTCCAAATGGTAAGCATATATCTTTCACTTCTGATGCAGGTGGTGGAGATAATATCTGGTATATGAAAGCAGACGGCTCTGACCCTAAGCAAATCACTAAAGAATCATTCAGGTTACTAAACAATGCTACATGGCATCCTAATGGTCAATATCTCGTAGCACGTAAGCACTTTACATCAAGTAGGTCGCTAGGAGCGGGGGAGATGTGGCAATATCATATCACTGGGGGAGAGGGTATGCAGATCACTAAGCGTAAAAATGATCAGCAAGATGTCAACGAACCAGTATTTTCTCCTGATGGAAGATATTTATATTACAGTGAAGATGTATATCCTGGTGGTTTTTTTCAATATAATAAAGATCCTAATGATCAGATATTTGTAGTGAATCGATATGATATGAAATCAGGTAAGACTAAGAAAATTACTGGTGGTCCAGGTGGCGCGTGTCGCCCACAGATATCTAATAATGGTAAAAAGCTGGCATATGTACGTAGAGTGAGGACCAAGTCGGTACTATTTGTACATGACCTTGCTACGGGTAGAGACTATCCAATTTTTGACGGATTGAGCAAAGATCAGCAAGAAGCGTGGACGGTATTTGGTATTTATACAGGATTCGATTGGATGCCTGATGACAAGAATATCGTTATCTGGGGACAAGGAAAGATTCATAAAGTAAATACCATGAATGGTTATGCGTCAGAGATTCCATTCGAAGTGGAAGTAGAGCACAAGATGATGAAGACATTAGAATTTCAAAATGCTGTAGACAGTGATCAAATGACAGCGAAAGTGCTAAGAGATCTGTGTACCTCACCTGATGGAAAGACAGTAGTATTCAATGCATTAGGAAGTATTTGGAAGGCAGGTAAAAAAGG
>TARA_B110000459_G_scaffold202949_1_pt1 | contig 15871 bp, 13 predicted proteins | sample TARA_B110000459 | Tara Oceans TARA_B110000459 (sample SAMEA4398296) | marine metagenome | biome: Polar Biome; feature: [SRF] surface water layer (ENVO:00010504); material: water (ENVO:00002006), including particulate matter (ENVO:01000060) such as... | depth 5 m | reverse complement strand
TCTCCGCCATCTATAGAATACTCAATGGTCGCCCTATCTGTGCTGCCCTCAAATGTTTCTCCAGAAAAAAAACTTGAAAAAGATAAAATGGCATTGTTTAGACCTGTGAAATTTAAAGGAGGTGTGATCAGATAATCAGCACTTTTATTGCAATCACAAGCATCATCATTTGTAGCTATGAAATTACCATTTGGGTCAATACTCCACCACTCACTTTGTAAAGATGAGTTGTTTCCACTGCTCCAACCACCATCGTTTGCTAGGGTTTGTTGCAACCATCCATCGGGGAGGTTAAGTGGATTGTCGAAAGTTTCATCAACGAGGATGTTTTGGGCTAAAAGAGCAGAGTCAAACGCGGAAGATGATAATACGATTATACATGAAAAAAGTATAGCAAATAACTGAGATGTATGTTTTCTTACAATCATATTAATGGGTATAAATTATTAAGCAAGAGACCTTTAATTTGTATTTTACTAAATTACAAATAAGAACTCCATTAATCAATGAGTTGTATAGTATTTTTAGCAAAACAATATACATTGGTTTGTATATTGCAGCATTATTGTACAATACACAATGAAACAACTTTCCAAAAAAAATTGGAATCAGTATATTTCATATTATGACTTGGCAAATCAGGTCCAATCCAGAAGTTATTAATATCATTATTCATAAAAGCAACATGCGACTAAAACATTTATTCTTTTTAGTTATTATATATGCACAATTTTCATCTGGATTTGCTCAATCATGTGAGATTAAAGGAAGAGTTTACAATAGTATAAATAATCAGCCAATACCTTTTGCAAACATTATTATTGAAGGTTTATATATAGGTACGTCATCAGATATTTCTGGAAACTACACGATAGGGGATTTAGAACCAGGAACTTACAATATAATATGTTCATTTCTTGGCTTTAAGACAAAAGTTGCCTCCGAAATATCCTTAAACTCAACTAAAACGACTAAAGTTGACTTTGCTCTGGTGGAATCGACCACAAATATTAATGAAGTACTAATACTAACTTCTCCATTTACTGAAAAGGAAGAAAGCCCCGTAAGTCTTAGGACAATAAGTTCTTCTGAAATTTATCGAAGCCCTGGGGGTAATAGGGATATTTCAAAAGTACTCCAAATACTTCCCGGTGTAGCGTCTTCTCCGTCTTTTAGAAATGACATTATTGTGAGAGGAGGAGCTCCAAATGAAAATCGTTTTTATTTAGATGGGATAGAAGTACCAAATATTAATCATTTTGCAACGCAGGGATCTTCAGGAGGTCCTGTTGGGATGATCAATGTCAACTTCATAAGAGAAGTAGACTTCTACTCGGGTTCATTTCCGTCAAATAGAGGTAATGCGTTGAGTTCAATACTAGATTTTAAACAGATTGACGGAAATGACGAGAGCCTAAAGGGAACATTTACATTAGGCTCTAGTGATGTGGGAATGACTATGGATGGTCCAATAGGGGAAAAATCTACCTTTATTTTTTCAGCTCGACGTTCCTATTTGCAGTTTCTATTTAAGGCATTGGGGCTTCCTTTTCTGCCCACATATACTGACATGCAGTTTAAACAAACTATAAAACTTGACCAAAAAAACCAAATCAACATAATAGGATTAGGAGCAATAGATGATTTTACTTTAAACACAAGTGTAAATGAAGGTCTAGGTGATGAAGAAGAAATTAGAAGAAATAATTATATTTTAGGAAACCTTCCAATCAATACACAATGGAATTATACTGTTGGAGCTAACTGGAAACACTTCTCCCTAAATAGTTACCAAAATATTGTTGTAAGTCGCAGTCACTTAAACAATAGTGCCGTCAAATATCTTGATAACATTCAGCACCCAGATTCGTTGTTGTTGGATTACAAATCAGCAGAGATAGAAAATAAAATCAGAGTTGAAAACACAATACGTAAGAACGGTTGGAAAATAAACATGGGTGCGGGTTATGAGAGCATTACCTATAACAATAAAACCTACAGTAAACTTCAAATTAATGGTATAGCTACAACTGTTGACTTTGATTCCGGTTTATCGATGAATAAGTTTTCAGCTTTTTCACAAGTTAGCAAGGAGGTGTTAAAAAGAAAGCTGCTATTGTCTTTAGGTTGCAGAGTGGATTGGAATGATTATTCAGATGCAATGAATAGGCCCTTTGAACAGTTTTCCCCTCGTTTTGCAGCTTCTTATTCGATCAAAGAAAAGATAAAAGCTAATTTCAGTATTGGTAGATATTATCAATTGCCACCATTTACGACACTGGGTTATCGAGATGCGGACTCTACTCTTGTTAATAGCGATATCACATATATAAATTCAAATCATATAATAACAGGTTTAGAATTTAACCCTACTCCTTTTTCTAAAATGACACTTGAGGGCTTTTACAAGCAATATGACAACTATCCATTTCTAACGAGAGATAGTATCTCTTTAGCCAATTTAGGAGGAGACTTTGGTGTAGTTGGAAATGAGCCCGCTAATTCAACCTCTTTTGGTAGGACATATGGTGTTGAGGTGCTTTTACAACAGAAGTTAATGTCCTCAGTATATGGAATACTATCTTACACTTTTGTGCGTGCTGAGTTCTCTAATAAAAATAATGAATTAACACCCTCATCATGGGATAACAAACACATACTAAATATCACAACAGGTAAAAAACTTAAAAATAATTTAGAAATTGGCGCTAAGTTTAGACTTATTGGCGGAGCTCCTTATACACCATATGATTATGACAGATCAGCAACCATTGAAGTGTGGGATATTGTTCAACAGGGAGTGATAGATTGGGATAAATTAAATGAAGAGAGGTATCCAACCTCTCATAGTCTAGACATAAGGATTGATAAGAAATGGTATTTCGACCACTTAGCAGTAAACGCCTATTTAGACATACAGAATGTATATAATTTTCAAGCAGTATCGCAACCTTTTCTTGATGTTGATGTTGATGAGCTAGGTAATCCAATTATAAATCCCGGAAACCCAAATCAGTATATCCTAAGTCCTATAGAAAATGTGAGCGGTTCGGTTTTACCTTCTATTGGGCTTATGGTTGAATTTTAATAGCCAATTCGAACCACAAAAGCGAATTCTGCTTTGGCGAAGAAACGGGGCGGATAGTTCGATAAATTTTAGAAGGATTTGAAATCCATCATTAAGGCAACGAATACTGATTTTTTCATTTGAAAGTAGAGCTTAAACCGATATCGTTAAACAAAATAAACTCTTTCAAAAAACCATTCTAAAGAGGATCTTGAGAAAGAGATGTAATTTTGTGTATTTTTGTATAGTATTTTAGCGTTTATCATATGCAAATATCCTACATTTGAAACAAATATTTTCTACATGCCAAAGGTTGCTATTATAAAATCCGGATTTTCAAGCTTGAGTGCAGCATGTGCACTTGCCGTAAAGGGCATAGAGGTTCACATCTTCGAAAAAAACGAAACAGTTGGAGGCAGAGCTCGCCAATTTTCCGAAAGTGGGTTTAATTTCGATATGAGACCAAGTGGGTATTGGATTCCCGAAATATCTGCCAATGAACTTTTAAAACAATTTAAATTATGAAGACTTTATTTGACCAAGCTTCATATCGATGTAGCAAGCTTATAACACGTCAGTACAGCACAAGTTTTTCTTTGGGAATATACTTTTTGAGCTCCAAATTTCACACATCTATTTATAACATCTATGGCTTTGTTCGCTTAGCAGATGAGATTGTAGACAGTTTTGAAGGATACAATAAAAAGTACTTGCTGGATAAATTCCGAAAAGACACTATTGATGCTATCGAACATAAAATCAGTCTTAATCCTATCCTAAACAGTTTTCAAGAAGTATATCACCAATATAACATAGAATGGGAAATGGTAGAGGCATTTCTGTCAAGCATGGAAATGGATTTGTCTTTCACAGAATATAACAAATCAAATTACGACGATTACATATTGGGTTCTGCAGAAGTTGTAGGCTTAATGTGTCTCAAGGTATTTACCGAAAGCGATTCTGAAATGTATGATCGTCTTAAGCCTTCGGCAATGAAATTTGGTGCGGCATTGCAAAAAGTAAACTTCCTAAGAGATGCCCAAGCAGATTTTGCGGGTTTGGGAAGAACTTATTTCCCTGAAGTAAACATGGAGCTATTTACAAAACAAGACAAACAAAAAATAGAATTAGAAATAAATCAGGATTTTAGCGATGCGCTAGATGGCATAAAACTATTGCCATTGGAAGCCCGTAGAGGTGTTTATCTTGCATATTTCTATTACATGAAATTATTTAAGAAAATCAAAAGACTTCCAGCCCATCATGTATTAGAAGCTAGAATTAGAATACCAAACACGCAGAAAATTGGACTAATGGCTCAATCACTAATTAGACATCAACTCAATTTATTATGAAAGGGACACTCATTGTACTCGCAGTAATACTTACCCCTTTGATTGAGCAGTCCGTAGACACAAGCTTATTAAAAATCAGAACCCTTTTTTATCAAGCTACAGAAGAATCAGAGTCAGCAGATCTATTAATGGCAATGCTTATTGAGCCAATAACATCGAGCGACTTAACATTACAGGGATACATGGGAATGTCTTTCATGCTATTGTCCAAATATTCTTACAATCCTTATGAGAAAATATATTATTTCAAAAAAGGGAGTTCAATACTTGACCAAGCCATTGAAGAAGATAAAGAAAATATCGAACTAAGGTTTTTAAGGTTTACGGTGCAAAGCGAAGCTCCAATATTTTTAAACTACAGATATGCATTGTCTTCCGATTTTACTTTCATTCATACTCATGTAAACAACATTATGGATTTTGACTTAAAAAAAAGAATTAATGATTTTCTATATTATCAAAAATATGTAGCTACCGAAACAAATTAGTTACAATGAAAAAACTATTATTCATCCTCTTTTTAATTGCTTGCACTTCTCTTTCCATTACACAAACTAGACCTATAAAAGCAGAATTATTCAACATATTAAATAATAAATCTGTGCCTTTTGTAGCAGTTAATATTTACAAGGCAAACAGTTGTGCAGGAACATTAAAACTGGAGTGTCATCACCAGTTGGTTTAATGATGGGATTTTAAAGAAATGTTGTTTAAAGAAAATGTACAATTATGGATGAAAGAGTAATACTAGTAGATCAATCCGATCATGAAATAGGAACTATGGAAAAAATAAGGGCACACGAACTAGGCCTACTCCATAGAGCAATTTCAGTATTTTTGTTCAACGATAAAGGAGAATTATTACTACAAAAAAGAGCTTCATCAAAATACCATTCTGGAGGGTTGTGGACGAACACCTGCTGCTCACATCCTAGGGTAGGAGAAGCAAATCTTGACGCGGCTATCAGAAGACTCTATGAAGAAATGGGTGTTTCCTCTGACCTCTATCATGCATTCTCCTTTACCTACAAATCACCATTTAAAAATGGATTAACCGAACACGAATTCGACCATGTATTCATAGGGTCAAGCGAACAAATCCCACATTTAAACCCTAAAGAAGCCGAAGGTTATAGTTATTTGCACATTCATGACGCTATCAACGACATAGAAAAAAAGCCTGAACAATATACAGAGTGGTTTAAAATAGCCATATATAAAGTGGATGAGCATCTAAAAAAAACCAAACTCTGAGTAAACTATTTTTAATTATGGAAGGAATACTATTTACATTAATCGCATTTTTTAGTATGGAAGGGGTAGCTTGGTTTACCCACAAATATGTCATGCATAAGCTTTTATGGTCGCTGCATAAAGATCATCATGTAAAAGATCACAGCTCTTTTTGGGAACGAAACGATTTCTTTTTTATCATCTTCGCTCTACCAGGAATCGTTCTGATTTGGAAAGGACTTTTACAAGAAGAGTACATTCTAGCTTACCTCGGACTCGGCATTACGCTTTATGGATTCACCTACTTTCTTATCCACGACATATTTATACACCGACGATTTAATATTTTAAAGAAAAGCAAAAATCCATATCTACTTGCGTTAAGAAAAGCCCACAAAGTTCATCATAAGCACTTATCGCCAGAAGATGGAGAATGTTTTGGAATGCTCTTGTTTCCAATTAAGTACTATCAAGAAGCTAAAAAACAAAGCAATAAATGACCTACTTACTAATCAATTTTTTTACGATTCTCATACCACTATTATTTAGTGCTAATACCAGGTTGAATTTTATTAGCAAATGGAAACCACTTTGGTCTGCTTTGTTTATTGTGATGATTCCTTTTATAGCTTGGGATGTTTACTTTACAAACATCGGAGTTTGGGGCTTTAATCCCGATCACTTAATTGGAGTCAACATCCTAAACCTACCTTTAGAAGAATGCCTGTTCTTCTTATGCATACCCTATGCATCCATCTTCACCTATCACTGTTTTGGCGTGCTCATCAAAAAAGATATTTTCGCCAAATACACCAACGTTATTTCATTAATCTTAGTAGTATTAATGGTCGTTGCGAGCATCGTTCACTTTGACAAACTATACACAACCAGTACATTTATAGCTCTTGCATTGGCAATAACAATATTTCAATGGGGCTTAAAAGTTAAGTGGCTCTCACGATTCTATTTTTCTTACTTGGTGTTACTCCTACCTTTTTATATTACAAATGGCATGCTCACAGGCATGTGGTTAAACGAACCTGTTGTGATCTACAACGATTTAGAAAACTTAAACATAAGATGGAATACAATTCCCATTGAAGATGTGTTTTACGGTATGCTCTTAATCTTAATCAACATTGGACTTTACGAATACCTTCAATCTAAACAACAGAAAACATCTACTCATATTTCCGTTTAATTTTATTAGACATTTAACCAGTTTACATAAACTTGCTGAACGCAATAGTGAGCAATACGCAATGTTGTTTCTTTAATCTAAAGTGATGTCTCCCCCATAAAAAGCAAGTTCAACCTGGAGTTTATACACCTCATGGATGAACACTATCTAGTCCACCCATATAAGGGAGCAAGACGGATGCGGGTTTGGCTTACGAAGGATATTGGGTACAACGTGAGCTTAAATAGAATCGAGCGGTTGTATTATCGAAATATGGCCAGGGCTCAGTCCTGCCGGGGCTGGGTTTTAGATTTAATATCCTCTCTTTGTGAAGACTTCTCTAGGACATTCTGTATTACATACAGGAATTGTAACAAAGAATGGATGTGTGATTCATAATATGCGGTTAGGGCATAAAAAAAGCGCCAATCCGAAGATTAGCGCTTTCTTAAACAATATGGATATTTACTTATTGTACAAGCTCATCACAAGTAGCTCCGTATGCAATTAGGAAGTCGAGAAGATCAGCAGAACCAATCTCACCATCTCCATTTGTGTCAAATGGACAACTACCTCCAGTACATGGCTCTGTTATACATGAACCATCATCGTTGTTTGCAAAGGCAATAAAGTTTTCTGCGGCTGGGTCAGTACATCCAGAGAAGACACATGATCCACTCTCAATTGTGTTGGCAACATCATAGTTATCAGCTCCGACATAAGTACATCCTACAACGATACAAGATCCATCGTCATCGGTTGCGTCTGAGTTATAGTTATCAGCATTTGGGTTAGTACAACCAGCTATTTCAAACTGATCACAAACACCATCGCCGTCAGCATCATTTAAACAAACGCCAGCACAATCATAACCAACTGCAGGGTAAGTACAATTACCTGCGTCAGTTGCGTTAGCGTCATAGTTACAAGCAGTATTGTCGGTACAACCCACAATCTCGAACTCATCACACACTCCGTCACCGTCAGAATCAGCTAAACAAACACCTTCGCAATCGTAACCAGTGTCTGGGTAAGTACAAATGTCAGCTGAATCAGTAGCCTCTGGATCGTAATTACAAGCTGATGAATCTGTACAACCTACTATTTCAAGTTCATCACAAACTCCATCACCATCAGTATCATTAATACAACCTTCACATGTATAGTAAGTCTCTGGGTATTCACATGACTCATCTTCATATACTGCCTCTGAATTATAGTTACAAGCAGTCATGTCCTGACAACCAGCTATACCTTCAGGGAATACGAGAGTCATGCCCTCAGCAAGGTGACTCTCTTGAGATTGGTCACGTACTTGAATGTTAACGAGAGCCTGAATTTGGCCTACAGTCGTGAACTGACCTAATAAAACTTTGCCATCTACAGGTACGCCCTGAGCATTAGCACCTGGAACCACAAAAACAGAACCTCCGATGAAAGTGTTTACAATGAAATCTCCGCCTGAGTTAAAATCTGCAATAGAAGTAAGATCTGCGTCAAATGCACTATTCATACCATTTTCGTCGCCAGGAGTAGCACCAATTGTGAACCAACTATCAAACTCAAGGCTAGGGAAAGATGCGAAAAACAGAGGGTTAATACTACCACCGAAATCTGCTCCAACTGCATCGTTATAAAAACCTGCCTCATCTGTTGCTACCATCTCCCAAGGAGTAGTATCTGTTCCATACATAGCTGTAACTTCAGAAGCATCCGCTGTGAAATTTGCGAAAAGTCTGTATGTAGTAGCGCCCGTTCCTAAAGGATCAGCAGATACAATTTCGTAAGACAAACCAGTGCATAGTCCGTCTCCCCAAGCACATGAACCATCATCAAATGAAGCTGATGCATCATAGTTATCAGCTTCGGGATTCATACACCCACTACAAGATGAACCATCACCACCACAGATTCCACACACATCACTTAAACCACATGAACCATCATCGATAATTGCCGTTGGATCATAGTTACAAGATGTTGAGTCAGTACATCCTCCACAAGTAGAGTTATCTCCACCACAAACACCACAATCGTCACTAAATAAACATGAATCGTCATCTGTAACAGCAGAAGAATCATAGTTACAAGCCAAAGAATCCGTACAACCTTCGCAAGTTGTCCCGTCTCCACCACAAATTCCACAAACGTCATTCACCAAACACGAACCGTCATCGATAGTAGCAAAAGAATCATAGTTGCAAGATGTTGTATCGGTACAACCACTGCAAGATGAGTTATCTCCACCACAAACACCACAATCATCGTTTACAGCACATGATCCATCATCGAGTTCTGCCGCTGGGTTGTAGTTGCAAGCAGTCATATCCATACATCCCATTTCTACTTGAGGAAAAGTTAATGCGACACCTTCAGCGTAATGGCTCTCTTGAGCTTGGTCGCGAATTTGAATATTGACTAAAGCATGAACTTGACCAGCTGAAGTAAATTGTCCAAGTAAGACTTTTCCTCCGACTGGCACTCCCTGTGCATTTGAGCCTGGCACAACAAAAACAGAACCACCTATAAAAGTGTTTACTACGAAATCTCCTCCAGAATTAAAGTCGGCTAATGATGTTAAATCTGCATCGAATGCGCTATTCATACCATCAGCATCTCCAGGAGCAGCACCTATTGTAAACCAACTATCAAACTCCATATTAGGGAATGCAGCAAAAAACAATGGATTAATAGCACCTCCGAAATCGGCACCAACTGCATCGTTATAAAACCCATCTGGGGATGTTGCAATCATTTCCCAAGGGGTAGAATCTGTTCCATACATTGCCGTTACTTCAGAAGCATCCGCTGTTAAGTTTGCGTATAAACGATATGTTGCAGCTCCTGTTCCTAGTGGATCAGCATTAATAACCTCGTAAGAAAGACCAGTACAAAGACCTCCTCCTGTTGGGTCTAAATCTTGAGCAAAAGATTGAAAAGAAGCGAATAAAACCGCTATAAAAAGTGTTAGTTTATTCATTTTAAAAAGTATTAATTTAATTAAAGGCAATGTCTCATTGTTAACCATTTTTGATAACTACAAGATATTTACGAAGTTAAGCAATAAAACTCACCATAAGCAAACACTATAGAATTTGACATCGTGCATCAAATTGTATATATAAGTATGATATTTGCAAAGCATAATTAATTATGGAAAGTACTATTACTCAAAATTGGAAAAAGGCACTAACTCTTGCTGCAAAAGAGGCCTCAAGTGTTCATGTGATTGCTGACTCTAATTTACCGGAAGAATACAGTTTCGAGGTTCTAGAACTTTGTAAAGCTGTCTCTCGGACTCAGATAATTAACTTCAAGGGAGGAGAAGATGTTAAAACCCTATCTAAGGTTTCTGAAATTTATTTACATCTTGATAAATTTGGGGCAGACAGAAAAAGCTTGGTCGTTTGTTTAGGTGGAGGAACAATTACAGATTTAGGTGGTTTTGCAGCAAGTACTTATCAACGAGGTTTAAAGTTAGCTCACCTACCAACTACAGTTTTAGCAATGGTTGATGCAGCTATAGGGGGTAAAACGGGAGTTAATACAGAGATGCAAAAAAGCTTTGGCCTCTTAAAAAATCAAATTGGGACTTTCTATAATCCTATTATGGTAGGAATAAATTACGGCTGGCTGAAAAGCCTAGATAAAAGTGAAGTTCTAAGTGGATGGGGCGAAATGGTTAAACATGCTTTATTAGAAGGAGGAGAATATTTAGAAAGATTTATAAAGGTCAGTCCTAGTTTAAATAATATCTCGCCTTTAATCATGAACTCTGCAAGAATTAAAGAAGCGATAGTAAAACGTGATGAAAAAGAGAATGGTGAACGTGCATCATTAAACCTGGGACATACAATAGCTCATGCCATTGAAAGTCTAGCTCATGATGAAGGGCGTGAATTAAAGCATGGTGTTGCTGTTGCTTGGGGGCTCGTCTTTGCATTAGATGTTTCTGTAGAAAAGATGGGGCTTGATAGATCTAAAGCTAAAAGGCTTCAAGGCTGGATAGTTTCAGGAATGTCAGAAGGGTTGTATGCCGATGAAGCGAATGCAGTTTGGAATAAAATGTCGAAGGATAAGAAAAACACTAAAGGCAACGTTACTGATGTGTTAATATGCGAAAACGGTGAAATAGTCTGGGACTTTGTCTGGGAACGCAAAGAGTTCACAATTTTATGGGAGCAATTTCTCGAACGACACGTCTGAATCACCTGCTTCTAAATATCTTTGCAATCACATGGAACAAACTGCTGCAGAATTAGCAATACTTTTAGAGGGTTCAGTTTTCGGTAACCCGGACACTAGAGTTCGTAAATTGGGGAAGATAGAATCTGCCGGATCAGGCGCTGTCACTTTCCTAGCTAATATGGAATATGAAAAATTTGTATACACCAGCAAAGCCTCGGTTGTAGTTGTTTCAAAAGACTTCTTACCTAAGCGAAATCTTCCTTCAGATATTACCCTCATTAAAGTTGAAGACCCTTATTCAGCGTTTGCAAAACTTCTTGAGGCTTATGATAACATACTGAAGCGAGACGAAGGAGTTCATTCTTCGGCTGTAATTCATCCAGATGCTATTATCGGTGCGGGCTGTGCAATAGGACCCGGTGTCGTAATTGATAAAGGTGCTACAATAGGAGACCGTACTGAGTTAAGGGCTCATGTATATATAGGTCGCGATGTAACAATTGGAACTGATTCTATGTTTTTCTCTGGGGTTAGGGTTTTAGACAGATGCCACGTTGGGAATAGGTGTACAATTCAGGGTGGGACGGTGATAGGGTCTGACGGATTTGGATTTGCTCCTAAAGAGGATGGTTCTTATGCGAAAGTGCCTCAAACAGGCAACGTTATTATTGAAGATGATTGTGATTTAGGTGCGATGTGTACTTTAGATAGAGCGACTTTAGGATCGACTATTATTCGGAAAGGGTGTAAATTAGATAATCTCATTCAGGTGGCTCACAATGTTGTTATAGGTGAGAAGACTGTTATTGCAGCCCAAACAGGAATTGCTGGATCTACAACAATTGGTTCACAATGCATGATAGGTGGACAAGTGGGAATAGGAGGTCACTTGAAAATTGCAAACGGATCTAGGATTGCAGCTAAATCTGGAGTCTCTGCAAGTCTATTAACTCCTAACGGAACTTATCAAGGCAATCCAGCAATGCCTATTAAAGTGTTCCAAAAATTTCATATTGCACTTCGCAAACTAGTGAGATTACAAAACAACCAAGAAAAAATTATCGATGATTCAATCAACTAAGCAGCACACTCTTAAAAGTGTCATAACCTTTAAAGGAATTGGCCTTCATACTGGTGAGGAGTGTACTATGACAGTCAATCCTACAGAAGGTAATCACGGTTATAAATTTCAGAGAATTGATCTGGAGGGACAACCTATTATAGATGCTTGTACGAAGAATGTTTGTTCAACTTTAAGAAGTACTTCCCTAGGGAAAGACGGAGTAGAAATTCACACTACTGAGCATATTCTTGCTGCACTTTACGCTTCTGGAGTTGATAACGCTTTGATTAAACTTGACGGATTAGAGGTCCCTATTCTTGATGGAAGTGCGGCAATGTTCACAGAAAGCATCGAGAAGTCTGGAACGCAAGAACTTAAAGAAGATAGATTGTATTTTAAAGTACGAAAAAATATAAGCTATATAAATAAAGAAAGTGGCGCGGAGATGCTACTTGTGCCTTTAGATGAAGATGATTTTAGATTGACTGTTATGGTTGACTATAATAGTCCCATCCTAGGTACACAACACGCAAGACTCGAAAATCTTAATGAATTTTTAAAGGAAATAGCTTCTTGCAGAACCTTTGTGTTTATGAAGGAGGTTAAGGCTCTTGCCGAGAAAGGATTAATTAAAGGGGGTGACGTTGACAACGCTGTCGTTTTAGCTGAAAAACCATATTCTAAGAAAGAACTTCAAGAAATTGCAAAGTCTTTAGGAAGAGATAAACTAGGTGTGGTTGAGGGTGAAATGGGAGTGGTAAGTACGAGTGAATTAAGATTCTCAAACGAACCTGCTAGACATAAGCTTCTAGATATTTTAGGCGATTTGGCTTTAACGGGGAGATATATCCAGGGACATGTACTCGCTGCTAGACCGGGACATGAAGCAAACGTAGCATTCGCTAAAGAAATTGATTTAAAAATAAAAGCATTTGAAGATCTTCCCGATTTAAGAACCAATAGAGAAGCAATTTTAGACGTTAATCAAATCTCTAAACTTTTACCGCATCGCTACCCGTTTCTGTTAGTGGACAGAATACTCGAAATGAATGAGGATAGCATTATCGGTGTGAAAAACGTTACAATGAACGAGCCTTTTTTCCAAGGTCACTTTCCTGAAAATCCAGTTATGCCTGGTGTTCTTCAAGTAGAAGCAATGGCACAGGTGGGAGGAGTGTTTGCACTATCTAGTGTTGACGAACCTGAATTTTGGTCAACTTACTTTATGAAATTAGATGATGTAAGGTTTAAAAGAAAAGTGCTTCCTGGAGATACTATTGTGTTTCACTTGAAATTAATTTCACCTATTAGACGTGGCTTAGTACATATGCAAGGAAAAGGATATGTTAGGGGGAAACTTGTCTCTCAAGCAATTTTATTAGCTCAAGTAATTAAAGATCGCGTTCCTACAAACGATTAGTTTTAAAATAATGTCACCAAAAATAAGCCCTCAAGCCTTCGTGCATGAAAATTCATCTCTCGCAGATGGAGTTATTGTGGAACCCTTTGCCTATATCGGAGAGGGAGTTACAATAGGGTGTGGAACTTGGGTGGGACCTAACGCATCAATTCTATCTAGTACTATTATAGGTGAAGATTGTAAAATTTATCCTGGGGCTGTGATTGGTGCTGATCCTCAGGATTTAAAATTTGACAACGAAAAAACCACAGTCGAAATAGGCAATAGAACGATAATTCGAGAGTGTGTAACTATTCATAAAGCTACAGTTGATAGATATAAAACAATTGTAGGTGATGACTGCTTAATCATGGCTTATGTGCATCTTGCGCATGATGTTCACATAGGTAATAGAGTTGTTATTGCTAACTCCGTAAATGTTGCAGGACACGTAACTATTGATGATTGGGTTATCATTGAGGGAATGGTCGGAATCCAACAATTTGTTCATGTTGGAGAACATGCTTTTGTTGCAGGAGGATCCTTGGTTAGAAAAAATATCCCACCTTATATAAAAGCTGCGAGAGAACCACTTTCTTACATAGGCGTTAACTCAATTGGCCTTAGAAGAAGGGGATTCGATCAAGATAAAATCCAAAGAATAGACGATATCTACAGAACTTTGTATGTACAAAATGCCAATATGAGTATAGCTTTAAAAGTTGCTGACGCTGAATTTCCAGCATGTGACGTTAAGGATTTTGTACTTGGGTTTATTAAAAAATCTGACAAAGGGATAATTAGAGGTCCTTTTTAAAAATCCTTCCGCTCAGCCTTATTTATCGGCTAGCGTTAATTGCCATTTCCAAGAATCACTGAGTCCTTGTTCTAGTGAGCGTTTCGTTTCCCATTTCAACTCTTCCTTAGCTCTTTCCGCATTGGCCCAAATTGCTACTACATCCCCTTCCCTCCTGTCCCCTAGTGTATGAGGAACTTTCTCTCCAGTTGCTTTCTCAAATGCATCAATAACCTCAAGTACAGAAACTCCTGTTCCTGTTCCTAAATTAAAAGCCCTACACCCCTTTCCTTTTCCAGATTCGAACAAATAGCTGATCGCCTTGACATGTGCTTCTGCTAAATCCATAACATGTAAGTAATCTCGAACACAAGACCCGTCATTGGTTGGATAATCAGTACCAAACACAGTTAAAGGCCCCCTCAAATTCGCTACAGCTTGGCATAAAAAAGGAATAAGATTATTAGGAACTCCTCTAGGTGCTTCTCCAATTACAGCTGAAGGATGTGCTCCTATAGGGTTGAAATACCTCAATAAAGCCGAGCTAAATCCTTTAAATTTATCCGAGTGAATATTGATTAATTTCTCACAAGCCTGCTTAGTGTAACCATATGGAGATTCAGATGGGAGAAAAGGTGAATACTCATCGACTGGAATATTCTCAGGCTCTCCATAAACAGTACAACTTGATGAAAAGACTAAGCTATGAACACCAAACTCACTCATTACTTCTAATAACATCTCTGTTCCACCAATGTTATTTAATTTGTACAATTCTGGTTTTTCAACACTTTCTCCAACTGCCTTTAATGCTGCAAAATGTATTACACCTGAAATAGAGTGACCTTGCTCTTTTTCAGAATTAAACACCCTCAAAAGATCTTCTTTATTCCTACAATCTGCCTCGTAAAAAGGAACTTCAATATCAACCAATGACCTCATGCCTTCAACAGCAGAAAACTCTGAATTACTAAAGTTATCTAATAATACAACTCTAAACCCAGCCTCAACTAAAGACACTGCTGTATGCGTCCCTATATATCCTGCACCCCCAGTAACTAAAATAGTTGGTTTCATTCTTTAAACTTAAGTGTTATTTATCCTAGTTGTAACATTATGGTTGTTCCCATACATAAAAAGCCCACTGCAAAACCTACGTAGACTTCTATAAGTGTGTGGGCTTTTAATTCTAATCTACTCCAAGCTAGAAGACCTGCAGCAATAATTATAAAGGCAATCCAATCAATATCTGTTGTTCCATTGAGCACTCCAACAGAGATTACTGAAGCGAGTACTCCTCCTATTGCTAACAAATGCATGCTAAGCTTGAAACGACTCGTTATTATTAAACCTATCAGTATGGAAATTACAAGTCCTAACATTAACGACCTATATAAGACTGGTATAATAATTCCCGTAAGCTCTAGCGTAAGAACGTATGCCATAACATAATACCCTAGAACAATTAAAAATGGGGTAAACCTTTCAGATCTGTTTCTTATGTCTAAATCTGAAATTAAACCTCTCTTACGCATGAGCAAAATAGAAAAACCTGTAGCAATTGCGGTGATGACTATTATTATTGTT
>TARA_B110000459_G_scaffold1085_1_pt1 | contig 15891 bp, 11 predicted proteins | sample TARA_B110000459 | Tara Oceans TARA_B110000459 (sample SAMEA4398296) | marine metagenome | biome: Polar Biome; feature: [SRF] surface water layer (ENVO:00010504); material: water (ENVO:00002006), including particulate matter (ENVO:01000060) such as... | depth 5 m | reverse complement strand
ACCGACACCGAAGACTGGACCGTAACGGTAGTAGACATAAACGAGGCAGTTGATTTTACCATCGACACTATTTCTAATGTCACCATTAATGAAAACACCACTTATACCAGTGTGACTCCTAATATTACTGGGACACCTATTGTTGGTGTTACTTACGCACTCAGTGGCAACGATTCTAGCCAGTTTTCGATTAACTCCTCCACTGGCGTCGTCACTATGACAGGGAAGGACTATGAAGAACCAGCAGATGCAGGTTCCAACAACACTTACTCGCTGACCATCACTGCAACAGATACCGACAGTAATTCAGACACTGAAGACTGGGTTGTCACGATAGCCGATGTATCTGAAGCAGGACTTACACTTCAATCAATCAATGATGTCAACATTGATGAAGGTGCTAGCTACGGGAGTGTAACCCCCGTTGTGAACGGCTCACCTGTTGGAGCTGTCACTTATGCTATCAGCGGCACTGATGCCGCGGACTTTAGCATCAACTCCTCCACCGGAGTGGTGACTATGGTGGCGCGTGATTTTGAGAATCCCGTGGATAACGACACGAATAACACTTACTCGCTAACCATCACTGCAACAGATACCGACAGTAATTCAGACACTGAAGACTGGGTTGTCACTGTCGTCAATTTAGGTGAATTTAGCATTACTGGTATTGATGATATTGCTATTGAGGAAGGCACCGTCTACACGAGCATAACCCCCAATCTTACTGGCACGCCGGTCACTCCGATGATTTATACAATCAGTGGAAACGACGCGGACGATTTTAGCATCAACTCCTCCACCGGAGTGGTGACTATGGTGGCGCGTGATTGGAATAACCCAGTGGATAGCAACAGCAACAACACCTATGAAATCACTATCACTGCGACAGATGATACCGGTGCGAGTGACACTGAAGACTGGATCGTCACCATAAAAGAGCAGACCTTGACTGATCCGACTCTTAAGCAAGATGTTGTAGATAGCTTAAAAGCAACTCAAGATATTGCTAGTCGATGGAGTTACACTAATATTGATGCCATTCATCATCGATTAAGCTGGCTAGACCGTAATAAAGGTAGCGAGAAAACCTCTTATCAGGGCATCAAAGTTCGTTTTAAAAATGAAGCGCTCAATTCGATCATGAACACTACGCCAGCACCTCAAGGGCCGTTAACAGGAGCTGTTGAAAGCAAAGCTACCAAACAACAGTGCTTCAAGGAAACTGGGAATTTAATTAATACGCCAACAAAAAAAGAATTAAAATCTTCTCAAATCGAGCAAGTTATGACGGATTCTGTCAAGCAAAGCCGAGACTGGATAAAGAGCAGAGATTCCAACCATTACACCTTGCAACTTGATGGGGTTGCAACAGAAGAAGCTTTTAATCCGCTGGCAAAAGTTCTTTATATCAGAAACTATCAGGCTCTATTAGGTTTACATATTTTTCAAAATAAAAACAGTGGCGGCAAGTGGTTTAGTGTTATTTATGGCGACTTTGAGACCAAAGCGAGAGCACTTGCTGCACTGAAAAATATGCCTCCAACGCTCGCCAAGCTCAGTCCGCAGATTCGTAGCTATACTGCGATCCAGCAGGATCTGTTCACCAGCATCTATGAAGAGCAGTCAGATCCTAGCAAAACTACCTCTGAAATCACTCCTACATCTATGAAAAACAGATCATTATGCAATAACAGTCAACTCCAAAATACAGCTCAAGCTGAAAGCGCTCAAGGCGAGATGAGCAGTATCGATCTTACATCTACTCTTCAAAATGTTGCCATTAATAAAGCAGCAAAAATTAGGGATGGCGCCATAGGTAGCCTAAATCCAACCTTTGGGCCACTGATAGGCAACTGGTCATTCTGGAGTAGCGGCGAAATTACTCTTGGAAAAACTAACTCGTCCTCTATGGAGTCTAAAAATAAATCCCTCCATCTAGGTATGGATAAACCCTTAAAAAATAATATGGGACTACTAGGGGTGGCGTTAGGTATAGGGAAAGATAAGACCGATATTGGGGAAGATAAAACAAAGATTCAGTCTGACAATTATAGTCTGTCTCTCTATGGCGCCTTCCCTGGATATAACGAATCCATTCTTGAGGCTGCTCTTGGATATGGGCACCTAAAATACGATACCACCCGCACAGATGAACTCAGCATCCTTAAGGGTGATCGTGATGCAAATCAACTATATGGATCGCTATCGCTAAGAGCTCTAGAACTTAATGGCAGTCGTAAAGGCGGCAAAAATAGTTGGGCAATTTCTCCATATGGCAAGATCGATATGTCTTATACAAAGTTTGATGAATTCAGCGAAAGTGGCGCTTACACAGCGTTAACTTTTGAAGATCAATATATGATCAATACTAGAATTTCTGCTGGGGCAGATATGCATTATGCATTCCAATTAAACGACACGACTATCAAGCCCTTTGCAAAACTAGAGTATGGCTTTGGTATAACAGATGTATCTGATGCAAAAATGTCTTATGTTTCACAAAAGGACATCACAAATCATCCCATTTATAACTTACAGACAGGCAATGCATCCAATACTGACTGGAAAATTGGGCTGGGTGTCGAAGTATTTTCTCAAGACAACCTTGATGCCACCCTTGGCTTTGAAAAGAGAAAAGAGCCAGGGTCGCTGAACGCATACAGTGACAGCATTTATCTTAATCTTTCGTGGACATTTGATTTAGTCGGCATACCCACTCAGACACCAAGGCGAGGAGCTAATCGCAATAAAGCAAAGGTGCCACACTTGTCTGTTGCTACTTATGAAAAAACTAGCATTTCAAAAAATCCACTAACAGAGATGTTACGGAAAACGTCTTTGACCATGCTTTCAAGCCAAGACTGGATCAACTCTAGAGAATCAGATAGCTATACATTGCAGCTCATTGGGGTCTCAACAGAACAGGCGGCAAAAGAATATATCCGGTATCAACAATACTCAGAGCTACTACGCATCTTTAAAAGTAAAAGGAATAATGCTCAGTGGTTTAGCGTTATATACGGCAATTACAAAAGCAAGGCAGAGGCGCTCGAGGCATCCAAGATGATAATCGCCAGCGGTTCAACAAAACCTTGGATCCGTAAATTGGATGCCGTTCAAAAGGATTTATTTGATTCTGCCAAACAAGTAGCCCTCTTTGCGGTAGAGGCTCTCTCTCCAGCAGCGACATCAGGTCGAAACTGGATAAACTCTAAGAATCCTAGCAACTACAGCTTGCAACTCATTGGAGTCTCAACAGAACAAGCAGCCATAAAATATATCCAACAATACAAAGGCTTGAAAGAATTGCATGTCTTTAAGCACAAAAGAAACAATGGTCAATGGTTTAGCGTCATATACGGTAACTATGAAAGTAAGGCAGAAGCACTGAGGGCATCTAAAAATCTGTCAACAGCTAGAGGCTCAGTGAGACCTTGGGCTCGCAGGATGGGGGCTATTCAGCAAGACCTCTTCCGCTAGGCACAATATCATCGACAGACCTTATGATCCTCCTATCGGCGGCTCGATTCCGTCTCTGGGCACCATTTCTTGGAATAAAAACTACATCACCCCGAAAATTCATCCTATAATTGTTTAGCTGGGTGTGTTGGCAAAAGAAGGAGGTAAGTAGATTGCGTAGAGTATTATTTTTTACAGCTATTACTCTCATTGGCCTGTTTAGTTTTGTCATCTCTATTTGCTCGTCCAAAAAATCCATTTCAAGATACTGACTATGGGGAAATCGCTTAAATGAGCAAGTTATTATATATCGAAGTATCACCCAGAAAGGATCGATCGGCCTCTATAGAGGTGGCTCAATCATTTATTTCGGCTTTTCAGGAAAAAGATCCGGAAAATCTGGTCGAAACACTAGATCTTTGGCGCCTCACTTTACCGGAATTTGATGGCGACCGTATTAACGCGAAATACCGGGTCATGCATGGAGAAACTTCCACCAGCGATGAAACAAAAGCCTGGAATGAAATCACCAGCATAGTTGACCAATTCAAGAATGCAGATAGCTATCTGTTCAGCCTACCCATGTGGAATTTTTCCATTCCCTACAAGTTAAAACATTATATTGACCTGATCAGCCAACCAGGACTTACCTGGAGTTTCTCACCGGAAACCGGCTACCAGGGACTGATAACGGGAAAATCTGCCACATTGATATTAGCCCGCGGTGGAGAATATAGCAGTAGCGCTGAAGCCAGCGTTATAGACTTTCAAAAAACCTACATGGAAATGATTCTCAGATTCATTGGGCTTCAGGAAATCCAAACAGTGCTAATAGAACCCACATTGACAGATGCAGACACCAAACAGCACGCACTGACAACAGCTAAAGAACAAGCAGTGCGAATTGCTACACAGTAGTAATATACAAATGCTCTAACAGAAGAAATTTATGAGAATCTGACTCCTAATGGTGGTGACACTGGCTCTGAGTACCGCGACTTTAGCTGCCAGCCATCCACCCCAACCAACGTCAGGGCAACTTACACCAACCATTGTTAAGCCTGAAAATAACATGTTATTGAGCGCGCCTGAACAGCAAATACTATCTGAGCAGTCCAAGAGAGGCTGGCGAGTATCCAGCAAACTGGTGGCGACTCAATCGATAGTGTCTGTTTTATCCCACACTTTTTTCTCAATGCAATAGCATGTAGAATAAATTTTTCGATTAAAGGCAATCACCTTAACAGGTAAATCAGGATGGCATGTTATCCATTTAAAGTAGTTGAATATGTACCTGAAACTACCGATTCAGCTTCATTTTCCTTAGATATTCCAGAATATTTACGGGTAATGTTCGATTACAAAGTAGGTCAATTTATAAATAGTTATAACCAAGGGGCAGGAAAATTAAAGCAAAATCTACCATGCCAGCCTAGGCTTATAGCTTAAAAATTTTTCGATATAGTAAAAACTAATTTATCTTCAAAAAGCTCCGATACCTTATCTATCCCGGGTTTAAAATTGGTATCATGATAACGTAAGTCAAATTTGTAGTCTTGATATACATAGAAAACACCTGCCTCCCAATAGCTCCATTCAGGGAAGGCATCATTATTAAACCTTTGTTTGCCGACTGTTCCGCTTAAACTAAACCCTTGCGAGAGCTTAATAGTGGGTGTTAAAGCTACATGTAATCCGCGCAAACCATCAATATTAAACCAATCACTCGTGGTGGGTGAGACTTCAAGGTTAAGATGAACCTGACCAAACTGTTTGCTCAAATTCATCCATAGTTCAGAATAATGGTTTGGTGGACTATCATCATCCTTATGATAAAAATACTGAAACCAGAAAACATTATAATTAAAACCCGTATCACCAATATCATTTGTAATACCAACATAAGGTCCTGATTCTGCATAAATGGCTGGCTCGGTATCAAATTTATTAGTACCGGCCCAATAACCTAGATAGACGCCGCTATCATGAGTCCAGGTGAAGCTTCCCTGCAATGAGGGCACATCTGATGTTTGCGTTTCAGATTCGCCGCGAAAAACACGATCTGTACCCAGGCTCGCCCAACCAGAAGCTTTACCACCGAAAATCTCCCCTTCTGTTTCACCAGCAACTGTTGTATTGGTAAACCCGACTATCCAGATTAGCGCAGTTACTCTGATGATATTTTTCATCACCCCACCAAAACCCGCAAAAACTTCGCCTTGCATGCCTTTCACAAGGTAGCGCCAAATCTTTTCTACTTTTCCAAGTGCCACCATTTAAATTCATCCTTATGCCTGACAATCAGAACCTAATACATTATCTCAATCATTCAATATTTTTTAATTAAATCAATTTTAGTATTATTTGAAATCTTTCATGCACATATTTTCTAATATCTGACGTGTAACAACTGATTGGCCTCTAGATTCATATCCTTTTTCAAAAGCTTCCAACCTCTCGCTTAAAATTCTTTGGTCTTCTGCATACCTAAAAATATGCTTGAAGTTTCTGACTCTTAACCTCAAAGAGAGCGAGCGAGTTAAAAACTCCTTGAAATATATGTCAGCGATATCAATAATACCAATGTTATTTTCTGGGGTAAGAACCACATTAGAAAAATGAAGTGAGCGAAAATAGACGCCGTTATCGTGAAGATATCTGAGGAACTCACCAAATTTAAACATTAAATCCTCATCAAATTTACAAGATAAAGAACTCAGTATGCAACCCTCCAGAGCATCATAGTGCACAGCTGTTCGCTGCACTGAAGGGATACGATAAACATCGATAACTGTTACGGTGGGGATACCAAGTTTTTTTAGTTTTAATGCGTTTAGCGCAAACTGTTTCGCATATGGGAAAACTAACGAATACGAAATTAATCGCTTACGTCTAAATAACTTAAAGTAAGTTCCATCAGGAAGGTATAACACTTTGTCGCCAAAACCATCGGCTTCAACAACCTCTGCCCTGTGACGTTTTACCAAATATTCATTCTGAGAAAGTTTTTTCATAAAATAAATGCCAGCTAGCTAAATTTTGTTGCTGTTCTCAACATGCTTGGATCAAAGAAAGAGGCTATGCGGTAAAGCCTCTTCCGCTAGACACAACATCATCAATAGGTTTTGTGATCCCGTGCGGCGACGGAACACCATCCTCATCAACATGAACGAAAACTAATTCAGAAACCTGGGTGATAACCTTGGTAGTCTTTTTATTTCTAACAACACAGGATAGCGTTAACGAAGTCGTCCCGAGACTGATTAGCTCGGTACCTATTTCGACAATATCTCCAATTCTAGCTGTGGAAACAAATTCAACCCTAGAAATCAGCTTAGTGACTAATTTTTCAGAGCCAATTTGACAAGTCGCAAATATAAATGCTTCTTCATCAATCCATGCCAGAACTCGGCCGCCAAATAAAGTGCCGTTTGAATTTAAGTCCCTAGCGCTAATCATTTTTCTAGTTCGAAAAAGCATCATAACCCCAATAATTTATTATCTAATATGTTTGAATTATAGCCAAATTTAACGCTGCCATTAGTAAATCTTTTCTCTGTGCTTTAATAATTATTTTATTAAAAGCTTGGCCATACTATTATGAGCATATAAAACAACCTCGGTCACTTCTTAATATAAGAGGTATTGCATAATACATCTCCCCGTTACCGATAAAACAGCCTTTCGGTAGGGAGCCGAAAGACTTGCCCCTTAGGGCGCTAATCGAATAACTTAATAATATACTTAAAAGATAATTATGAAAAAATCGATTCGCTTTTCACTAATAATAAGCTCAGTAGTCGCGCTATGGATGCTTAGTGGATTATTCTCTGCTACTCAGGTGCCCGACTCATCAAATTTATCCGACCTAAAGCAAAAAATGATTGTAGAAGCCACAGAGATTACCTCACAAGAAATTTCAGATGAAATTGTTGTGCAAGGTGATATAAGGCCCTTGAGAAAAATAACAATCAGATCGCATACTGCAGCGCATGTGCTAAAAATTATAGGAGAAAAAGGCTCTTTTTTTGCAGATGGATCTCTTCTTTTTAGGTTAGCTACAGCAGATCGATCGGCTCAATTTTTTAGCGCTAAAGCAAAACTGACGGCGACTAAAGATAAAGAATCACAACTACGGGAACTAGCGCTCAGCAATCCCTCCATAAAGCCTAAGCTCGAGACAGCCAGCAATGAAGCTGCAATAGCTGAAAAGAACCTTAGAAAGATGGTGTCAGAACGAGGAAATATCTTAATTAAAATACCATTTAGCGGAGTACTGGAAGACCGTATGGTGGAAGTTGGAAGTCATGTCGAAAAAGGGGACGCTCTCGCTCTTATTTTAGATGAATCAACAGTCAAAGCGGTAGGTTATGTTTCACAACAAAGTGTCGGAAAACTACGTCTTGGGCAAGCGGTCAAGGTTCACCTGCTAGACGGACAGGAAGCTAAAGGCAAACTCAGTTATATTGCCAACGCTGGAGGCGAAAAAACCCATAGCTTCAAGGTGGAGGCAGAACTAATCAATCCTGCTAGAACGCTTAAGTCTGGGGCTAGTGCTAGAATGCATATCACCACAGGATATGTGACTGCTCACTTTATATCCGCAGCAAGTCTTTCCTTGGATGTCCAGGGTAATGTGGGAGTAAAATCTATAACTGAAAAAGGCCTAGTTAATTTCCATCCCGTTCAGCTCCTGCGTACAGAAGCAAAAGGAATTTGGATAACAGGCCTGCCTCATACGCTGCGAATTATCACTCAGGGTCACGGATTTGTTAACGAGGGTGAATCTGTGAAAGGGGTTCCCCCATCTTGAGGCTGTTATTCCGATGACGATCATTGATCTCGCATTTTCACGCAGTAGAACTGTTCTTCTTGGCTTACTATTTGTTTTAATTTTTGGCGCCACTGCCTATCAGAATATACCCAAAGAGGCTGAGCCAGACATTGCTATTCCGTTTATTTACGTCTCTATGAGACATGAAGGTATCTCACCAGAGGACGCCGAACGACTACTCGTTAAACCGATGGAAAAAGAATTACAATCCATAACAGGACTGAAGGAAATGAGGAGCACTTCTGGAGAGGGATACGCCTCAGTTCAACTTGAATTTAGTGCAGGATTTGATAGTAAAAAAGCTAAATCAGATGTGCGAGAAAAAGTCGATACAGCCAAAACGGAACTTCCAGACGATACAGATGAGCCAGATGTAATAGAGATAAATGTGGCTTTATTTCCTGTGCTGACTGTCTCCTTATCTGGCCCTGTGCCTGAAACCAGCTTAGTTGGGATCGCTCGATCCCTGAAGGATCGGATTGAATCATTACCCGGCGTCTTAGAGGCAAACATTGGCGGTGATCGAGAAGCAATTCTTGAGATAGTGGTAGATCCAGCTGTCATGGAGACGTACCAAGTAAAATATGAGGAGCTTTTCTCTTTTATCCGCAATAACAATCTTTTAGTGGCAGCTGGAGCATTAGACTCCGGAGCTGGTCGACTGGTGCTCAAAGTACCAGGTGTTATCGAAAATATGGAAGACGCGTTAAGTATGCCGGTCAAAGTCGAAGGCGATCGCGTGGTCACATTTGGCGAAGTTGCTAGCATCAAACGAAGCTATAAAGATCCGTCAAGTTTTGCACGAGTTGGAGGACAGGCTGCCGTAACGTTAGAAATCAAGAAGCGAGTTGGCGCTAACATTATTGAAACCATTAATGATGTCAGAGAACTTGTTGAAGCCGAACGAAAATTACTACCAGCTTCGCTAGAAGTGCGTTACATGCAAGACAAATCAAACAAAATTAGAGCCATGCTGAACGACCTACAAAACAACATTCTTTCAGCAATCATTCTTGTTGTTATTATCATGATTGCTGCCCTAGGATTTCGTTCTGCTTTGCTAGTTGGTCTTGCGATACCGAGCTCCTTTCTTGCAGCAATACTTGTATTAAATACTCTCGGTTACACTCTTAACATTGTAGTTCTATTTAGCCTTATCCTTGTGGTTGGTATGTTAGTTGATGGTGCAATCATTGTAGTTGAGCTAGCTGACAGGCGAATGAATGAAGGGATGCTGCCGCAAGAGGCCTACCTCTCTGCAGCGAAACGAATGGCTTGGCCAATAACCACCTCGACCATCACTACCCTCGCAGTCTTTATGCCGTTGCTTGTTTGGCCTGGCATGGTGGGAGAGTTTATGAAATTTTTGCCCATCACAGTAATCATTGCTTTAATTGCCTCTTTATCCATGGCGTTAATTTTTATTCCTGTGCTGGGCAAAGCTATTAACCAAAAAAACAAAATAGCGAGCAAGGCAGTTAGTGGGCCTATCACAGAAAAATATATCTGGTTTCTGGGAAAACTTTTGAAAATGCCGGTAAAAACCCTAGGAATAGCTCTTGCTGTAATGACAAGTGTTTTTATTTTATATGGATTCTTGAGTAAAGGCCTCGAGTTCTTCCCTGAAGTTGAGCCTGAATTTGGTTTAATTCAAATCCAAGCTAGAGGCGATCTTTCAATATACGAAAAAGATAAGATTGTCAGAAAAGTAGAGGATCAAATATCAGGCATGAAAGAGATACGCTCAGTATATGCTCGCTCATTCAACAAAGAGAATCGAAAAGATACTGCAGCGGATGTCATTGGAACTATTCAACTAGAATTTCTAAATTGGGATGAAAGGCGGCCCGCTGTACAGATTTTCAATGAAATGCGAGAACTGACTTCGGGTATTCCAGGCATTAAACTTGAATTTCGTAAATCCAAAGATGGTCCAGGAGCAGGCAAGCCAATACATCTTGAATTTAATGCTTATGATTTTTCTCGAGTACCACCTGCTGTGAAAAAAATTCGTCAACTTATGGAGGATCAGGGCGGCTATGTAGATATTGAAGATAATTTACCCCTGCCAGGAATTGAATGGCAGATTGAAGTTGATAGAGCTTTAGCTGCTCGTTATGGCGCAGACATAGCAACACTTGGTCAGTCAATAAGAATGGTTACCTCAGGCATAAAAGTGACGGATTACCGTCCAGATGACAACGATGATGAGGTGGATGTTATGGTTAGATTCCCCGCCAGCGATCGTCATTTAGGCCAATTGGATCAATTACGCATCTCCACAGCGGCCGGGATGATTCCCATCAGAAATTTTGTAACTATACAGCCGGCTCCAAAGAGTGGCTCCATCACCCGAGTTAACGCGCATCGAACTATCACATTAAAAGCCGATGTTGCTGAAGATGTGCTGCCAGATACGCAACTCAAAGCACTGGTGAAAATTTTAAAATCCACTAACCCGGATTCTCAGGTATACATCCATTTTAAAGGGGAAGATAAAGAAAAACGGGAAGCCATGCAATTTCTTCTTGGTGCTTTTTTGACGGCATTAATACTAATGGCTTTAGTTTTGGTTACCCAGTTCAACTCTATTTACCAAGCGCTTCTAGTGTTATCTGCTATCGTTTTTTCTACCACAGGAGTGCTTTTAGGACTCCTCATAACAGCGCAACCCTTCGGAATAGTCATGGTTGGACTAGGTATTATCGCATTGGCCGGTATTGTAGTTAACAACAACATAGTATTGATAGATACCTATAATCGCATGCGTAAAAATGGCTTCAATCCCATTGATGCTGCCCTCGAAACCGGCCGAAGAAGGCTCCGTCCTGTATTTTTAACGGCTTTTACTACCGTCCTTGGGTTAATGCCTATGGTGCTGGCCATGAATATAGACCTTTTTGACCGCAGTATTAGCTTTGGTGCTCCCTCTACACAATGGTGGACACAACTGGCTAGTGCGATTGCCGGAGGGTTGGCGTTTGCCACTCTGCTAACTCTTGCTCTAACCCCCTGCCTGTTGGTAATGGGAGAAGAACTGATGGGGAAGCTTTCTTCTATAAAAAATATAATCCCAACAACTCTAGACTTTATTAATCGTAAAAAAAAATAGTCCGCTTAAATATTAAGAAGTTACTAATTGTTTTAACTTAACCATAAATCAGACACATTAGCTCAGGAAGGCTCCATTGACTCTTTTTCACTCTCTTTCTCTACACAAACAACTCCTTAAAGCCTTGGACAAAATGGCTTTAACTGAGACTACGGATGTTCAAGAACAAGCAATTCCACTAATACTAGAAGGTAAAGACCTAATGGTGTCAGCGCAGACGGGTAGCGGAAAAACTGCGGCATTTTTACTACCTATATTGCAGCGCATCTTGATGCAGGACGCCCCTCAGTCTGGCACTCGTGCTCTTATTTTGCTTCCCACGCGAGAATTAGCATTGCAAACAAAAAACTATCTAGAGCAGCTAGCATCTTTCACTTACATTAAATGCGGTCTCATTATTGGAGGGGAAGCATTTAAATATCAGGTGGCAACTCTCAGAAAAAATCCAGAAATTCTCATAGCAACTCCAGGGAGGCTGGTGGAACATATTGAAAGAGGGACGCCCGATCTTAATGATCTAGAGATTCTGGTATTAGACGAAGCAGATCGAATGCTTGATATGGGTTTTGCTATTGATATGCATACGATTGCAGCAAGCTGTAGCCAAGAGAGGCAAAATTTACTGTTTTCAGCAACACTTCACCACAAAGAGCTTGGGCGGATCAAAGCAACCTTTATGGATCCAAAATTTATAGAAGTTGATCCCTCTCGACAACTTCCTCCACAAATCATTCAACAAATTATTTTGTGTGATCACAAAAAACATAAAGAAGCGTTGGTTGAAGCGGTGATCAATGAGGAGAAAGCACAGAAAGTCTTTATTTTCTGTAAAACCCGAATACAGTGCCAGCAACTCAGCAACTTGTTGAGCTTTAAAAAATATCGATCTGCTTGTATCCACGGCGAGATACCCCAAAGCGACCGAAAACAAATCATACATAAATTTCGTCAAGGCAGCATAGAGATACTTGTTGCTACCGATCTGGCAGCCCGCGGATTAGACATTAACAATGTAGAGTTAGTTATCAATTTCAACCTTGCGCTATCTGGAGACGAACATATACACCGTATTGGGCGAACCGGTCGTGCTGGAGAAAAAGGTAAGGCGATTACCTTAATTGAGGCCAACGACTGGAATCAAATGTCTAGCATCGAGCGCTACCTGAAAATCCGTTTTGAGCGAAGAATAGTTAAGGGGCTCACAGCCAGCTATAGCGGCCCAAAAAATCTTAAAAATTCTGGGAAAATAGCCGGCACAAAGAAAAAGAAGCTTGAGAAAAAGGGTGCTAAAAATTCTAAAAAAGGGAAGTCTAAAACTGCAGTCACGAAGCGATCAAAAGAAGCCCGGCCTCTTACTGGAAAAGGTGATGGCTTTGGAGTGTTATTAAAGACAAAATGAAAATTATTTAATAATTTTTTATTTACAGTAATCCTAAGAATATTTTACATATCTCTAGAATCGTAAGCCCAATGCAATAAAGCCTGCCTTTGTTTTTTTCTACAGCTCAAGTCATAAGGCTCGCAATATTTTTTTACTGCCCCTGCGTGTCGACTAAACGCCCTCCATCGCTTGATTTGCCGGAGGTCTTCATCGTGCGTTCTCCTGCCCATGTAATATCGACAATACCACTGAAACCAGCCTCGAGGATCTTGAGGATGTATCCACCCCTTTTTATTCCACTCGCTCAGTGGTTGAGATGCATCTACAGAAAAATAATTTAAGCCAATATTCTTCTCAGTCTGACTCAGCCTTGCTTCAGCAAACCAATCACTAGGAAATTCGACCCTACAATCATTCATGTATTTTCCACCAAATACTCCTAAAGCTAACATTTCTTTTGGAGTAAGTTGTGGCTCAAAAATAGCGCTAAATTTTTTACCCATAGGAGCAACTAGATCATATGAGTAATCAGTTTGCATCTTATCGTTTACAAGAATTGTCTTCATATCCAACCATGCGCCCAAGCATTCTGGTCTTTTAGATCCCTCCAGCACAGAGACATCATACGGTTTGATAAAACCGACTCTATAGAACAAACAGTAACGATTCCTTGCTCATCAAATTGGATTTTTGTAACTATGAAATGTTTTTCGTTATTTTCTGGCCTAATGGCTGTCCATTTACTGTTAAGCAGTTTTTGTGGATTAATCTGATTCACTAGCATTCTCGATATTTTAAGCTGCTACCAACATACCTTGTAGAGCCAATATGGACCAACATGCTCAAAAAATAAACAAGGCGCCCTGCTTCATTGAATTTTAAAAAACAAAGCGCTTTATTTTTTAGTATTAAACAGCTCTCAAGCCTCCAAGCAATTTGTCAACGCTATCTTTAGCATCGCCAAACAGCATGCGTGAGTTGTCTTTGAAAAAGAGAGGGTTATCAACACCGGCATAACCTGAAGCCATCCCACGCTTCAATATTACTACTTGAGCGGCCTTCCAGACTTCTAGAACAGGCATACCGGCGATAGGGCTATTCGGATCATCCATAGCAGAAGGGTTGACAGTGTCATTCGCACCAATCACTAGCACCACATCAGTGGTCGGAAAATCATCATTCAACTCATCCATCTCCAATACAATATCGTACGGCACCTTAGCTTCCGCCAACAACACATTCATGTGCCCCGGCAAACGCCCTGCTACAGGATGTATACCAAATCGCACCATTATCCCTCTATCACGAAGAAGTTTCGTGATTTCACCTACTGCGCTTTGCGCTTGAGCAACAGCCATGCCGTAGCCCGGTACGATAATCACAGATTGAGCAGAAGCCAGCTCTTCACATACCTCTTCTATAGAGGATTCTTGCACTGTCATATCAGTATCAACGACAGCAGCACCTGAACCTCCGGATGTCTGACCAAAACCACCCAAGATAACACTCATAAAAGAACGATTCATCGCACGACACATGATGTAGCTAAGAATAGCGCCACTACTGCCAACCAGCGCTCCAGTAACAATCAACAGGTCATTACCTAGCATAAATCCAATGGATGCGGCCGCCCAACCAGAGTAGCTATTCAGCATAGATACTACGACTGGCATATCAGCGCCGCCAATAGCTAAAATAAGATGGATGCCTAATACAGATGCCACACATGTCATAATAATCAGGGCTGACAGGCTCCCTGTCTCGAGAAACCATGCACCTAAAGCAACCACTAAACCCAAAGCCACAAGGTTCATTGCATGTCTTCCTGGAAGAGTTAAGGCGGAACTAGATACCAATCCTTCAAGCTTCCCACAAGCAATCAATGATCCTGTAAAGGTAATAGCACCAATAAATATACCCAAGAATATCTCCACCATCTTGATGGAATGCTCAGCGCCAGAAGTTGCAATTAGCGGTTCAAGATGTCCCGAAAACCCCACCAAAACTGCCGCCAAACCAACAAAACTATGCAGCAGAGCTACTAGTTGTGGCATCTGAGTCATTTCTACTTTATTGGCGAGAAACAACCCTGCAATAGAACCAATAACTAATGCTAAAACAATAGTCGAAATTCCGCCAATACCAATATTGACACCAGCGATAGTTGCACCAACAGCAATAACTATCCCTGCTATTCCAAAAAGATTACCCCGACGAGCCGACTCTTGATGACTTAGGCCGCCCAAGCTGAGAATAAATAACACACTGGCCAAAACATAGGCCACACTAACGAATCCTGTACCCATAAATATGCGCCTCCTATTTGCGGAACATTTTAAGCATGCGATGAGTCACTCTGAACCCACCAGCTATATTAATAGTTGCAATCAAAACTGCAGCAAAAGACATAACACCAACAGTACCATTCTCGGCGGCAATCAAATGAAGGATCGCTCCTATCACAATAATACCGCTTATAGCATTAGTTACGCTCATCAACGGCGTATGTAATGACGCTGTGACGTTCCAGACAACCTGGTAACCAATAAAGCAGGCTAGCACGAAGACAGTGAAGTGACTTAGAAAGCTTTCTGGAGCATAGCCCCCAACACCTATCAACACAGCCAAAGTAAAAGCCAAAAGAGCACTTTTGCCAAGCCACTTATCTAAAAAAGTAGGCTCTTTTACCGCAGGAGCCTCAATTGCTTCTTTTGCTGCAGCAGAGGACGGTGCAGCCGAAACCTCAACCTTCGGTGGTGGCCAGGTGACTTTCTTACCATTAACAACTGTAACCCCGCGAATCACCACATCTTCCATATCTACATGAGGATTTCCATCTTTATCTGGAGTTAGATCAGACAGCAAGTGAACCAAGTTGCTTCCATATAAATCACTAGAAACTTTCGCCATACGACTAGGTAGATCGGTATAGCCAATAAGGGTAACTCCATGTCGCTCTACTACATTTCCTGGCTCAGTGAGCTCGCAGTTACCACCACGTTCCGAAGCCAAATCGACAATTACACTCCCTGGCTTCATAGACTGAACCATGGCCTCAGTGATAAGTTTAGGAGCCGGTCTTCCCGGAATAAGCGCTGTAGT
>TARA_B110000459_G_scaffold202684_1_pt1 | contig 15929 bp, 16 predicted proteins | sample TARA_B110000459 | Tara Oceans TARA_B110000459 (sample SAMEA4398296) | marine metagenome | biome: Polar Biome; feature: [SRF] surface water layer (ENVO:00010504); material: water (ENVO:00002006), including particulate matter (ENVO:01000060) such as... | depth 5 m | reverse complement strand
AAAATCAACTCTAGGTTCGGCATCTTATCAAATAAAGATTGGTGCCATTCCTTTGCACATTCCTTTCTTGGAGGCAAATCACCTGACTTTCCTTTCCCAGGATAACAAAACCCCATTGGAATAATCGCGAATATTTCAGGATCATAAAATTGCTCATTGCTCACTCCCATCCACTCTCTTAATCGCTTTCCACTTTTATCATCCCAAGGAATACCAGATTTGTGAACCACACTTCCTGGAGCCTGCCCAATAATTGCAATTCTAGAATTCATACTTGCTGCAAGAACTGGATTAACTCCGTTCACCAATGCATCTTTGCAAATCGTACAGCTTCGAATGTTCTTTAATAAATCCTTCATATACTACCAAAAAAAAAGCGCTCCGTAGTCGGAACGCTTTCAATAGTATTTGCTTACAAAATTAAATGTCAATCTTCGCGTATTTTGCATTTTTCTCAATAAACTCTCTTCTTGGTGGAACTTCATCCCCCATAAGCATTGAGAATACTTGATCACATTCAGCAACGTTTTCGATAGTAACTTGACGCAGCGTTCTGAATTCTGGGTTCATTGTAGTATCCCACAATTGATCCGCATTCATCTCACCAAGACCTTTATAACGCTGAACACCAACTGATGATTCAGATCCCGCCCCTTTCATTTGTTGAATTAAAAGATCACGTTGATTATCATCCCAAGCATATTGAGATTTTGCTCCTTTCTTCACTTGATACAAAGGTGGAGTCGCGATATAGATATATCCTTTCTCTACCATTTCTTTCATATACCTAAAGAAGAACGTTAAGATTAAAGTTTCAATATGGGAACCATCGACATCGGCATCACACATGATGATTACTTTGTGATATCTCAGCTTTTCCATGTTCAAGGCCTTCGAATCCTCTTCCGTACCAACTCTTACACCAAGCGCCGTATAGATATTTTTAATCTCTTCATTTTCGAAGATCTTATGTTGCATTGCTTTCTCAACGTTCAAAATCTTACCTCTCAATGGCATAATTGCTTGAAAGAAACGATCTCTACCTTGTTTCGCAGTTCCACCGGCAGAATCTCCCTCGACAAGATAAATCTCAGACTCAGCGGGATCTTTAGACGAACAATCTGCAAGTTTACCTGGAAGGCCTCCTCCAGTTAAAACGCTCTTACGCTGAACCATTTCACGCGCCTTACGAGCTGCTTGTCTCGCCTTAGCTGCTAAAACAACCTTTTGAACAATAACTCTTGCCTCATTCGGATGCTCTTCTAAATAATTCGTAAGCATTTCAGAAACACTCTGACTTACAGGAGCAGAAACTTCTCTGTTTCCAAGTTTTGTTTTCGTTTGCCCTTCGAATTGCGGTTCTTGAACCTTAACAGAAACTACGGCTGTCAATCCCTCACGGAAATCATCACCTTCAATCTCTACTTTTTCTTTGGCCAACATTCCAGAATCAGTCGCGTACTTCTTTAAAGTATTCGTTAAACCTCTTCTAAAACCTGAAAGGTGTGTCCCACCCTCATAAGTATTAATATTATTTACGTAAGCCTGAATATTTTCTGAATACGAAGTGTTATAGGTTAATGCAACTTCAACAGGAATTCCATCCTTCTCTCCTTCAAAATAAACAACATCTGACAACAGAGACTCACGGTTTCTATCAATATATTCAGCAAATTCACGTAACCCTCTTTCTGAATGGAAAAGCTCAGTAAAGTGCTTTCCGTCATCGTCTGTTTCACGTAAATCTGTTAAGTTGATCTTTATACCTTTATTCAAGAAAGCCAATTCTCGCATTCTCGCAGCTAAAGTATCGTAGTTGTATACTAACTCTTCAAAAATGGTATCATCTGGCATGAATGTCACTTCAGTACCCGTAATATCAGACGTTCCGATTTCTCTTACATCGTATTGTGGTTTACCAACCTTATATTCTTGTTCAAATAACTTACCTTCTCTACGAACCGTTACTTTCAAATCTTTTGAAAGAGCATTCACACAAGAAACACCAACACCGTGAAGTCCGCCAGATACTTTGTAAGTATCCTTATCGAACTTACCACCAGCGTGAAGAACAGTCATTACAACTTCTAAAGCCGATCTTTTCTCTTTCGCATGCATCCCTGTTGGAATACCACGACCATTATCATTAACGGTAATTGAATTATTCTCATTTATGAAAACCTGAATTGCATCACAATGCCCTGCAAGTGCCTCATCAATTGAATTATCTACAACCTCATAAACAAGGTGATGCAATCCTTTCGTCCCTATATCACCGATATACATGGCCGGACGTTTTCTAACAGCTTCTAATCCTTCAAGTACCTGAATATTATCCGCTGCGTAATCTTGATTTTTGTTTTCTTCACTCATAATTTTAGCTCAATTCTAGGCATCTAATACCTACAAAATTCGTGTTACACAAAAATAACGATAGGATTCGTTAAAAGCGAGTAAAATAGGCGAAAGAAAGACGTACTTATCAACAGTTTAAAGTGTAAATTGTTAATAGCCATTCGAATTATTCCGCCAAATAAAAAACATGCACTAAAATGGAACATTTATTGCTCTTTTAGCGTTATATTATTTAGAATGAAAATCATAGCATCAATAGTTTTCTTTTTGACCTCTTTAATGAGCTTTGCCACCTGCGGTACGTTTATCGGCACTTGGCAAGGCGTATTTATTGAAACTGGCAAATCCATGGAATCGGGATCGATTGTCTACGTGGATTTTAAACTTGACGATGGTGTCATGAAAGGAAGCATGCGAGAAGAATTATTTGAAACGAATTATTTCGCCATCACCGTCCTAAGTGGAACGCAAGAATCAGACATTCTGAAATACAAACAAATTGCAGTTGGAAAGAACGAGAAAACATCTAGAATGAAATGGTGTCGGAAGTTTGGAGAGTTGACATATGATCCAATGAAAGGATATTTAACAGGCGCATTCAAAAGCGTGGATTGCAAACGATTGTCTGGGGAATTAATCTTATACAAAGCTGATTTTGAACTGTCCAAAGAGAAAGAGTCACATGCTAGTCACATTTGGTTTGAACAATTTGTAAAGGATTATAAAGACGGACTAAGTGCTCCGGCCATTCGTAAAACAGAGCGAGATAATTTTGTATTCGAACCAATCTTCTTTGATTTCGATAAATTCGATATCCGTGAGGAGCACAATGAATTCCTTGATGGGATGATTAAAATTATTAAAGGGCATTCAGACCTGCGGGTTAAGGTAACAGGTCACACGGATGCTGAAGGTTCTATTAGATATAACGACGTCCTTTCGAGAGAGCGGTCAGAAGCAATCATTCAATACTTCGTGGATCATGGCTTAAACAAAGAACGACTGGAGTTTGATTTCAAAGGAGAATCAAATCCAGCCGCTACAAATGAGACTACCGATGGAAGACAACGCAACCGACGCGTTGATTTTGAGTTTATATAATCTTATACTTCTAAAAAGCTGATACTAAACCTGTCCAAGCATTTTGTCTTTTAACTTTTTGTCCGCAGGAGTTGCCCCTAACCAAATTGAAAACAATGCCTTTTTGAATTCAATACCTTCGAACAAACCTTTGTATTTTCTTGCAATCATAACTGCGGTTCCTTTGCCAGGCTTGTAAATAATTAGAATATCGTCGCCATCATTTAATTCCGCAGAGAAAAACCCAGTAAACTTACTTGTTTCTTCAGTATTCGCCTTTCCATCACTCACCTTCTTTCCCCACTCTTTTACAGTAGCATTGAACTTCTCTCTCGTTACCTTATTCGAAACGATTTTAAGCTCAATTGCTTGAACTTCGTTTGCGTTAATTACTGTTGTCCAATTCATAGTTTGATTCGGTAAATAAAGAGCAGTAACATAAAGGTCAATCGTGTGCTTCTCTCAAGCCTGCGCCATTGTACAATAATTTAGTTCCTTTAATATCCATTTGAGACTTGAAAGTAGCCCCAAAAACGGTTTTAGTTTTGAAAAAACAGACCCAGCAGCCAACAGTGTAATAAATAATAGAATTGAACTTTTCATAACAATGATTTTAGTTAGTGAATACAAAATATATAACAAGTGTGATTATCGTTTTAAATCAGTAACATACTGCAAACCCCCCTTCGTATTTTAAGAAGAATTGCCACAAACGAAAATAATTTTCTTTCGTGCTCACGAAATCACAAATCTAAAGGAACTTCTTCCATTCAGATAATCTAATTCCGCAATTGAAAAAGGATTAGTTGCATTTTCAGCAACCATATTTCAACTATTCTAAAGATTCAAAAAATTCTTGATTATCCCTTTCCCTAGAGGCGTCAATATTGATTCAGGATGAAATTGAACACCGTAAAAGTTCTTTGATTTGTTTTCAATCGCCATTATGACATTTTGGCGCGATCTAGAAATGACCTCAAAATCACCCTCGGTATTTACAGCCCAACTGTGGTAAAGCCCAACGTCAATTTCAGATGGAAAGCCTTGAAAAAGCAAGGAAGATTCTAGTTGAATCATTTCAGCAACGCCGTGTTTAACTTGTTTCTGATTGTACAACGAACCTCCAAGATACTCAGCCATAGCCTGCATCCCGAGGCAAACACCAAACACTGGACGTACTCCATCTGACAAGCGAATTACTTCCATCAAATCTCCAGAGTCCATAGGCAAGCCGGGACCTGGTGACAAAACAATCTTGTCGTACAGGTCAAGAGTCGAACAATTCAACTGATCGTTCAATACTACATCCACGACAGCCCCTTCAGCCTCTAGATAGTGACAAAGGTTGTATGTGAATGAATCATAATTATCTAATAAGAGGATGCGCTGCAAGTATTTCTTTTTATGTAAACTTGTACAAAAATAAGAAAGATGAAAAAGGTTTTACAAATTCCTGGTGCTCCATCACCAATTGGACCCTACAGTCAGGCAATTTTAAAGAACAACACCTTGTACGTCTCAGGTCAAATCCCAATCGATCCTGCTACAGGAAACCTAGTAGATTCGTCGGTTGCGGCATCAACTAGACAAGTTATGGAAAATATTTGTGCCTTATTAAAAGAAGCAGATATGACTGCTGATAATATTGTTAAATGTTCTATCTTTTTAAAAGACATGAACAGTTTTAGTGTAGTAAATGAAATATATGGTGAATATTTCCGTTCAAATCCACCAGCAAGAGAAACAGTACAAGTAGCCAAACTTCCTTTGGAGGTTGAGGTTGAAATTTCTTGTATTGCTATCAAGTAAGCCACTTGGAATCTAACTTCAAATACAAACTTAGTGTCATCATTGTTAATTACAATGTAGAATACTTCGTAGACCAATGTTTAAACTCTGTAAAATCTTCTATCACTAATCATTCGATAGAAGTGGTTGTAATTGACAATGCTTCCATTGATGGCTCTGTAGATCTTCTCGAAGAAAAGTATTCAGAATTAAAATTGATTTTCAACAAGGAAAACGTTGGATTCTCAAGAGCAAATAATCAAGGAATTGAGATCTCTCAAGGAGAATACGTATTGCTTCTAAATCCAGATACTGTTGTTGAAGAATCTTCTTTTGAAAAGGTGATCAACTTTATGGACAAACATCCTGACGCCGGAGGGCTTGGCGTTAGAATGATTGATGGAAAAGGACATTTTTTACCAGAATCAAAAAGAGGCCTCCCTACTCCAATGGTTGCGTTTTACAAGATTTTTGGTCTTTCGCGAATATTCCCAAGATCAAAAAGGTTCGGGCAATATCATTTAGGACATTTATCTGAATTTGAGACCAATAAAATTGATGTTTTAAGTGGGGCCTTCATGCTCATGCGTAAAAAAGCCTTGAACAAAGTCGGCAACCTCGATGACGATTTCTTTATGTACGGTGAGGACATCGATTTGTCTTACAGAATTCAAAAAGGAGGCTACGACAATTATTATTTCGCTGACACCTCAATCATCCATTATAAAGGGGAAAGCACGAAGAAAAGCTCAGTTAATTATGTCTTTGTTTTTTACCGTGCAATGATCATTTTTGCAAAAAAACACTTCTCTGGAAACAACGCTGGACTCTTTTCATTCTTGATCAATTTAGCCATTTATTTCCGAGCTACAGTAGCAATTTCAGGAAGATTTATCAAGCGAATAACATTGCCCGTTATTGATTTAATATATATCGTTTGCGGACTATTTGCATTGACGAACTATTGGAAAATGTCTAACATTGAATTCCCAGAAGAGCTCATCAAGTATTCAATTCCAATCTACGGAATTACTTGGGTAGGAATTGTATTTTTCAATGGCGGCTATGATTACCCAACGAAAATATTGAAGTATTTAAAAGGAACCATTATCGCAACTGCTGTCATCTTGATCGCATATGCAGTCCTGCCTAAATCTCTTCAATTCTCGCGGTTATTTATCTTTTTTGGAGCGGCTTGGGTATTGGCTTTTTACATTATTTCAAGGATCTTCTTGCACTTCGGTTTTGGCGGAAAATTCAAACTAAGGAATAATGACAAAAAATCATTTGTAATTATCGGGAATGAATCGGAAGCCATAAAAACTAATGAACTACTTGTTCAAACGCAAGAAAAATTAGGGGAGATCATATCTTTCAGTTCAATTGAAGAGTTCAAAAAAACAGGTCGAAAAATAGATGAAATTATTTTTTGTTCGGGCAGTCAATCGTATGGAAAAATAATTGCAACAATGTCGAACGAAAAGGAGAAAACGTATGACTTTAAAATCTCTCCGAATAACAGCAACCACCTTATCGGGAGTAATTCAATTGACACCGCTGGAGAGCTTTACATACTAAATCTAAATACTCTTGTAAGCAATGAGAACAAGAGAAAAAAACGTCTTTTTGATATGCTGATCTCAACTGGACTTTTAATCACACTTCCGTTTCTTATTTTCCTATTCAAAAACAAAACCAAATACGTTAAAAATATTGGAAACATTTTCATTGGTAAAAAATCATTCATTGGGTTTTCTAATGAGTTAACAATGAAAGATGTGCGATTACCAAGAATCAAACAAGGGTTAATTACACCGGACGATCCATTTCAATATGCCGACGCAAGCGTTCGGCAAAAACTAAACCTCTTGTACGCAAGGGATTACTCTATGCGCAAGGACTTCTCTATCGTTTGGAAGACGTGGCGAAAATTAGATAACTAATTCATTCTCTTTACCCTTGTCTAAAACGAATTTTCGCTTATTTTTGTAGTCGTAAATTCCAACATTAAATAAATCTATGGCGCAAATAGAAATCCGCCTTCCAAAAATGGGAGAAAGTGTTACCGAAGCAACAATTACGAATTGGTTGAAGAATATCGGTGATACAATAGAGATGGATGAACCGTTAGTAGAAGTTGCGACTGACAAAGTCGATAACGAACTTCCTTCTGAAGCAGAAGGCGTATTGGTTCAACAATTATTCGATACAGACGAGGTTGCTCAAGTTGGCGATGTAATTGCTATCATCTCTACTGATGGTGATGCTCCTGCTGACGATGCAAGTTCCTCAGCTTCGAAAGCCGACTTAGTCTCAAATGTTGCCGCTGCTGAAATAATTGCGGAAGTAGAAACCGTTGCTGCAAGTGTGAATGGATCTGGTCCAATGGATAAAAACGGCCCAACAGGTAAATTTTATTCACCTCTTGTTAGAAGCATCTCCGAGAAAGAAGGCATTTCAATGACAGAACTTGAATCAATTTCTGGTTCCGGACAAGGAGGAAGAGTTACAAAGAAAGATATTATGGCGTTCATTTCTGGTGATCGTAAAGCTGCGGATGCTTTTACTCCAGCCCCAGCTGCTATTAATAATGATGCTTTAAAAACAGCAAAAGTAATTGCCGCTTCTCCAACTGGAGGAGGTTTTTTGTCAAACGTTAAAGAGCCTATAGTTATTGCCGGACCAGATGACGAGATCATCGAGATGGACAGAATGCGAAAATTAATCGCAGACCACATGGTTATGTCAACACATGTTTCTCCACACGTAACGAGTTATGTTGAAGCTGATGTGACAAACATTTGGAACTGGAGAAAGAAGGTGAAAAGCTCATTCATGGAAAAGGAAGGTGAAAACATTACGTTTACTCCAATCTTCATAGAAGCAATTGTCAAGGCTATTAAAGATTTCCCAATGGTTAATGTTTCCGTTTCTGGAACACAGATTATTAAAAGAAAGCATATCAATATCGGCATGGCCACTGCTCTGCCATCAGGAAATTTAATTGTTCCTGTGATTAAAGATGCAGACAGAATGAATTTGACTGGTTTAACTAAATCAGTTAATGAAATGGCCAACAAAGCGAGAAATAATAAATTGACTTCTGATGATATTCAAGGTGGAACATACACAGTTACAAATGTAGGTACATTTGGAAACGTTATGGGAACTCCAATTATCAACCAACCTCAAGTGGCGATTCTTGCTCTTGGTGCAATTAGAAAAGTTCCTGCGGTAATTGAAACTCCTGATGGAGATTTCATTGGAATTCGACACAAAATGTTCTTGTCTCACTCGTATGATCATAGAGTTGTTGATGGTGCATTGGGTGGAATGTTTGTTAAAAGAGTTGCTGATTACCTTGAACAATTTGATGTGTCAAGAGAAATCTAATTTGATATAACCATGAAAAAATTGAACCTACTATTCATTCTAATGCCACTTTTATCTTTTGGACAAATGACGGAACTAGAAGTGCGTAAGTTTGCAAACGCATAATCCGAAGAAGAAATTGTGGTGCTGAGTTCTGAAATGATCCGCAAAACTTCCTCGTTAATGAGGATATTTTAGTCGATAGATTGATTTCTCTCAAACCTGATAGCGCAAATTACAATTACCGTAAAGGATATATCGCTGTCAATTCTCATAAAGAAACTGGTGCTCCATTTAATGTCTATTACGATTTAAGCAAATTTTATCATATCAATGATGATTTAGATAAGGCACGTGAATTTTATAATTTATTCCTTGCCAATTCAAATAATAACTCGGTTAATATTGCGAGTTCTCAAATTGGTTTAAAACAATGTGATGTTGCGGAACGTGAATTCAAAAATTCATGAAAGAAATTGAGAAACAACTAGAAGATGATCGTGAGTCAATCACTGTGAACATCTATTCTTCTGCATCTACTGTGCCAACGAAAACGTTTGAAACAAATGAGAAGTTGACTAAAATTAGAGCTGAAAATATGAAGTACGATATTATTGCATACTTCGAAAATGATGAAGCATTCAAAGGAAAAGTGAATGTAGTAATTGTTACTGCTATCGTTCAAGGTCCTGATTATGTTAAAGATGCTTCGAATAAAGAGAAGTATTTCCCTTACCAATATGTAGGTCTTAAAACAGAATAATAAAAGCGAAAGCATAGATACGAAATCCAAAAAGCGACCCTACAATATTTAAAAGCCTGTCCTGATTAACAAGACAGGCTTTTTTTTGCCTTACTCTTCCCTATCATTCTTATATTTGATATATGAATATTTCCTTAACAAAATCGCTTGCCATTTTCGATATCGAAGCTACTGGACTGAGTGTAACCCATGATCGTATTGTTGAATTGGCGGTTGTTAAAATTGCTCCTGATGGAACGCAAGAAAATTACCTTCAACGTTTCAATCCAGAAATTCCAATTCCTAAAATCGTAAGTGAGATTCACGGAATCTATGAGGAAGACATTAAGGATGCTCCTACTCTTAAAGAAGCACTGCCAGAATTAGAAGCTTTCTTGAAGGATTGCGATTTTGCAGGTTACAATTCAAATAAATTTGATTTACCGATGCTTGCCGAAGAATTACTTCGTGCGGGGAGCTCATTCGATCTATCAGGAAAGAAACACATTGACGTTCAAAACATCTTCCATAAAATGGAACAAAGAACTTTAGTTGCAGCGTATAAATTCTACTGTCAAAAAGATTTAAAGAATGCGCACAGTGCTCTTGCAGATGCCCAAGCCACTTGGGAGGTATTAGATGCTCAAATAAAGCATTATGACGAACTTAAAGAAGACGTTGATTTCCTAGATGAGTTTTCACGTCATGGAAACGTTAAACGTGCAGATTTCGCAGGAAGGCTTGCTATTAATGAAAACGGCGATGTTGTTTACAATTTCGGAAAACAAAAAGACAAAACGGTAAAAGAGGTCATGATAAATGAGCCCGGTTATTACGGCTGGATGATGTCCGCTGATTTCCCATTGTATACCAAACAGTGTCTTAAAGCTGAAATGGACAGAATCAAAGCAGAGAGTTCTCAAAACGAAATAAAAGGTTTCGATAACAAACTGGATGCTCTTAAAAATAAATTCAAGAAATGAAAATCATTTGTATAGGTCGAAATTATGCGGATCACGCGAAGGAAATGAACTCGCCTATTCCTTCAGTTCCGATGTTTTTCATGAAGCCTGATGTAGCTATTTTACGTCCAGGAACTCCTTTCTATTACCCTAATTTCTCGAAGGATATACATTTTGAATGCGAATTGGTTGTAAAAATAAATCGTGTAGGAAAAAACATCTCCGAACGATTCGCTCATAAATATTACAGCGAAATCGGTCTAGGTATTGATTTCACAGCTAGAGACTTACAGAAAAAATGCAAAGAAAAAGGACATCCATGGGAGATTGCAAAATCTTTTGAAGGAAGCGCTCCTCTATCAAAAGAATTCATCGATAAAAGCACACTTGATCTTGCTGATCTTAAATTTAGCTTAACTCAAAATGGAACTCAAGTCCAACTAGGCTCAACAAAGGACATGATTTTCAATATCGATCAATTAATTGCTTACGTTTCTCATTTTATGACTTTGAAAAAAGGAGATCTAATCTATACTGGAACTCCAGCAGGTGTTGGTCCAATTGCCATTGATGATGAGTTGAAAGGGTTTATTGGTGAAAAAGAAATGTTTATGGTAAGGGTGAAGTAGAGTTTTGAGGTTAGTAACCATTTCGAATCAATTATAACTCATCGCTTATAATTCATAACTAAAAAGTTATTTCCCAGATCCTTTAAAAATGATCAAGATTGTGTAAAGCATAATCTTCAAATCCAGGGATAGCGTTCTATTTTTAAGATATAATAGATCAAACTTCATTCTATCCAACATTTGCTCAACATTTTCAGCGTACCCGTATTTAACTTGTCCCCAAGATGTAATTCCCGGACGGACTTTGGTTAACTCCAAGAATTGAGGCTCAATCTTAACGATTTGATCAATATAAAATTGGCGTTCTGGTCGTGGCCCAACCAAAGACATGTCTCCAATCAAAACATTGTAAAATTGAGGGAATTCATCCAGTCTCGTTTTTCGCATGAAACGGCCAATTTTAGTGATTCTCGGATCGTTTGACGAGGACAATTGAGGCCCTGCTTTTTCGGCATTGACAACCATCGTTCTGTACTTCACAATTTTAAATGGACGTCCATTCTTACCTACTCTTTCCTGTAAAAAGAAGATCGGTCCGCGAGACGAAGACTTCACCAAAACAGCTAGAACAATAAACATTGGCGTAAACACAATCAATGAAATAATTGATGCTACTATATCGATAACACGTTTAAAGGTGCGTTGCCAAACTGGCATTACTTCAGAGTTCACTTCAATTAACAGTGCTCCAAAAATATTATTCATATCAACCGTTCCTGACAAAATATCATACATATCTGGTAGAACACGGATCTTCACATCTCCTACTTCCAAGCGGGAAATAATCGATCGAATCTTGTCGTGTTCCGTACTTTCTAGCGCAATAATAACTTCTTCAATTTCATTATTAATAAGTACATTTTCAATATCATCGATATGACCGAGGTATTGAATCTTATCTTCTAAAAGCCTGTCAACTCCATTTATATTAACGAATCCAATAAATTTATGTCCAATTCCTTTAGGTAGATCTTGGATTTCATTATAAATCTCAACGGCCTTTTCACTACCACCAATAATCAATGTTTTGAAACCAGATTTTTTAGAGTGAATCCGTTTAACAATGTAGCTGACCAAAATAAAACGAGGAACAAAAACAACGGAAAACTGAATAGCAAATAAAACAAAGAGCGATTTATAATACTGTTTATAGCCGCTAATTTCGTCATCAATAAGAAGTAAGAAGAAAATAACGACAACTCCCAAAATCGTTCCAATGAAAGTCAGATTGATCGTTTTTAATCGGTACAATCTTCGAACATCTTGATACGTTCCTTGCAGGAGATAAATGAAGAGCCAAATTAAGGGCACAAACAATATCCCCAAATAAAACGAGGTGTTTACCGTAAATTCCTCCCCTTCAATGCTCGTCTTTCTATAAAAATAGAACAACGCCCATCCCGAGCAAGAAAATGCCCAATCAAGAAGAATAAGAAGAAATGTGAGGAGACGAGAATTCATTTAAAAATGTACCACTTTTATATTATCAATATTAATCTCTCCATCATCAATTCCTTCAGGCAATAATGATTCAAATGTTACCTGAAAATCGCTTCCAGATGGAGAGCCAGAAATAATCGTTTGCATATCAATATAGATTTTTTTCCAGGTAACGGCCACACTATCTGGGTCTTGTCTATTGAATTGAACATTTGGGTTTTCGACTACTTCTCCGTTCTTTTCAGAAGCCACACCTGTCAAAACATCCAATGTAGTATGGTAATCAAGCTCTAAATAAACCTCCGCTCCTGACTGAGGAAATGGTGTAACTGGAGAGAAATCTGTTCTTGCAATCCAATTTGGAAATGAACTGTTTAGCGTCACACGTCCAAAAGTCGCCTGATTGATTGATTCGACAAGAACAAGTGGATCATTGGTTTGAACTAGAGAAGCGACTGAATTTCCACTTTCAATAATACCATCATTTGGTCCCGATTCGAAATCTATGATATGAAACTGAGTTTCTACATAATAGTTTGTTACTGGATTCAGAGTAATCGTGTCGTTCTGAATTAAATCTGTTGCAATCTCATACGGCACTAAGAACGGATAAATTCTTTTTGTCGCTGAGATCCCATTGTTTTTGATGGTTGGATAAAGCGTGATTTTTCTATTCTCTCCACTGACCAAAAGAGGGATTTTAAAAGGAACTTCGAATACGCCTATCAACTTATCATCTACATATACCCAAGCATCAGAAATATTTTGTGTTAGTACACCTTCTGTGTTTCCAGGAACGTTTGTAACAAGATCCCACTCATTCACCTTTAACCATACAGCATCTGGATTGTTTTTAACACATGACGTAAGGATTGCCAAGCTGCCTAAAAAGATCAAGAATGTTTTCATACTAATTCTATTATTTCGTAAATCCCTTCTGCTTATTTGTCTAAAACAAGCGAAGCCGACGACTTTAGTTTATCTACAATTTGTTGTGCCACTTCCAACGCCAATCTCCCATCTTCAATGGAAACGATCGGTGTTGTATCATTTACAATTGCGTCTGCGAAAGTAGATAATTCTTCCTTAATCGCATTTCCATCTTCAATATCCGGTTTATCGAATAAAATTTTCTTCGACGGCTTACCCTTGCCCAATTCCAAAACCATATCAAACTGATCTGATTCGCCTTCTACATCTTCCATTCGCACTACCTCCAATTCCTTTGTTAGGAAATCAACTGAAATGTATGCATCCTTCTGAAAGAACCTTGATTTTCTCATGTTCTTCATTGAGATTCTACTCGCTGTCAAATTTGCCACACATCCGTTGTCGAATTCGATTCGCGCATTTGCAATATCTGGTGTATCACTTACAACAGAAACTCCGGACGCCGAAATCCTCTTAACACCTGACTTTACAACACTTAAAATAGCATCTAAGTCATGAATCATCAAGTCAAGAACAACAGGAACGTCAGTTCCACGAGGATTGAATTGAGCCAATCGGTGCGTTTCAATAAACATCGGGTTATTTAAGAACGGAACTGCGGCCTGAAAGGCTGGGTTAAAACGCTCAACATGACCTACTTGAACCTTCACTCCTGCTTCATGCGCTAGATCGCTTAAGATCTTTGCCTCTTCAACAGTTTCGGTAACAGGCTTCTCAATAAATACATGTTTGCTCTTGCGAAGTGCTTTTGAGGCGCAATCGAAATGCGAGATTGTTGGTGTGACGATATCAACACAATCAACAGCGTCGAGGAGTTCATCGATTGTTTCGAAGCGTTTGATGTTATAGGACTCAATTGCTGCAGCAGCGTTGTCATCGCTCGGGTCATAAAAACCTACGAATTCAAATTTATCATTCAATTCCAATAAAAGTCGAATGTGGATTTTACCCAAATGACCAGCACCAAGAACTCCTACTTTAAGCATATAAAATTATTTCTGTAAAAATAGCGTAGATTCCGCACGAATGAAAACTTTGGAGGGAAGATTATCAACAAGAGTCGTTAAAGAACTTCAAAATCGTTCAATCAATTCATTAATTGATTTCCTTTAGATATGTTTTGCAATATCCGAGGTCTTCATTTTTCATAAGCTTTGTCAACAGTGAGATTTGCCCTGTGTGTTAAGAGAAATGCTCAATAACATGAATGAGAATGGAAAAACCACTGACTTCGAATCCTTGTACAGTTGTTACCTTATTAATCTGATTATTGGCTAAACCAAAGAGAACATGTTCTAAATCTTGTCTTCATTTAAAAGATTTAAGCATTTTAAAATCCTGGTGTAAGATTCGTCAAAAACTCTGATTCCAAACTCTTTAATAAGGTGATCTTGCATATTGCTTTAATCTTAAATTGAAATACTTCGAATTTAAATTAATATTTCTTACCCAGGTTTGAAAATTATAGATGGAATTATATATATTTGCGCCTCCAATTTGATGGGGATACTGTCAATTAAATGGTGGTTGTAGCTCAGTTGGTTAGAGCATCGGTTTGTGGTACCGAGGGTCGCGGGTTCGAATCCCGTCTTCCACCCAAAAAGATGAAAACCAATCCTTTTAGGGTTGGTTTTTTTTGTACAAGTAACTTTGATCAAGCTCGCTTGAAATTAAAATTAGAGCTCTTACCTGAATTTGATGGTAACGTTATATTTAGCAGGGAAAAATCAATGAAATTTAAAAGTTGGACGAATGATGGACTTATTTAACAGCGATACCATACCAAACATATTGCCGGAGGATGGAGAAGTAAATTATTACGGTCCAATTCTTAACACTAAAAAATCCCAGGAATACTTCGAACAATTGTTCAAGAACATCCAATGGAAAAACGACAAGGCAATAATTTTCGGGAAATTGATAATTACAAAGCGAAAAGTAGCATGGTATGGCGACAAACCGTTCGATTACACCTATTCAAAGACCACTAAATCTGCTTTGCCTTGGACCAAAGAACTTCTAGAAGTAAAAGAATTAATTGAGAAAAAGTCAGGCGAAACATTTAACTCTTGCCTACTTAATCTGTATCATAGCGGTGAAGAAGGAATGGCCTGGCATAGCGATGACGAAGAGGCTTTGAAAAAGAACGGTGCGATCGCTTCAATAAGTTTTGGAGCGGATCGCAAATTTTCCTTTAAACACAAAGTATCAAAACAAACCGTTTCTGTTTTCTTAGAAAAGGGCAGCTTGTTAATAATGAAAGGTACAACCCAAAAAAATTGGTTCCACAGTCTACCACCAGCAAAAAAAGTGAAAATTCCTAGAATAAATTTAACGTTTAGAACGATCGAACCTTAATCCCTACTGCTTTGTGAACTTGATTGAACGCCTGCCAGTTGCATGTTCAATATGAACCAAATAGAATCCACAAGACAATTCTGCAATATCAATTCCATTGTCAGCGTTTTTTGCCGAAATCAAAACAGCTCCTGAAAGGTCAGTGATCACCAACTTGCGGAGATCAGTAATATTATCAAGACCATCAATTTGTAATTTATCCTCAGCAGGATTAGGATAAACAAATAAATCTGAATTTAATGTTTCTTCCTT
>TARA_B110000459_G_scaffold62060_1_pt1 | contig 15950 bp, 10 predicted proteins | sample TARA_B110000459 | Tara Oceans TARA_B110000459 (sample SAMEA4398296) | marine metagenome | biome: Polar Biome; feature: [SRF] surface water layer (ENVO:00010504); material: water (ENVO:00002006), including particulate matter (ENVO:01000060) such as... | depth 5 m | reverse complement strand
ACGAGGTGATTATGGTGTTCGTCATTTATTTCGGCCTCATCTAAGAAAACTGCATCAAATCCTTGATTGGTTAGCACCTCAACAGCCATCTTTGCAAGGGATTCAGCAAAACCATATCCTGTCCAGAACGACTTCTGGCCGATAAAAAAGTTCAACCCTCTTTCTCCACTTGCCACGAATTGTCCCTTGCCTGTGCCGTCAATAAGATTTCCCCGATTCTACCAAATGAGATTTAGATGCCGCCTTCGAAGGATTGAACATAATTTAGTCAAGGATAGATGCCTCTTTACTCCATGCGTTGAGTAAACAACAAATCGTCTATTCACAAGGGCCCCCATTGTGTATGCGGGCGACTAAAACGGTACGCACTGCCAATGTATTGCAATTCCATTTGTTCCCAAAGATCAAAAAGTCGGGTTGTAAACGGCGATACGCCAAAACTACGACCGATTAATCGACAACGACAACGTGGCCGTTTCCGTCCTTGTAACTGCCTATAACGATCAGAATCACATCGATAATAGTCCACAAGCCCAAGCCGCCAAACGTGATGAGCTTGAGGATGCCCAAAAGAATTGAACCGGTGTAAAATCGGTCAATGCCTGCAATTCCAATCAAACCGAGCAAGCCAAGCAACAGCACGACCACCCAGTTCTTGTCGGATTGCATTTGTTGCATTTGCATCATTCCAGGTTGCATTTGTTGTGGCTCCATAGTTTTCTTAGAGCAATGTGCTAGAAAAACTTTGGCGCTCGTTCGGGGATTTTGTCAAGCGGTTAGAAAGGCGTGGGTTCAATCGGGCTGTGGCTTAGGAATTAAGTACCGTCGGAGAACCACTGAGGATATCATTGGCCCTTCGTCATCAGGACGAAGGAGGACCGTGGTGGAGGATTGGCCTCATGACTGGAATCGCAGAGAAACTCGCATCAAATCAAAAGCAAGTTGCCATCTCCGAATTTTTCGAGAAAAATAAGCACTTTTTGGGATTCGATTCCCTTGCTAGATCCCTCATCACCGCAGTGAAAGAAGCAGTCGATAACGCGTTGGATGCGTGTGAAGAGGCAAGGATTCTACCAACCATCAAGGTGGCCATCGAAAAAGTCGACGCAAAGAAGGACATCATCAAACTCATTGTCGAGGATAACGGTCCAGGCATACCTCAGAAAAGCATCGAGAAGGTGTTCGGACAATTGCTGTTCGGGTCAAGGTTTCACGCCATTCGCCAGTCAAGAGGGCAGCAAGGTATTGGAATCACTGGTGTCGTGATGTACTGCCAATTGACCACTGGGCGAACGACGCACGTTCGCTCAAAGATTGCCAGCGAACCAACGGCTGCTGTTGTCGATATTGGCCTCGACACAAGGAAAAATAAGGCTACGAAATCGAATCAAGGTCGAGAAATTTGGTACAATCCTGACGGGAGTTCCAAAGATCACGGGACGGAAGTCACAGCGCAAATGAAAGCAAAGTACCAGAAGGGGCGCCAAAGCGTTTGGCAGTACCTCCGCATGACAAGCATCGTCAACCCTCACGCAGAGATTACCTTCACCGACCCTGACGGCGAGATGCATCATTGGCCAAGGGTCACAGAGCGCTTACCAACCAAGGTCGAAGCGATCAAGCCCCACCCTCACGGGATCGAACTTGGGCAACTGCAACGGATGGCATCAGAATCAACCGATTCTCGCATGACCGTCTTTTTGAGAATGAATTTCTCCGGCGTCTCTGCACGGGCGAGCAAGGAACTCTGCGTTGCCGCAGAAATTGATGAAAAAACAAAACCAACCAAGATGAATCCAGACCAAATCCGCGCCCTTTTGGAATCGTTCCAAGGTGAGCGACTGATCAACGGAAAGCCAGTGAAACTGCTCAATCCGCCAACAAATTGTTTGTCCCCAATTGAAGAATTGCTCATCAAGAAAGGGTTATCCAAAACCATCGATTCCCGGTTCATCGCCACACTCACCCGAGCGCCTGAGGTCACTCAAGGCAATCCATACCAGGTCGAAGTTGGTCTTATTTTCGGTGGCAACATGCCTGCGGATAAGCCAGTGGAAATTCTACGCTTCGCCAACCGAGTGCCCCTAATGTATCAGCAAGGTGGTTGTTTGTTGACCAAAGCAATCGAAAGTGTGGATTGGCGCCAATACGGCCTTGACCAACCCGGTGCTAAGGGCGTTCCAAAGGGACCTGCCGCCATCTTGGTTCACCTGGCAAGCACCAACGTGCAATTCACCTCCGAAGCCAAAGAAGCGCTTGCTGACAACGGCGAAGTCATCGAAGAAGCGCGCAAAGCAATGCTCGAAATGGGCAGAGGTTTGCGAAAGCACTTGGAAAAGAAAAAGAAAATGGCCAAGACAAAAGAAAAGTTCGAACTCATCAACGACATCTTGCCCGCTATCGCTAAAAAATCCGCGGACATTCTTGGCAAACCCGTTCCTGATTTGGCGCAATCAATTACGAAGATTATGTCGGCCGTAATTTCAGAAACCGAGACCGTTTGGAACAAGGAAACAAAGCAAACTGACGTCTCCATCACGTTGTTCAACTACACCACTCGGGTGCGTGCTTACACCATTCTCGCAACCTGGCCGGAAAAGGCAGGAGCTGCGATGGTCAACAACGACACAGGAGGGCGCAAGGAAGCCACCGGCGTGTGGGCTTGGAAATTGGATTCATTGCAACCGGGTGAGAAAACCGTCCTCTCCTACAGCCTTGGCGGGCTTGAGAAAGGCGATTGGACTGAAACTGATATCTTCTTCCGCGGTTCACAAGACGTGATCGGTGCCAGCAAGATGGATGAAAAGTTCCTCGAAGAAATCCGAAGGCAAGAGCGAGCGTTGAGCGAAATGAACGAACCCGAACAAGAACGAGACGAACCCGAGGCTGAAGAGCCAATAGGGGAGCCTTCCGTGGCCGCCCCAACGGGTCAAACAACATTGTTTGGAGGTGAGGCTTGATGACACGACGACACACACCAGAAGAAACGAAAGAAGCAATGCACGTGATCGTCGGTGAAATGTACGACCGAATTGTCAAGGGCGAACCCCCAACCATGACGCTGCCCGTGCGAACGAAGAACAACATTGGGTTTGACAAAAAACTGGGCGTCTACAAATACGGCAAAAAGCAATCCATCCGTGACGCTACAAGCCTTGGTTCAGCAAAACAACTGCTCAGAGCCCTCCACGTGGTCGAATTTATCGAGGAAATGCTCGTTGCGGGGAAATCCTCAACCCTGAGAGAGATGTATTACATCTCAGAAGCCTGGGGGCTTGGGAAATTCGGGAGTCAGAATGAATCAAACAACCTTGCAGAAGACTTGGAAATTGTCACAAAATGCTTGAGAGAAGATTTCAAACTCCGCCCTGAAGAAGACGGCGCTCGGATGATTGGAAACCTTACCCTCCGGGAACGAAACCGACGCGGTGAATGGATGCGAATCAACGCTCGTGACGATGTTGGCGATTCTGGTTATGGCGTGCCGTACAACGTTGAGTCGGAGAAAATTGAACTTCTAGAACACGATATTGATTTCATCATGGCCATCGAGACCGGTGGTATGTTTGACCGACTGATCGAAAACGGTTTCGATGAAGAATACCGCTGTGGTCTCCTGCATCTGAAGGGGCAGCCCGCTCGTTCCACTCGCCGAATTATGAAGCGGATGAGCGAAGAATGGGATCTTCCTGTTGTCGTCTTTTTGGACGGTGATCCGTGGTCGTTCCGAATCTTTGCTTCAATCGCTTATGGTGCCATCAAGACCGCTCACATTTCCGAGTACCTCGCCACACCAACGGCAACCTACCTCGGCATCACAGCTGATGATATCGTAGCCTATGACCTACCGAACGATGACCTCTCAAAGAAGGACATTGAAGCGCTGAAGGCTGAACTTTCCGATCCTCGGTTTGCTGATGGATGGTGGCAGGAACAAATCAACATGATGCTCGAACTCGGCAAAAAGGCCGAACAGCAATCCCTGGCAAAGTACGGTCTTGATTTCGTCACCGAAACATACCTGCCTGAAAAACTCGCAGAACTCGGTTTGGCTTGAAGCGAGGATTCATTTGGGAAGAGTGGAAGGTTGAGCCATGGAAACAGCCCCGCGCAATCCATGGCCTGTTCGATTGGCCATAGCAGGTGCTGTTTTCCTGCTCCTTGGGGCGTTTTTAGTTAATTCTCAAGGCGACGCGATCGATCAAGCGTATGACCCGCGTGAAGTTGCAATCATGGAAACTACAGGTTCCTCCGGTGAAGTTGGAACCCTCGCTGTTGGTTGCTATTATGCGCTGACCATCGAGGGTGCGAACAACGTCGAAGTGAACTTGACGAAAATTGAGGGTTCGGCGCGAGTCGATGCGCCTCTTGAAAACAAAATTTGCGCCTCGGATTGGATCCCGATGGCGACGGACGGAACTGCATTCATCATTACCAGCGGATGGAGCGTTGAAGAAGGCGCTGATTACGCCCTTGACACCACATGCCAAGCGGATAAAACTTGCACCAATGACAGCGTGTACTTGGTCCACACCAACACCTACCAGTACGCCGTCTTCGAGAGTCCTGCTTTCCTGTTTGGCATCGCTTCGTGTTGCAGCGGCTTGTTGCTGTTGCCACTTGCCGGCGTTGTGATGTGGCTTTCTCGTGTGGGGAAAAACGCCACTTCTGTGGTGATGATGAACCCTGATGGCACCATGTCGCAAGCCAAAGAGATCACACCAGAAATGATGGCAGCCTTTGCCCGTGGTGAAAACCCACTCCAGCCAAAAGTTGACGCACCGTTTGCCGACACTGGGCTTGCTGAGCAAAATCCAGCCGAGAAAGAAACCTTCGTCGATGGCAAGCAGAGCGTGATGAGTGGAAACCTGTTGACAACAGAACAGGTCTATGCGCTGATGCGAGGCGATGTTGAACAGGCAACACAGCAGGTCCCAGACCCCTTCAAGACCGCATTTAGTGAGCCAAATGCACCGAAAAACCAGGGGCCTGTGAAAGATCCAAACACCAAGACAATCACTTCGTGGGATGAGGGCGTTAACCCGGACACAAAACCGTCCCCACCGCGAGGCGACCGACAAAAGGTACAGCCGCTGATGCCCGCCAAAGAAAAACAACAAAGCGATGCGGATTGGAAATCTTGGGATGACATCTGAGGTGCTTCCATGATGGAACGTGTTCTTCGTATCGCCTGTGCATTGATTGGCGTGGCCCTGATTGTTGGTTCCTTCATCGGATCTGAGGGTTTTACCGATGGTGCAACACAGGAAGCCATGCTCCCCCCATGCGACGTAGAGGAGGGCCTTCCGTTCGTGCAAGACGACGAGGTAACGTGCTATTGGGGAATGTCTGCAGAAATCCTTGAACTCGATAAAGAGGTGGATTTAGCAACGGTTCTCGTGGACATCAGCTGGATAAAGAGCGGCGTTTGGATCGGCATAGCCGAGGCTTCCGAAGCCTCGAAATGCACCGAAAAAGACGGCTATTATCAATGTGAAAAAGGCGCTATTGATTTGGTGGCTGGTGGTGAGAATTCGAACGGGCAATTCACATGGAACGCCAGCAGCGGCGACTATCGCTTCGTTGCTGGAGGTGATGATGTGCAGTCATTGCAGCAATTTGATGTCACTTGGAACTTCGAAGCATCACTTCCTCAATCCACCTCGTGGGGGTTGGTTGTTGTCGGCGGTTTGCTCTGTGGCTTGGCCTTGATGGGCAAAGCTGGTGTGAGCACCGCTTTCGCCCTTTTTAATCGGCCTTAGATAGAAACCTTCGCCCTTGAATGCAGCGACGCCTTCAAATGGGGGCCGCGTCTAGTTAACCTCAGGTTGAGCACCATGACCGATCTGGATACCGTTCTTACTTTGCTCCAAAACAAACTCAGGCGCCAGATCCTTGAGCGCCTGGTTCGTGAACCGCATTACGCAATGCAACTGGCTGAAATTCTGGACGTAAGCCAACAGGCAATTGTCAAGCACCTCAAGGAACTTGAACGTGGAAATTTTGTCATGAAGATGAAGGTTCCAAGTGAGAAAGGTGGGCCACCTCGCACCATTTACAGCGTTCAACAATCCATCTCGCTGCGAATTGATCTCGGGCCAGACCTGTTCTCATGTGAACAACGAACCCTTCCTGCCGGAGGTCCGATGCGCCTTTCCAATCGCCTTCCGAAGGGCGTTGAAAATGTGGTGAACACCATCAGTGGGCGCAAGAAAATATCCGTCGGCGAGGGGCTCACTCACATCCAGCAAGTGAATGAAGTGCTCGAAGAACTCGACAGAAAGCGAGACGCTCTGATTTCCTTACACCAGCACATCCGGAGCCGTGTATCGGCAGCAGTGGAATCAGACTTTGACCATTACGAGCAGCGCAGCGTTGTTCACAACCTCTTGGATGCTCCACGAACGCGATTTGACCTCAACGCCATGGCACAAGAGTTCCAACTCGGCAAAGCAGAGATGGACTCGCTCCTGAAGGTTGTGAAACAGCGGCTTGAGCGTCAACTTGGCGAGCGGGCGGGCCACATCGTGGCCTCTTCGAACGACAGGGATTTCCGGTATTGGCTCGGGAATTTGTAGTCCCTTCCGCTTCCTTACCAGCCCCAAGCACGCCTCAGTCTTCGTTTCCGAGGACCGAGATGAGCGAAGATTGCTCAGCAAGTCGCTTGTTCACGTCATCGCGGCGGCCCTTACCAACAAGGTAAACGACACCGAGCAGAGCAAAGGTCAGCACAATCACAGCAAACGGTAGAGCGGTCTTACCGACCACTTCGCCTGCAACATCGAGGAATGGATTCTCGGAACCAAGGTTGGACGAGACAGCTTGCACGTTGTCGCGCTCGCTTGTTTCCACGATTTCATTGAGTGGATCGACCACGACATAGACGCCGTGGCTTCCAGCGCTCACGGGGTAGAGCAGGTACAATTCAATCGACTTGGATTCTTCAGACGCATCTGGTGCAAGCAGAGCACCAATCACTTGTCGCATGACGATTCGATCTTCATCGCAGCCGTTCTTCTTGATCTCGTTTTCCGTTTCAGCATCTTGATTTGGATACTCGCAGAGAATGATTTCAATATCGGTTGCGTGGGTGTTTCCATTGTTCTCAAGAACGATCTTGATCGGGATGGTCTCGCCCACAGCAGCCTGACTGTTCTTGACTGACACTTCGGTGATGTCCAAGTTAGGAGCACGCAGGCGCAGCGTCAGGATGAATTCGTTTGTATCATACGAGGCACCGTCCCATGCTGGCGAGTCATCGTGATCGCCACCTTCGTTCATGTTGCCCATCTTGGAAACCACCTTGAGGCCGATGCTTCGGGTGTCAAGTTTAGCCGATGGAGCAACGGTCACAATAGCCACCATTTGGTGGGTTGTGTACGGTGCCATCATTGGCATGTAGTAACTGTCAAGCGATTCGACGTAGATGCACTGGTTACCAATCGCATCTGCAAACACAACATCAGGGTTGAGCGCAGCATCTTCGTTTCCAGTTTCAATTGGTACCGATTCGATGATCTGGCATGATTCCTCTGTGGTGAGGTCGGTTCCCAGTTGCTTGACCATGCGCCATTCGACGTTCCAGCCGCTTAGGGCACCCATACCTGGCAGTTCAGACCAGATGAGGGATTCACCGTCTCGTTGCGAAGTGTGGTTGTCCAATCGAGCCCAATCAGGGACGTTTCCGTTGTTGGTGATGTTCACTTCAAAGCGAACAATTCGACCAGGTGCAGAAGTCTTGACTGCATTGTCGACGGTTTCGTCCATTGAGATTTGCATGTCATAGAACTCCTGAACGTACACTGGGATTTCCTGTGTGTAACGCAGACGGGTTAAGCGGCCGCTGGCGTCTGGGTAGGATTCTTCGGAGAAGGTCTGGAACACAACGGTGTAGGTACCGGCTTCCACCTGATCTGGAACGTTGATTTCTACATTGAACAATTGTTCTGTATCTCGAGATAATTCATCGAGGCTTTCGCGAGGAATCTGGATGTCCCAAATCACGTCAACGCCTGCTGGGTCGGTGACTCGAGCAAGGCGGTAATCGAAGCGGTCTGGGCCATTTCCGTAGTTGGTTACGGTGGTTGGCAAGACCAATTCTTGTCCAGGGTTCACCGCAACAACCTCTTGGCCGTTGACCGTCATCATGTCGTCTTCATCGATATCAGCATCAGCACCAAGAGAATACACGTGATTCACGTTGGTTGAGAGGATCTTCGAAGCCGAGATTCTTGGGTAACCTTCGAGGTAGGCCTTCAACACAACAGCTGGTCCGAGTCCTGCCGAAGCAAGCGTTGGGGAACAAACTTCGACGCCGACTTCGTAGGTGACGTAGTCGTCACCGTTTGGTATGTTCCAAGCCCGTGGGGTGTCCATAGGGACACTGTTGCCACCGGGTGCGTTGGAGAAGTCGATGTTGACAACCCAGTTGTCTTGGCGCCATGCATCCATTGAGATGGTGTCTGGCTTGACGTCTGGTGCACCGGGTGTGGTGAACACGAGGTTGCCGGAATCGAAGTTCTTGGTGACGTCGATTGGGTAGGTCACACAGTCGCCTGGGTCAACGTATTCGCTGGTGTCAAAGATTTCCATGACAATGTTTCCTGTCGAACGGATTGATACAAAGACGCCAAGTTCGAGAATGTCGTACGTGCCTTTCTCAATTGACTTGATCGGTTCCCCTTCGGACCAACCCTTCAGATAGATGACAAACGCACCTGGATCTTCAGAAGTTGGAACCAGAACTTCGAGGTTCTTCGTCACAGATTGACCCGGATCGAGTTCGACGCTGGTCGGGAAGTTCACGGCCCAGTTGAAAGGAAGCAACCATTCTTGTTGTCCTTCGAGGGTGTATGGGTCCCAGAAGAGGAAGCGGTCGAAGACGTTTCCAGTGTTGGTGATGGTGATCGAGAAGATTGCCGTCTGTCCTTGCTCAATGTCAGCCATGCTGTGAGAGGTGTCGAGGTTGATGCCGTGCACCACGTCCATGAGGGTACGGGTGGTCAGGTCTGACTGAATGGCTGGGTCCTTGTAGGACTTGGCTGTCACACGGATGTCAGCAAGTTCGTCGCCGTTGGCCTGGTAGACCGATGGCGCTCGAACTCGAACATAGAAGCGGATGTCTTCGCCACCTTCGAGGAAGATTTGTGTGTCTGGCATGATCGAAGTGTGGTTGTCAGCGAAGAACAGGGTTGCTGTCCAGTTTTGAGGCACACCGGTGAGGTTCAAACCAAAGGTATCGGCAACGAGGTCTTTTGGACCTGGAGTCGAGTTGTTCATCGACATGTTGTAGATGGTTTGTTCACCTGGTTCAATCACGTGGTAGAACGTCTCACCCTCTTGGAATTCAACATCAACTTGACCTGTTAGGACGTGAGAGTAGCAAATCGTGAAGCGGTTGTTGTTTGCTTCCTGACTGCACTTGTTGGTGTCAGACCAAGCGACGTGAGCGCCGCTTCCGAGGTCGTTGGCGAAAGCAGGAGGCATACCGATGCTTGGCTGGCTTCCTGCATTCGGGCCGAGTTTGTTGCTCGCCCACGTGGTAATGGAAACGATTTCCCAAGGATCCAGAGCCGTTTCGCCCTCGCCTGTCAAATCAGTGGAATTGAGGCGAGTGTAGAGAACTTCTTCTCCAGCGCTGGTGTTTCCTGAGTCAACCCAAGCGATGTGAACATTGTTCTGATCGTCGGTGAGCAAAGCAGGGAACACTGAGTTGCCGCTGAACGGTGCGTTTCCAGAGATGCCGCCTTGGCCTTCAACGTTGGAGATTGGGGTGTCCTGAATCTTCTTGATGGCGTAGGTGGAGAGGCCTTGGTCAGCACCATCCCACACACCTGCGCCTTGCAAGCGGAGTTTGGTGTAATAGACTTCGTAATTGACAGCCTTCTCGAAACCATAGTCTCGACCGTCCATCCAAGCGATGTGGGTGTTGCCTTGCATGTCCACGCCAATTGATGGGTGGAACGAGTAAGCGTCGTCAATGGTGACTCGAGTGTCGTTGACAACAACAAGGTGGCCTTCAGAGCCGAGTCCTGTGTCTTCTGCATAGCTGCCTTGGACAACGGAGTGGCCTGTGCCACCTGGAACCCATGTTGGGTCGTTGTTCATCTTGCCGTATGGATCCAAGACGGACATGTAAATTTCACGAGAGTTGTTGGTCGAGATGTAGACCATTGCTTCAACGAGGAGCGCCATTGCGTTTGCACCGCCGGTTCCGGATGGGAACTCGTAGGCTTGCCCACCAGCGTCAGAAGAACGGAGTGTGTTGCCTGGGCAGTTTCGAGTTTGTGTTGAAACAACGCCGTTCGGGCACTGCACGAGGTCCATGAAGTGGGATTGGATGTTTCCAGCGCCACCGTAGCCTTGACCGTACAAACCGACTGGAATTACGCCAGCAGTCAGGCAGTTGTCGTGTGCTTCTTCGATTGAAGTCAAGTCATCCGCTTGTTGTGATGGATCGCCGTCTTTTGGCCCTTCATCGGAAACGGGGATGACGATCTTTGTTGCGTTCGGGTTCCACTTGTGGTCGTCTTGCGTTGGTGGGTTTCCTGGAACGTAGCCTGATGCGTCCTTCCAAGAAAGGCAAGCCCAGTTGGAGCCAGGGCCCCAGTCTTCACCGGAGTATCCGGAATAGGTGTTGCCGTTGTACACAGTACCGGGCAACTTGCGGATTCCGCCAGAGTCGTCGCCTTCGAACTGCCCCAATGCGGTGTTTCGTGGACCTGCGTTCTGGTTGTACCCAGCACAGTTTCCGGAACTTGCAGCACCAGGGAGGGTGTTACCGAGGCCGTAGATGGTTTCGAAAACAGTCATGTTTGCGGTCTCGAGCATTGGCTTGATGCCTTGGAAGTAGCCGCCAGAAGCGAAGTTTCCTCCGTAGACAACGGTGCAGATGTCTGCCCATTCTGAGTACATGGACCCAGAGGTGTCGACGATGAAGGCAAGTTCGACCTTGCCACCGCGAGTGTCGTCCCAAGCAATTTGGACGTAATCGTTGGCGTCAACGACAACGTCTGGGTGGCCCTTGTGGCCGATGATTGGAGTCAGCAAGGTGTCATCGAAGAGGGTGACGACCGAGCCAGTGGATGCATCAGGTTGAAGCATGGTGTAGTAGATTTGAGGTTGGTTGAAGAAACGCGAGAGTTCATCGTAGGAATCTTCCCAAACAATGTGAGCGTTGCCTTGGCTGTCCAAGTCAATGGCTGGCCAGTCGCGGTTTTGTGAACGCATCGAAACAATGTGGTCATCGATTGCGCTGATGGTGCCGTCATCGCTTGCGGATCCGTCCATTGGAGTTGCCCACGGGTTGAGGACGGTGTAGACGATTTTGTGTTGGCTGGATTTGTCGGTCCAAACAACGTGGACTCGATCCATTTCGTCGATGACCATGTCCGGGTGCCAAATCTTGTGAAGTCCTGGGTTGGTGATTTGAGTGGTGTCGATCAGGGTCTCGCCTCGGGGTGAAATCATCGAATAGTACAGGTGGAGGCTGTTTCTCGTCCAAACTACGTGGACGTTGCCTTCGCTGTCGGAGGAAACTGCTGCTTGTTGATCGGCTGCAGTTCCACCATCGACGACTTGAATCGCTTCGGTGATAACGACGGTGTTTGCAGATACGGTAACGGTTGCCATCAACAGCGTTGACAGCACCGAAAGCATCATGATTGAGACAAGGCTAACAGACTTTATTTTTTGACCCATGTGTTCACTTCCAGTGGTAAGACAGATTTTTGTTGCCCCTTATGGTACTTAACCGCGCCTGCCACATGTCATTTTTCAAGCGCCCAAGGGCGCATGCTGAAACAGCCATTCAAGCCCATTCGGTTGGGTCAAAGCCGGAGCCAAACGACATCTTCTCGTCAAACTCAACTTCGTGTTCAGCTGTCGATTCGTTTGCAGCTGGACCTGGGGAATTCTTGTTGGAGGGGTTGTTTTTGGCTTTAGCCCAATCGTCTACGGGACCGGGTTTTCCAACGCCAGGCCCGTATGAGTACTTAATTTCGTGAATAACACCGAGTTTAGCGAGCCAAAGGCGGCGCAACGAATGCATAAATTCGTTCTTGGATAAGCCATCGAACCAAATCGGAAGGCTGACATTGAACGCTTGAAGAGGGCCGGATTTTTCCTTCTCTGTGTGACCCATGTGTATGCCCCAGTCGACCGTGGAGCGAATGAGTTGCAATCGGCCTTCATGAACCCATTCAAGCCATTCATCATGATCCTCTTTCATGTGCTTGGCCATTTCTTTTTGTTGGCCCTCATCAACTCGCGTCATGCTTGAAATAGCAACCAGGTCCCTTCCCTTTGGCACGACGACGGCAAACATGTGGCCTTGGTTTCCAGCGGGGTATTTGATGAGGAAGTGAGCTTCTGCTCGAGGGTCTTGTTGAACCTTAACCGACAACCGCTCCTCTTTCATCCAAGCCTGAATCTGTTGGATGACGGCGGTGGGGTTCATGGTTAGCGGAAGGTGTACTCTCGTTTGAACCGTACCCCTCGTTCAAAGGGTCATTTTGTCCATTTCGGCGTGCAGCGTCCGTAGGGCTCCGCGCAGGTTTTGCCGCTGGGCACCACGAATCTTCATTCGGACCACTGCGCGCTTAAAGTCGGCCCAGTCATCCCAGAACTTGGAAACGACTCGACCGCTGAACCAGTACAACGGGAAGGTGGCGATCCCAAGCAAAAGATAGGTCAATCTTCGCGCTGCCACGCCGGTGCCGAACACAGCCTGCCAATCAAACCCTATCGCTTCGGTAATTGCCCCAGCATTGAGGTGCATGCCCAAGACCAGCAGCACGGTGAGGAAGGGCCAGAACATGAGAGAGCCGAACATTGCCGCAAGAAAATGATAGGAGGAGCGGGCGTCTAAGCCTTCGTCTGTGAAGTCGCCCAGCACACGCCCCATGAGGATTTGAAGCCCTAATGCATACAGGCAAACCGGCAACATCAGCAAGGAAACCGGCAGGCGAAGCAACGGCATTACAGCGTTCATCGGGTTGAACGTTCGGACATCTGTGCCTTTCGCATTGAGGTCCCTTCCATCGAGCCCGTGTTCGTTGAGCATGTTAGCTGCAGCCGTTGCAGGAGGCAGCGCCGGGTGTTCAATGGATGGCACTGTGGTGTCCATGTAATCGAGTTCCTCTGGTTGTAATGCATCTCGAAGCGCTCGAGCGGAAAGAACCTCCTCTCGCCAAGAGTTGAGGGGTTGATTTGAACGAGCCGCTTCGACATGGCCGATCAAATGGAGCGCATCGTACTCCAACCAGTCGGATGTGTTTGGCGTAAGTGGCACCAAATCCAAGCGTAATTTATCCCGCAGAGCCGTGACTTTTTCCGCCGGGGGCTCGCTCCATAATCCGTCTTTGACGGCTTCCACCAAATCTTCAGGGATGTCTTCGTCTGTCAATTGAATCGGAGTTCCGTATTCCACCCATTCATCCGTGCGGAACAATTCTCGATTCCTAAAGTGAAGGCCAATCGGAATGACGGCTGGCAACGGGAGCCCTTTCGATTTAGCAATCGCTCCTGCTGCAAGCACGGTCCGCATCGGGCCAGTGCGAAATCGCAACATGGAAGAATCGCTGTGGCTGGTCCCTTCAGGGAACAGAACGCAGCCAAATCCTTCGGAAATCCCTGTTGCTAACATGAGCAGCGTGCGCCCGTTGATTTGAGTTGCTTCTTCTTCTGAACAACCCCCCGCCAACAATTCAGCTTTCCGCACGACGGGTTGGACCGCCATTCTTCGCGTCCACCAACTGAGCAGCGGACGTGTGACGAGGTCGTGGCGAGCGCCAAGGACAAAGAAGCGAGGATGGTTGAGGGCGATGGCCAACGGATCCTGTAAGCCGTTGGTGTGCCAAGCACAGCATAGATTCCCCCGGTCGGCGGGGAGGGTGCTTTTGCCCGTCACCTCACGGGTTCGAAACTGTGCTGCGCGAACACGCCGGGAAATAAACCACGCAGCATGGGTCCAAAAAAAGGAGCCCGGTGTTGACCCTTTGCAGTCTGGAAGAGGGGTGGAGAGCAACCTGTCCATTTTCATCTTCGTTGCTGATTTTGACAACACCGGAAGCGCATCACCTCGGTGGTCCGTGGAGGGCGGTTCTTGGGCTGAAGATGTCATTTTATTCCCCTCGCAGTGCGCCTGCAAGCCGGCCGAGTTCATCGTGATCGATGGGGCCCCCCATGGCTGGTGCATCTGGCCACATGGCTTGCAGTGTTTTACCGCCGTCCGAGGGAACCCTTGGAAGCACATGCACGTGGACGTGAGGGACCTCTTGGCCCGCAAGCGGACCGTCATGAACGCACACGGTGAAATCGTTGGTTTGGAAGTGCACAGACAACCGTTCTTGCACTTGAACAACCCCCTCAAAAAGGGCGCTGCGTTGCTGTTGTGTCAAATCTGCCAACCGTTGAACACCCACCTTTGGTACAACAAGGGTGTGGCCTGGAGTTCTTGGGTAAATGTCAAGAAAAGCATACCACATTTCGCCTGTTGAAACCATGTGAGAGGGAACATCCCCCGACACAATTGATTCAAACAGGGTGGGTTCGCTCATGGTTGTGGGAGGGCGTACTCCTTTTCAGTGATACACCGGCGATTTGAGGAACTGCGCTCATTGAGGCGGTAAAACCCAGTTCCCTGTGCTGCCTTTGCGCAGACCAAGGGTGGAAGTGCTGCCCATCTGGTCTACGGTGGTGTGGTGAAGGAAGGCTTCGTCCTGTTCGGGGAAATCGCTGCGAACATGCGAACCACGGCTTTCTTCACGAACGAGGGCTGATTGTGCGGCTGCAAGGGTGAGGCGAATGCCCGATTGGATGCGTGAAATCTCAACGAGATTCGTGTTTGCGATGAGGGAGTCTTGATCCAAGTGAATTGATTCAGCCATGACCCCTAAAGATTCGAGGGTTTCGATGCTGTTGGCAAGTGACCCTGCGTTCCGGCTGCCGAGCATGGCGTCCTTTGCTGCTTCCTGAAGTTTGGTTGCGACCGCCCCAATGCGGACCACTGCGCCATCATGGGGGCCACACAGGGCACTGAAGTCGGATTGCGCCCGTTGTTCTTCTTCGGCGGCCAAACTCGAACCACCGAGGCTTCGGTTTTGGACCCATTCGCCTGCGTGTTCACCTGCGGCGTGACCGCCACAGAGAGCGTCAAGCAGTTGGTTTCCTGGCATGGATTGTGTGCCGTGGATGCCGGAGCATGCTGCGCCGCCTGCGGCGTACATTCCGGTGAACCAGCGCGACCAAGCGCCGTTGATCGCCCGCCCGTGTTCATCGACAGGAATACCGCCAATGGAGAGGGTTGGTCGAACTTCGATGCCGACCGTTTGCTTGGACATGTCAATCCCAGTGCGCTGGGCGACCGAGCGGAACACGCCGGACCACCACGAAGATGAATCGCCTAAGTGGCGGGCATCGAGGACCGCCTGCTTGGCAGACTGTACCGCTTCACACACGGACGCAACTGTTTCATCGCCGAGGTCAAGGTCGCTTCCGTTTGCTTCGTGAAGGGTTGCACCGGCGCTCAACAGTCCCGTTGGTAAGACCATGGTTGTGTCAACGAGGCCCAGAGGTGAACGGTTGAGGAATTCCATGTTGCGAAGTGGTATGCCTGCTCGAAGAGCAAGGTCCATTCCGACGCCGATTGAGCCGTGGGTGATGACGCCTTCAAAGCCCTCATCTGCGAGGATGACTGCCTTTGCTTGAATCGAAAGAATTCGACCGTTGATCATGTCGGCGACCGTCAAACCGTGAACGGTTTGATTGGAATGAATGAGCCCGAGTGGAAGGTGGTCGCCACGGCGAACCACGCCGTGCCTCATGCATTGTTCTTCGAGGGTTTTCTGCACTTCACGCGCCGTTGCGTCGCCTGCATCTGCAACACGTGGTTTTCCGTGACTCATGGCTTTTGAGACATCTGGCAGACCTGTCGCGTCGCGTCGGAAGTT
>TARA_B110000459_G_scaffold110233_1_pt1 | contig 16000 bp, 16 predicted proteins | sample TARA_B110000459 | Tara Oceans TARA_B110000459 (sample SAMEA4398296) | marine metagenome | biome: Polar Biome; feature: [SRF] surface water layer (ENVO:00010504); material: water (ENVO:00002006), including particulate matter (ENVO:01000060) such as... | depth 5 m | reverse complement strand
ATGAGGAGATAACCATCGAGAACGCTTTTAGGATAGTGAAAGTATTTAGCATAGATGGATACTTGATGTGCGAAGTCAAAACTTAAATTGACTGCGTTTTGGTATTGTAGATTTGTATGATTACTTTTAAATACGCTTTTCATAATTACTTAGCGCAATAAAAAATAAAATAAAAGATATGAGAAATATAAACCTTTTGATTGTGGCTTTGATAAGCTTATCCCTGTCATGCAGTAAGGCACCTGATTCAATACCAGAAAAAACGGATGGCTACAACATGCTGCTCATAGGAAATAGCTTTTTTCGTCCGTATGCGGAAAAATTTAACGACATGGCGCTGAACTCCGGTTTTGAAAATCATACCGCTACTACAGTGTTTCGTGGAGGAGAGAATGGTAGACCTCTTAATTTTTGGAACGATGCAACAAGCAACGAACACAATGAAATCAAGATGGTTCTTGACCAAGGAGATGTTGAGTTTTTTGGAATGACAGCCGGCTTATTACCAGATAATCCAACAGATGGTTTTAGAGAATGGATAGATTATGCCTTACAAAACAATCCAAACATCACTATTTTTTTATCGATACCTCCACCTGATAAACCAGCAAATTGGGAGCAGTTGGCGCAAGATATGGGATTCAGTTCTATACAAGATGCGTATACCTATTTTGTAAATGAAAGCGTGCACGGTTCTCTTGTAGACGAGTTGCGTGCAGAATTTCCATCTACATCTATTTTTACTATACCAACAGGTTGGGCTACACTCACCTTACAGCAAATGAATCTTGATAACCTATTACTAGATAATATTGAAATGTCAGGGCCCGTTGAAACTTCAATATTTACAGATCTTAAAGGCCATCAAGGCGATATAGTCACACAAACAGGTGGGCTCATGTGGTTAAGTAGTATCTATAAAGTAGATCTGAGTACCCGTAATATCGAAACAGGATTTAATACGGATCTACACGCAATTGCAGCAGATATATTGAGTGAGCATGATTCAAATTACAGCAATTAAAAGATTATTCCGTATCCTTAAAAAAAAATTAAATGCCCGTATACCTCGATTTGGCCTCGCTTATTTTTGATAAAAAAATTTTAGATCAAAAGTATAAGGGTGGGAGCAATCAGTTCCGAATAGATTGGAATGTTACAAACAGTAAAGTTCATCAAGAGGATGACGAGCTGCTCAGCCTTGCCCAAATGGATATGAATGATTTCGATATAGACAAACTGATTGAAGGTGGATTAGCATTTGATTATGATTTACTGCACTCCAATGATTTCGCTGGTATTTCAAGATATGGAGGGTCTCATTGGGAAACCGCTTGGCTCAAGCATAATGGAACCTTTGCCTGGCACATAAGCTGTGCTCAAAAACAAAAAGATAGAGCCGCAGAGATTGGAGAGAAAATGACAACCGATGAGGCGAAAGCCTTATTAGATAAGGGCATAAATGTATTTGATACGATAAAAAGTCCGACAAAAAACTAACTGAGCTGGATAAAAGGATTGCACAAGTAAATTCTCCAAACTCCATCAAGCCCTATTAAAATCTCCATGTACTTTTTATCCCAAATTCTTTGTTTCTTTGTAGAGTGAACTTCAGTTAGCTGAACTTTATTTAATACTAACACCAACTGATATGGATATCAAATACGTCCTTTTTATTTTATCATCGCTCATCATTTTCTCCTATATATTTGATGCGATAGCCCAAAAGACAAAGTTCCCCTCTGTAATCTTACTGATGGCGACAGGTATTGCCGCTAGAGCAATTTCTGATGGCCTGGGTTATAAGATCATGTACCTCGACCAAATCATCCCAGTCATGGGCACTATCGGCCTAATACTGATTGTTCTGGAAGGTGCACTTGAGTTAAAGGTCAATAAACAAAAACTAAAAGTAATTTTTAGAGGGTTCATGGCGGCTCTAATTATATTAATAGCTAATGTGGTAGGGCTTACTTTATTTTTCCAAGATTATTTAGAGTTAAGCCAAAGCACTGCAGTAATGAACGCCATTCCATTAGCTATTATAAGTAGTGCAGTGGCTATCCCTAGCGCTGCAGCTTTATTGCCTATGGATAAAGAGTTTATTGTCTATGAGTCTACTTTTTCTGATATTTTGGGCATTATGATGTTTAACTATTCACTCAAGCAATTTACGGCAGGTGAGGAGTTATTGGGCTTAGAGCCCCTCGCATTACTTATGGGGGAGATAGGAGGGATTGTCTTAGCGTCTATAGTCATTACATGGATGTTGTTTGAATTGTTTGAACGATTAGAAAAAAAGATTAAGTTCTTTTTAATATTGGCCTTACTCATCATGGCCTACGCTATCGGCAAGACTTATCACTTGCCTTCATTGGTAATAATTTTCGTTTTTGGAATAGTACTATCTAATGCCGATTTTTTATTGCCTAATTTTATTAAGCGTTTTATATCGATGAGCATGACCAGAGAGGAGGGTCTTCATGAGTTTCACATACTTACAGCAGAGTCAACCTTTTTAGTGCGCACATTCTTCTTTTTGTTTTTTGGTTTCTCTATTACCATAGATAGTTTTACCGAAGGATTCAATTACATCTATGCTGGTATTATTTTAGGTGTTATGCTGCTGATGCGTTTACTTTATATGGGCGTAGTTGAACGAAAAAGTATTCAATCTTTGGTCTTTATTTCACCGAGAGGGTTAATCAGTATTCTTTTGTTTTTGCAGTTACAACGCGGTGGGGAATATGCGGCGTTTGGGTCGCCACTCATCAACAGTAAAGTACTTTTGTTGGTTATCATAGGTTCTATGTTGATCATGACTATCGGTACACTCGCTTTTGCTGGTTCTAAAAAAGAACTTGAAGCGAAAAGTGAAGGCTCAACAGCGCCGCTGGAAGATCCTCTTAACACGCACGCTACAGATGGCCAATCGGCTGATAGTGCAGATACTTAATCAATTATATTGTTGTTGACTTTGTTAAAGCCTTCAATACCTTGCAATCCTCCGGTGTGAATCGCTAGGATAGAACTTCCTTTTGGGAAAAAGTATGCATCGATTAACTGCTGAAGACCAAACATCATTTTACCTGTATATATCGGGTCAAGTGGGATTTTGTGGGTTGATTTGAAGGTATTCATAAAGTCAATGAGATCCTTATCCCACTTTGCATATCCCCCAAAATGGTAATTGAAGTTGACTTGCCAATTCTTATATTCCTTACCGACCATTTTATGAATTTGCTGGACGAGATACTCATCCTTTAAACTGGATATACCGACTATTTTTTTATTGCCATCTAGGTATCTGATTATGCCTGCAAGAGTCCCCCCTGTACCAACTGGGCAAAATACATATTCGCAGGAAAGATCGAGGTTGTCGAGTATTTCTTCGGCACCCTTCACACCCATTTCATTGCTTCCACCTTCTGGCACAAAGTGATAGTCGCCATCTAGTGCTGCTAACTCAGCAACCTGACTAAGGTCTTCTGAGCTTCGAATGTTTCGGTAGGATTCACGATCGATAAAAATAAGCTGCATCCCCAATGCTTGCGATTTTTCTAGGGTAGGGCTTAAGAATTTAAAATTAGTCCCTCGGATAATGCCGTAGCAGGGGATATCTTCAGATTGACACGCCAATGCAGTAGCGAGCAGGTGATTACTATATGCGCCCCCCATGGTAACCATGGCTAGGTTTTCCTTCTGGGCAAACTCGATATTGTGTAGTAGTTTGAAAAATTTGTTACCCTCTATGATAGGGTGCAGTTGGTCTAAGCGAAAAATTTTGAGAGAGACGCCAAACTTTTCATCGACATGAATGTCTTGTATGAACTGATTATTCCTCAGAATTAACTATTTAAAAGACCTGAAAAAGCAATCTATTGCTCAATAAAATCTTGCTTGCTTTCTTCCTTTGCCTTTTTGTTTGCTCCTTTCGTTGGGTCATAACCTAAGATAGCCATAAGAAAAAAGACAATACCCATTACCATACACAAGTAACCTAATGTCTCTAAGAATCCATCAAATGATGTTAATCCAGCGCCTATACCTGTGAAAAGTGCCATAATACAATACCTTACACCAATTTCGTAAATCGTTAAATTTGGTTCCATAGCAATAATTAATTTTATGCAAATTTATATTTATTTACACAATCTAACAAGGATAAGTGATAAACTTATTCATATCAATAATTTTAGTTGCTTAGGCCTTATCTTTACGTAAAATTGTAGGTAATGAGTAAAATTCAATTAAGTCTAGCTATTGCAAGCCTATTTATGCTTGCTTGTCAATCCACAACGACTACAGCACTCCAACAAGACAGTCATACAGAAGAAAATATAGATTCACTGAAATACGAGGAGGAGGTACATTTAAAAAATGTTCGACAGTTGACCTTCGGAGGAGACAATGCAGAAGCCTATTGGAGTTTTGATGGTCAATCTTTGGTTTTTCAGCGTAAACATGAGCCAAGTGGCATCATGTGCGATCAAATTTTTATTGGTGAGATACCTGCGGCTGATGAAGCTTTTGATTTCAAAATGGTAAGCACAGGTAAAGGAAGAACGACTTGTTCGTATTACCTGCATGGAGATACAACTTTTATATACGCTTCCACGCACTTATCCATGGATGACTGTCCACCGGTACCAGACAAAAGTAAGGGCTATGTATGGCCATTATATCCGGAGTTTGAAATTTTTATTGCAGATGAAGGCGGAGCGATTACTGAACAGCTAACGGATAACGATTTCTATGATGCAGAGGCAACCACTTCGCCCACAGAAAATAAAATTGTGTATACCTCAACCAAGAGTGGCGACATCGAGCTTTATGTGCTGGATCTAGATACGCGTGAAGAGCTTCAAATAACGGATGAGCTTGGTTATGATGGAGGTGCTTTCTTTTCTCCTGATGGTACGAAATTAGTCTGGAGAAGTTCAAGACCCGATACCGAGGCAGATATTGCTCATTACAAAGAATTATTAGCGAATGATTTGGTTGAGCCTAGCGATATGGAATTGTATATTTCAAATATTGATGGCAGTAACAAGGTTAAAGTTAGTGATTTAGGTGGGGCAAACTGGGCGCCATTTTTCCACCCTTCCGGAGAAAAAATCATCTTCTCCTCCAATCATACGACCAAGATGTTTCCATTCAACTTGTTTATGGTCAACTTAGATGGGACAGGCCTAGAGCAAATTACCTTTGATAATACCTTTGATTCCTTCCCTATGTTTTCACCAGATGGCAAATATTTTGTTTTCTCATCCAACCGAAACAACGGGGGTACAAGAGATACGAATATGTTCTTAGCTGAGTGGCTTGATTGATATCCTATTTAGGGTTCAATCGGATGGATAAATTTTTAAAAGATAAAGAGATTGTAGTTTATTTTTTCGAGTACTAGGATTAAGGAAGTCTACACTTAATCTTGTTACGTTGAAATGGTCAAAGCGTTTAAGCAGTTCTGTCTGATGCATACTGCTGAGCAAGTTGTATCCATCTTCGTTCGTTAGCACATAAGCATTATGGTTTGCCAGGCTATCTTTATAAAAGGCTGGAACATTTCCCCCGCTATAATAATGAAACCCTCTCCACCAGATATCGTGCTGATACAACTGATCTTGCGGTATATTTTGATCCTTGATATAAAAAGCGGCTTCACTACTTCCTTGATATTTTAACAAGGCTGGATATGCATGGCTATTGACAATAAACCCGCCCAATAAAAAAGCGCTAAAGCTTGCCAGGATTAAGGCCTGCTTTCTAAACTGTAACAAATAAAAAAAGCTTAAAATAGCGACAATCCCCAGCAGATAAGTAAAGTAGGTCAATATGGATGCGGGAAATGCAAAGAAAATAAGTATTGGTATAATCAGTAACGCGGCAATTAACGTAAGTTGAACACAGTAGGCAACTAAATCAAAGTGCTTGCTGGTCTTATGTATCCAAGTGTGTATGCTTTTTGCAATGAGGATGCTTGCAAAAGGTACGGTCACGTATATATAATGGGGAAGCTTATAGTGGGAGAGAGATAAAGCTAGAAAAGGCAGTAACAAACCAAAAAAACTGATGTATTCAACTTGTTTTTTCCAATTCACCAAAACTTGCACTAGACTGCTTATAAAGAAGAGTGTGAAGGGGAGCACCGCCCAAACGATGTTGTGCAAGAAGTAAAAATAGCTCGCCTCATTTTCCCATACATTTTCTCCGGTAATTCTACCAAAACTTTGCTCCCAAAAAAAGAAGCTTAAGCCATGCATACCCCATTGTTGATGTAAACCAATGAGCATAGGACTGAGTATAAGCAAAAGGATAAGCGGAATAAAAATGATTTCCCATCTTATGAAAGATTTCCATTGTCGCTTAAGCAGAATATTTGGGCCAAAAGCCAGGCATGGCACTACCAAGCCAATAGGACCTTTAGCGAGCATCGCTAAGGCGATAAATCCAGTCGCAAGATACAGAGCGATTACTTTGTTTTTCTGCAAGAATTCACCCAGTTGCCATACCGAAAAAACAACTAAAGCGATCATTAAGGTATCGGTACGTATATCATTGGTAAACAATAAGAAAGCAACAGAGCAAGCATATACCAATGCGCTTAATCGAGCTATCGAAATCGGATAATATAAAATCGTAAAACGATACAGCGCATACACACTTCCCCAGGCAAACAGAAAGGAGGGGAGCTTGAACGCGAATGAGCTATTTCCGAGTATATGAATACTTAATCCAGCCAACCAAAAAAGTAATGGTGGTTTGTCCAGATAGGCTTCACCGAGATCAGTTAATTGCAACAGTGAGTGACTTTGCCATAACTCTAGACTCATACTTGCATATTGACTGGCATCCACCTCCATAATAGGAATAAACAAACCGAAGCATGAAATGAATACGGATAGACCTAAAAGATAGTAGAACGTTGATTTTGAGAAAGTTCGCAGAGAAGATGATAAATCTTGCATACCCGCAAGGTACTTACTTTTAAGAACATTCGTTTAGTAAGAATAATTAAAATTAGATTTTTCAATTTTTTACCTTTTGACTATGTTACAAAATTAAAAAGCCAATACTCATTGTTGGATAGCCCCGCAGAATATTAATAAGGATAAGTACATTTTCAGTGGGAATGCATATGCATATCTTTTAAGTATGATTCCATTTTAGCTTGGATAAAGAAGCCTAGCTTTTTATTTAAATCAAGGAATTAAATTTTATATTTGAGTGCATCCTTTATTTGATGTGTTTTATTTACTGATAAAATGTACACATGAATTTTTCTACGGTTGATTGGACTATTTTTATTGCCTACTTAGTGCTAATGGTCTTGTTAGGTTTGTATCTATCCTTCAAAAATGAAAGCAAGACATCTGAGGATTATTTTTTGGCAGGAAAGTCTTTGCCATGGTGGGCTATCGGCGCGTCTCTTATAGCCTCGAATATTTCTGCAGAGCAATTTATAGGCATGTCGGGGAGTGGTTTTAAGATTGGTATGGCCATCGCTTCTTATGAGTTTATGGCTGCAATAACGCTCATTTTAGTCGCTTGGTTTATGTTGCCTATTTTTTTAAAGGAAGGTATTTTCACCTTACCTCAATTCATTGAAAAACGATACAATAAGGAGGTGAAAACGGGGCTTGCCATAATGTGGTTGTTTCTCTTTGTGTTTATTAATATTACGCTAGTTCTTTATTTAGGGGCATTGACGATGGGGGTAGCTCTTGGCACGAGCTTAGGGCTAGGGGTTTTAATCTTAGTTTTATATTCAGCATCCTTCTCCATTTTTGGCGGTTTAAAAACGGTGGTATTAACCGATATAGTGCAAGTAGTGGTCTTGATCTTGGGTGGCTTGTTGACGACTTATTTTGCACTTGATGCATTTAGTGGAGGCGCAGGATTTATTGCTGGATTTAAAGAGTTGACTATTGCAGCATCGGAAAAGTTTAACATGATCTTATTTAAAGGTGAACTCATGTATAACAACGATAATGGTGTCTTGGTGGATGCTTGGGAAGATTTGCCTGGCTTAAGCGTTTTACTCGGGGGGATGTGGATTGCAAACATCTATTACTGGGGAACCAATCAATACATTATACAGCGAGCTTTGGGTGCAAAAAATATTAGTGAAGCAAGAAAAGGGGTTGTTTTTGCAGCCTTTCTCAAAATTTTACTTCCTTTAGTTGTTGTGGTTCCTGGCATTGTAGCCTATGCAGTGCATGCAGATATAAGTCAAGGTGACCAGGTGTATGCTTGGATATTAAATAGCTATATCCCAATTGGCTTGAAAGGAATCTGCTTTGCGGCAGTTATTGCTGCTGTAGGTTCTTCCATTAGCTCCATTGTTAACAGTGTTTCCACCATTTTTACAATTGATATTTATCAGTCCTATATCAATAAGAAAGCAGACAATGCACATATGCTAAAAGTAGGTAAAATAAGCGCAGGCATTGCCTTACTTATTGGTGCTATAACCGCCTTGGTTATACCAAGTCCGGATCAAGCATTCAAGAGTATCCAAGAATTTACTGGGCATTTTAGCCCAGGGATTTTGGTGGTATTTTTATTCGGTTTATTTTGGAAAAAATCATCCTCAAGAGCTGCTATATCAGTCATTCTGATTTCGCTTCCTTTGTCGTTCTTTCTCTCTTTTTATTTCCCATCAAGCGCTCTTCCATTCATGAATAGAATGGTAATTGTTTTTGTGGTACTTAGTATTTTGATGCTTGTCATATCATTTGTTGACAACGGGAAGAGTAATGATAAAAAGGCATTGGATATTGAATCAAGTATCTATAAAACAACAAGTACATTTAAGTTAGCGTCTTTGCTGGTGCTCGGTATACTCATCGCAATTTATACTATGTGGTGGTAAGCGACTTAAACACCAAACGTTTGTTTGCTTTGATGAAAAAGCTTTCCTAACTTCACACTTGAAAAAGTAAAACAGGTCATGGCAAAGCAAAAGGTTGATGAACAAACAGTAATTAAGGAAAGTCTTAAGCTTTTTAGACAAACAAGTTACCACACGACTAGTATGGCGGATATTGCCAAAGCTTGTGGTATCCAGAAAGGAAGTCTATATCACTACTTTGCAAGTAAGGAAGAATTAATGATGAAGGTGATTGCTTTTGTTCATGGTTTTTTCAAAGAAGAAATTTTTGCTATTGCATATGATGAAACCATCGATCCTATGGTAAGATTGGATAAGATGTTTTCAAGGGCAGACCGTATTTTTATCAATAAAGAAACGGGTAAGATGCTTGGTAATGTGGGGGTAGAAACCGCTTTGGTTATTCCTGAGTTTCAACCGGTTATTCAAGCGTTTTTTCGAGATTTCTTTAATGCAGTTCAAAAGGTATACAGTTCAAAATATTCTGAAAATATCGCCAATGAATTGGCAGAGAGGGCAGTTGCTGAGATTGAAGGATCTTTGCTTTTGGCTCGGATATTCAATGACAACAACTTCTTTAAGACGACACACAAACGGCTTGTCGCAAGACTCCAGAAGTCCCACTAACTGGCCCTTATATGAAGCGCTTAGCTTTTGCTTTAGGTGATATTCTTAGATCTTATTGACCATACCTTTTTATTTTTCGTACCTTTAATGGAATGATTAAAGAGAATAAATTAGCAGTTCTAATTGATGGAGATAATATACCCTCAAAGTATATTAAAGAAATGATGGAAGAAATTGCTAAATACGGCACCCCTACCATAAAAAGAATTTACGGTGATTGGACCAGTCCACACGTTACTCGTTGGAAAGCGGTATTATTAGAAAATGCAATTACACCTATTCAGCAGTATGCTTATACTACCGGAAAGAATGCAACGGATTCTGCGATGATAATTGATGCTATGGATATCTTATATGCACGGGAGGTGGATGGTTTCTGTTTGGTTTCTTCTGATAGTGATTTCACCAAGCTTGCTACTCGATTAAGGGAAGCAGGGAAGCACGTGTATGGCATCGGAGAGAAGAAAACACCTGATCCCTTTATTGTAGCATGCGATAAGTTTATTTACTTGGAAATTCTGCATAAAGACGAGGAGAATGAGGATGAGCTTAACGAAAAGAAAAATTTAGATAAAATCACGCCTAAAGTATTGCGCTTACTAAGAAATTCAGTGGCGGATGCAGCAGATGAGGATGGTTGGGCTTTCTTGGGTGATGTAGGAAGTTTAATTCTAAAGAAGCAAGCCAACTTTGATTCCAGGAACTTTGGCTTTGAAAAGTTAACGCCTTTGTTTAAGTCTCTTAAAGGATTTGAAATCGAAACTAGGACACAAGACAATAGTCGTTTTAAGTTGATTTACGTTCGTAACAAAAAGTGATTAAGGCAAAGTTTTCCAATACATTTTAAAGATTAAGAATAACCGTTGTATCAAGCCAGCAGAATATAAACCTAGTCCGGGTATAAACGAAAAAAGACCCAAATAAGCTTGAGTCTTTTTACATATATTTAAAATGGTGCTATACTTTCTTCACTTTTACAGCAGTTAAGCCTTTAGGCCCTCTTTCTGTTTCAAAAGTAACCATGTTGTTCTCAATGATTTCATCAACGCAGTTATTAATATGCACGAAGATGCTTTCTTGGGTTTCTTTATCCTTGATGAATCCGTATCCTTTAGAATCATTAAAGAAAGTAACGACACCCGTTCTTGTTGGATCTTCGTCTTCGTAATCTTCTTTTTTAGGAATACCAATTATAATATTTTCAGCAATAATTTCTTCTTTCAATAATGGATCAGGAGGAGTGTCTACGATATTTCCGTTATGATCTACGTATGCAATCATATCATCCATGCTTTGTTTGCCTTCCTCTTTACGAGCGGCTTTTTTTTCAGCTTTATCTTTTTTCTTCTTCTCTTGTTTTTTGTTTCTTTCTTTTTTGCCAAAAGTTTCTTGTGATCTACCCATAAAAATTATTGTACCCAGATAACCAGGATTTATTTAATTGATTAAGCTAAGATTAACCTTAGCTCTTGTAAAGATAATGAATTTTTTGAGATGTATTTAAGAATTCTTATTCGATTTGCACCACTTCATCCTTATAGGATACTTCAAAACCGCTATAGATTTTGTTTCTGCGCCGCCATTCGGTTACACCGTTTACCTTTACTAAGCCGGCATCGATAATAATATTGGCTTCTCCTCCAGTCATTGCCCATCCCATTACTTTGAGTAATTGGTTGAGTTGGATGTAATCTTGACTTAAAGCAAATTGATGGTTGGCCATACTAAAATGATTCTACTGCTTTGACTACATCTGAGCTATCCAAACCATATTTGAGCATGAGTTGAGCGGGTGTGCCACTTTCACCAAAACTATCATTTACCGCAACAAATCGCATTGGGGTAGGTGCTTGTTCAGCAAGTAGTTGAGCCACTGCACTACCCAGACCTCCAAGACGCTGGTGCTCTTCAGCTACTACTACTTTACCGGTCTTAGCGACAGATTGCAGTATCAGCTCATTATCCAAAGGTTTTATCGTATGAATGTTGATGATTTCGCAACTTATTCCTTTCTTTTCCAGTTCTTTTGCTGCTAATATACTTTGCCAAACCAAATGACCTGTAGCAATTATGCTTACATCGGTTCCCTCATTCATTAAGATACCTTTTCCAATTTCAAAAGTATCGTCCTTTGAAGTAAAGTTAGGTACTTTGGGTCGACCAAAACGCAAATAAACAGGGCCTTCATATGCAGCTGTAGCAAGGGTAGCGGCATAGGTTTGATTGTGGTCGCATGGATTGATGACAACCATGCCTGGCAACATTTGCATCAAGCCAATGTCCTCTAATATCTGGTGAGTCGCGCCATCTTCGCCCAAGGTAATACCTGCATGAGATGCAGCAATCTTAACATTTTTCCCTGAGTAGGCAACGCTTTGTCTTATTTGATCATATACACGTCCTGTTGCAAAATTTGCAAAGGTTGTTGCAAAAGGAATTTGACCACCAATCGTTAGTCCTGCAGCCATGCCAATCATATTTGCTTCAGCGATACCGCATTGAACAAAACGTTCAGGATGATTTTCTGCAAAATCATTCAATTTTAATGACCCCGTTAAATCGGCACACATGGCCATAACTTTTGGATTTGTTTCACCCAAATAATCCATAGCTAAGCCAAATCCCGAACGAGTATCTTTTTGTTCCTTATCCGAAAAAGTATGCAGTTTAGATGTTATTGTGGCACTCATAATTAAAATTTTAAATCAACCGTTTGTTTAGATTTTATTTCTATATTCTCTATCCGCGTTTCTTTCATACTTCGTTGATGATCAAAGCGATAGACAAGGCTATAAAACCCTGGTTGTAAATCTAATATTTCTTGCCTGCTATTGGCAGTAAAGGTGTAAATATTTACTAACTCATTGTTGATTTCTGTGAATAATGCAGCATGAATTGGAAATTGAGCATTAACCCTTAATTTGCCGGGTGCTGGCAGTTCAATGGTATAGTTTGGCTGATTAAGTTCCAGATTAGTAATAGGGGTAATGGGCAATGTCAATATATCAATATCGTAAGTGCCATACAAGTAGCTTTGCACCTTATTAGTTTCATGACTGAATAAATAGGCAGACTGCTTACTTTGCTTGATTAGATAAGGTATTTCGGATATGACATTCACCCTTTCCCCTTCGTGCATGGTCTGAATTTCTAAAAAGCTTGTTGGTGCAGCAATTGTGATGATATTATGTTCATTTCCTTTCAGTATAATACCCTTTTTAGTTATCGGAGGTAATGTCTGAATGATTAAAGTGTATTCGGAGCTGGGATCTATGAGTAATGTATCAGGATTACCGGCTTGATCTAAGCGATGATATAATGTGTAATCTGGCTCTTGAGAATTGCTGTAAAAAAGTATAGGAATATTGCTCTGATTAGGTTTTTGTTGACCATCGAGCAACTCAACCTGTAATGTTGTATAGCTAATTGCTTGCGTGACTACACGCAAAATATTTTTTTCAAACTCATAGGGAGTATGCGGATTAAACACATCTTTGATGCAGTGATAATCCCTAAGAGATTCTATGTCGACATCTAAACCGATGATAACTGGCTTAATGATTACTTCTTGTTTCAATAGAATTTCCAAGATAGAGCAAGGGTCTCCAAGGCAGCTTTCGGAGCCATCGGTAATAACGACAAGGATATTTTTTTGACCTTCAAATTCGGCAAAATCTTCTTGGGTTTGTTCGAGGGTGTAGGCCAAAGGGGTAATGCCTTTAGGCGTGATGCCCATCATCCGATTTTTTAACTCAAGTAAGCTGTGCGCTGCGATTGGCATTTTAAGCTCAGTATCCTCGCAATCATTCTCTATAGGTAGACTTTGATGGCCATATACCCTTAATCCGAACCGTAAACTATCATACTTGTTAATTAGGCTATCTGCAATTCTCAAGAGGCTTTTTTCTGCAATTGTCCATTTATCTTCTTTTCCCCATTTTTTCATCATGCTGGAAGAGCCATCCATTACAAACAAAACATTGACTGGAGTGGATTGACCATTGACCCCCAAAGCAAAACAACTACATAGTATGGCAATAATTAGAATTCTCATCTTAATTGAATAACAGTGGTTCGTTCAGGAATCATTTCAAAGTCGTAACGATGGGTCTCTTCGCTATTGTATTTATCGTCTTGTATATATATTAACGAGTAATTGCCCGGCTGCAGCTTGAGTTCGGTATCTTCATTAAATAAGCCTAAATCCACACATAACTGCCATGGACCTGTATCGCGGTAAAATACGCTTCCCCTTAGCGCTTGATTATTTTTAATGGACAATTTTCCATTAGAGGGATAATTCTGCTTATAAACTTTATCACTATTTAAATGTATATTTTCACTTTTGTGCGGAGTGAAACAGACATTGAGTTGATATTCACCTTCTAATAGAGGCAGGTCATCTAAGCGGTAATTATAGATCCATTCATCTTGATATTTAACCAAATAATGTGCTTGTTTTTCATCGTATTGTTTGCGATGCTCAATAGCTAAATACGATTTAGGTATGGTGATGCTTATATCATTATGTTTTCCAGGATTGAGCTGAAATGATTGGCTTGAAATACTTGGATAGGTATGTACCTTGACGGTGTACCATCCTCTTGGATCTATAGATAGGGTATCGGGCAAGCCTTTTTTACCCAGACAATGTAAGTAGGTATACAAGGTTTCCTGGCTGTAGCTGTCTTGAATAGTTATAGGGGTATTGCTTATGGTCTGCTTAGCTTTACTTTGCAAATGAATACTCAAGGTCGTTTTACCTGTGGCTTGTTTGATGGTGTTGTCCAGAACAATGGCAAAGGAGGCTTCATCTTTTGCATTGACAAAAGAACCAATGCAATCAAATGAGGAAACCAAGGAGTCTTCTATCGCTAATCCAATGATAAATGGATTAATGGAGATTCTCTTCTCATTTAAATATTTTGCAGCATCACAAGGGTCTCCTTCGCAGTTTTCCAATCCATCCGTAATAAGAATAATGGAGTTTAAACTTTCAATCGTTGAAAAGTCCTTCGCTGACTCAATCAATGAGTAAGCGATTGGAGTATTTCCGTTGGGTTGAATTGCGGCTAATGTGCTTGCAAAGATCTCCTGATTTAAGGAACTGAATGGTATTTCGAGTTTGGAATCCGTACAAATATCTAAACGCTTGTGATACTGATGACCAAAAACCCTTAAGCCAACTTGAATATTAGGATTAGTCTTTTCTAGGCTATCTACAAGCTTATACAAAATTTGCTTAGCAATATTCATTTTTGTGTCATTGCCCCACATAGCTTCCATGCTCCCGGAAGCATCTAAGACAAATAATATCTTTTGTTGCCGCGGTGTGTCCTGCCCGTAGCTTAAATTACAGAGGACAATAAAGATTAATAAGAATAACTTCTTCAAGATAATACTATACTTCTCTTTAACGAGTGAGCAATGCATTTGTTGTTAGTAATCGCCAATAGATTCCTCCAATTGGCCAAGAGCGTTGGCTAGTTGGTCGTCGTTTGGTGCTTTACCGTGCCAGTGATGTGTACCTTGCATAAAATCTACACCATAACCCATTTCTGTATGAAGCAGCACACAAACCGGTTTTCCATTTCCCGTTAATGTCTTTGCTTTTTGCATGCCAGTCATTACTGCTTGCATATCATTGCCTTCTTGGATATCCATAACTTCCCATCCAAAGGCTTCAAACTTTTTACGAATACTTCCCATAGCCATTACCTCATCGGTAGGACCATCAATTTGTTGCCTGTTTACATCTATGGTCGCTATATAATTGTCTACTTTATTAGCAGAGGCGAATAAAGTGGCTTCCCAAATCTGTCCTTCTTGTAATTCCCCATCACCATGTAAAGAATAGATTAACTTGGTGTCCTTGTTGCGGCGCTTGCTTAATGCGGCCCCGATTGCGACACTCATACCTTGACCTAAACTTCCTGATGCAATACGAACGCCTGGTAAATGTTCGTGAGTAGTAGGATGCCCTTGTAGCCGGGTATTAATTTTTCTAAAGGTTTTAAGTTCTTCTACGGGAAAATAACCGCTACGAGCTAACACGCTGTAAAATACAGGCGAAATATGTCCGTTGGACAGGAAAAATACATCTTCATTATTACCATCCATATTAAAAGATGGGTCATGATCCATAAGTTCTTTATACAAGGCAATAAAAAATTCAGTACACCCCATACTGCCACCCGGGTGACCGCTATTCACTGCGTGAACCATACGTAAGATATCGCGCCTAACTTGAGAGGCTAATTGTTCTAAATTGGAAATGTTAGACATAATGTATGGGCTTGTTTCAACAAATGTAAAACCAAGTCTTTGGATAAGATAATTTGTCTTTACTTAAGTATGCACAGTTGGTGGATAACGGTTGCGGCAGTTCAGATTTTAGTGGGCTAAACCTGGTGCTAAGTGCTCAGGAACATCTAGTCTTTGTCCAAAAAAGGTATCCTTCATCTAATGTCAATTCAC
>TARA_B110000459_G_scaffold94058_1_pt1 | contig 16042 bp, 17 predicted proteins | sample TARA_B110000459 | Tara Oceans TARA_B110000459 (sample SAMEA4398296) | marine metagenome | biome: Polar Biome; feature: [SRF] surface water layer (ENVO:00010504); material: water (ENVO:00002006), including particulate matter (ENVO:01000060) such as... | depth 5 m | reverse complement strand
CCAAGCGAATGGATACATTGCTTTCCACCACCATTTCATGTAAAGCAAGCAACGTATTCCGGCAGATGAATAGTAGAAAGGGATTCCACCACGAATCAAAACTACAGAATTAATATTTTGGACATCATTAGGCAGTTGAGAGAAAATTTCAACCCCTAATTTTTCTTCTTGAGCAATAATATCTAAAGGCGTTTTATGACTTATTCTTCTACCAAGAAAGCCACCCAGTTTAGAACACATCCCACAATGCCCGTCGATGAGTAGAACATCATTATCGGGCAACGAAGTCAAGACTTTCGCCTCGTTCAATCTTCATCATCAAACATAACAGGATCGCCACTACCACCAGGTGATGCTGGCCTGTTTGTATCAACATCCATACCTTGCTCGATATCAGTTTCCTCAATATCAAGATTAACCCTACCGCCGCCGGCAAGGTGTGCCATATCCTTCACATCAGGGGTGGTTAATTTCCTCTCGACATTTGGTGAATTGGCATAATTCTCCTTTTTCATTTCTCTTTCGTCATGACTTCTTACCAATGATAATGAATCAGCAAATACTCTTCCTACAACTTCTCTAGTACGCTCTCCACGCCTAACAGCATCTAATTGATGAGTCATAGTTTCTCTTTGCCCTTCTATCTCTCTTAGTTCCGCAGTTCTATCTTGTAATGCAGATTCCATGTCACCCAATGTTAGTGACATCTGTTGGATTCTTTCATCTCTTTCAAAGACATCATTGTGGAGTCTTCTTTCTCTTCTTCGCAAAGACTCATATTCTCTATTTCTTTCTAACAATCTTCGCTTTAATTCTTCGATTTGTTCGACTAGATAGTCATGCTCTGCAGAAACTGAACGAGGACCTTGCATAACCCTCTCTAATTGCTCTTCTAATTCGCCGAGACGTCCATCTCTAGCATCTAGCAGACCACGGAGCCTATCTGCGATATCTCTAAGTCGCTGACGCTCTTCTTCAAGAGCTTTATTTGCCGCTTGCTCGACTTCAAATTGCTTAGTCATTGAGTCTAGCTGACTTTTCAAACTTCTAACTTCATCAGCGGTAACAGAAGTAAGTCCTGCATCTGCGGCACGCTCTAAAGCCTCAACCATTTGCGAAATACGACCTTCCATCTCTCCAATAACCTCGTCTTGCTGAGAAGTCAAATCTCTCAATTGAGTTGTTTCCCTTTCCAAATTAGACCTTTCTTCATGCGATAAAGAGGATTGTTGGGCTGCAAGGTCTTGTCTTGCATCAGATAATAAACGCTCAAGGTGAACTAGTTTACTCTGACTTTCTTCAAGGTCTCCTTCGACTTGATTCAATCTAGAGATTTCAGGGGCAACCATGTCTTCTCGCTCAGCTAAATCTAGTTCGACAACACGTAATCTCTGCTTGACAGATACCATTTCTTCATTTCTTTTGGACAACTCATCCCAGGCAATTAACACCTCTTCAACAAGTTGTTCAACAGGATATCCCTGAAGCATTCCTTCAAGCGCTGCGCGCTCTTCATTGGAAGAATCTCCAATACGTCGAATTCCACTAGGTGTCGAGGCTGCGCCAGTCATATAACTCCTATCGACTATCAACCACTCTTGAACTTTCCCAATCAATCGACCCCAAAAAGGCCGTATTCAAGACCTTACAGAGAAATCCACTAAAGTTAATTAATTGCAGTGTACATATCGTCTGGCATTTCACCAGCGAGTTTCAAAGCACCATTAGCAACTGAGCCAATAGCATCTTCAACACACCAAACATTAACATCACCGATGTCAGCGATCTCATCAGCGATTCTTCCAGAAACGCCACCTATTAGAGAACCGCCGCCAGAGAGGATGATATTGTTTCTGAGGATTGGTTGGTATTCAGGGTCTGCGCCTGCAATTATCTTCTTGATTGCATTTCCAACAAGAGGGATAATCATCTCACAAGCCTCTAATATTAGATCTCCAATATCGACAACTTGCTTCTTTCCTTCAACAGATAGTTCAACCATTACTTCCTTAATATCTCCAGAAACATATGATGATTCTTCCTTCCATCTACGAACCATATCTTTAGTGATTTGTGCACCAGTATATTTCTTCCTGATTAGTTCCATCAATTTAATGTCCAACCAATCTCCAGCTTCTTGAATAGTAACTTGGTCATCTTCATTCGGGAATGTACCGTGGATTCTAGCAATATCAGTAGTTCCTGCACCGATATCAACAACAATTGAACTTGCTATTTCATCAATTCCATATGCGGTTGCAAATGGTTCGGTAACGACCATGATTGCGTTTACTTGACCACGTAGAGTTGCTACAAGGTTTGACTTATCAGTAAAGGAAACGTGGCTTGGAGAGCATATCACTCCGAATACTTCATCATATTCTTCAGGGTCTACAGTTTCTAGTAAGTGAGATACGAACGCCTTAGCAGAAGCCAGATTTGCTTCATCATCTTGAGCAACACCAGCAGCCATTGGTCGGTAAAGGTTACAAGCCAATTTATTCTTTAATGCATCATTTCCAAAAAGAACATCGCGCCCAAGAAAGTTTCTAGCTACAGGGTCTTTTGGTCTTCCAACTATTGTTTCAATAGTATGGCTAGCACCAGCACTTGATGCAATAGTCGACTGATAGGTTCCAAGGTCAATTCCAACGTATAAGCGGTCACTCATTTTAATCACCATCCGCATGCGGATATGTCGGCGAGAACGGCATTGAACTTCAAGGTTGACCCTAAGAAAATCTTACTAAATAGTGAGGGTAAATTAAAAACATTAGAGCAGTCACTCGCTTTCATTATCATATTCAGCATAATTAAAAGGACTAATGATTTTCTTGCCATAGTCCCCGGATTTAATTTTAATATTTTCAATATTTGTAGACCAAATTCTTGCCATAAAAATAAAGATTCCAATCAACCCGACAATTCCCCACAACAAAACTCTCCTTTGAGTGACACTCCAATCCTCATCTTTCACGCCCTTCTTTTCTTCCGGTTCAAATAATGGGTTTTCCCATTCTACAGTGAAATTAGAAGGAACATCAAAATAATACGGGGAATTTAACCCCTCTGGGGATTGATTCAAACTTTGAGAGTGTATTTGAATATGCATTTGTTTTTCTTTAATATCAAACAATGGTAAATCATCAGGAACTTTCCAAGAGCATAAGAATTCATTTACCATCCCAACAGAAGTCTCATAATTACAATCTGCTATCGGGAAGTAAGAAGATTCATTTTCATTTTGATGTAACATTATCCTAGCACCCGTTTTGAATAAATCACCATCTAAATCTTCAACTGCCCAAGATACTATTATTTCTCCACCCCAAACAGAATTATCAACTCCAGTAACGATTACCTGTCTTATCTCTGGAGGATTATCCTTAGGCCTACAGCCCTCATAATCTACTGGATAACTAGAACTAATAATCAGAGTATCACACCGATCTAAATTATTACCAACACCATCTCCATCAGTGTCGTCGATACAACCGTTCTGGTCTAAATCAAATCCAGAAGAATTTTGATTAATACACATATCGATATTATCTTTAATGCCGTCCCCATCATTATCATCAACACATCCGTCGTTATCAACATCCCACTCTTGCGGATTTTCATTTGGGCAGATATCTTCAATATTGGCCAATCCATCACTATCGGAATCTTCCCAGTTTAATGAATCTCTAACCACTCCCTTTGCCGCTAATGCGAAACCCACTCTATCCCCGCCTATACCGGTATATCCGGGGTTTTCACTAGGGGAGATGTATCGTGCACGAACCTCTAAATCTATCCATTCAATATCTTGTAAATCAGTTGATGAAAATTCAATTCCCACTGTTGTTTCGTTTTTATTTGGAAATAATTGAATATCGTCGATACTCACATTAGAATTATGCCAAGTTGAAAAACCATCACCATCAAAGGCTTCACCAATTGCAAAATATCCATTTGAAGTATGCGCAATCAATTGCATATCTTCGACTAAATATGGTTCTGGTGAAGATGGGAAAGACATTGTGATCGTGATATCTTCACCGTTTGGAACAAGTCGCTTTGTCCAGTTTTGCCCAGTTGCTAAAAACGGACCGGCAGCACCCGAACCATCCCACGGCAAACCTATCAAATCATCAAGGGCAGACTGGCCGTCAGAACGCTCATCTAACCACTGCGCCGGAGTAATCTCATCAAGTCTAAAGCTATCATGAATCCATACATCATCACTTGGAGATACATCATTAAATCGAACATCTGATAAAATAGACCCTACATCTACTAATTCTGATAAATTTAATACTCCAAAACCAGACTCATTATTTCTTTTAGTATAGTTTGCAGAGTCTGAAATATGAGTAGTAGCAATTGCTAAAATTGATTTTAATAAGGCTCCTGAAGGAACAAAACCCTCGCCAAGAATAACCGAATTATCATTTAAATTTGCCCACCCTGGGCTGATATTTGAAATATTGACCGCTGTAACCTTTTCATTGGCTCCCATCAACCAACCATCCTGTACCATTTGCTGAATTACCCCAGCAAAAGAAGCAGCAGAAGGGGTTGACATACTAGTTCCACTTGAAGAGCGTAAGTCATTATTGTAGGAATCAGAGATGCCATCGGCACGAGCCGATTGGATAGAAACACCAGGGGCTAGAGCAAATATTCCATAAGTCCCCGATTGTGTTGGGCCTATTGATGAAGAAGGCCATAATTCAAATGACTGCGCCTTAGTAGAAGCCCCGATTGCAACAACATTTCTTCCATTTGCTGGCTCCAACATCGCTCCACCAGTATTTCCTGGTGCGATAATAGATAGAGACCAAGGCATTTGTACAGACCATGCATCAAACTCAGCAGAACGGGCAGTATATTCACTGGTATCATCTCCCCAAGAATTAGAGTGGATGATTCCGCCAAGTAAGGCGGCTTCACTCAATAATTCAGAGACATTATCCGGTGGCACCCAGCCTTCAGCAGAAACAATGTCTTGGACTATTATTTTTGCATTATGAGCCATTGCTGAAGCATTACCGGGGATGTTTCCATCTCTGTAATCATATACATCAAAACAAGCCAATGAGCCAGCAGTATGAGTTCCATGTCTAAAATTGATATGACCCATGGTATCTGCAGAATCAATAGAGTCATTTAGAAATAATATTTTTCTATGCATTGGTCCAAATTGACCGACACCATCACTTGAATTAACCCCATCAGAGCCATAATTTCCAGCAACCGTTGCATTTCTAAAACAAGTGTGGTCATAATCAATTCCGCTATCGGCAATTCCAAGCACGACTCCTGTTCCATTCAACCCTAATGACCATTGAATGGGTTGGGTAATAGTCCCGTCTCCCATTAAACCAGAGGCTTGAACGTTTCTTGACTCAGTATCTAATTTAGGCTCAATCCACAATATGCCATCTAAGTTTAATATGGTATCAATACTGATTGAAATCGAGTTTGTATCTACTAGTTCTCGATGAGGAATAACCTTCCCATAAGCGCCTAAATCATTATTCATTTCCACTCCATGTCCACCAAACCATAATATCAAGTTCTGAGCTGCAACTTTAGGTAAATTAGGTTCAAAAACAATCCACAGATATCCTTCATAAGTCTGAGAGTCTATACTATCTCCTCTCCATTCTGCCGGAATCATAGTTTCTATAATGGTTCCAGATATATCGTAATTTGAATTATCGGAATCCCAAACAAGTAGGCTGTTTGGAGTTAATAATCGCAAAGGAGTCAACTCCTTATTTTTCAAACCATCCCACATTGTTTGCTCCCATGGTTGTTCTGTTGATTGAATAACCAACTCTCTGCCAAATTCTTGTTCGAGTTCTTCAGGGGCCTCAATGCCGACTAATAGGCCACTTGCAAGCGGCAAGATTATCAAAACCGCTAGTGAAATAACCCTCCGCATAATACCACTTAAACACTCAATCTTTGTCAAACTCGCGTATGATTTGTGTAAATTTCCGCGCCGTCGCGTTTAAACCATGTTTGCCAGTCGCCGTCTCGATGAAGGCCTACCGAGTATCCGGAATTGCTCCATTTGGAAGCGTTAGACAGAAGTTTTCTCTAGAATTTGCTGCAGAAAGCAAAGAAGCAGCTGAGAACCAAGCATACTCAGTAATCGGCTCACGACACAAGGCTAAGCGCCGAACAATTAAAATCGACAGTATTGAAGAAATTGACCCTAGAACATCTGAAGAGCCAAGAATTCAACACCATTTCAGAGATCAAATCGAAGCTGCTGGCGGCAAAATTGCCCCAGTTGCTGAAGAAGAATGATTCCGTCGACTTTTTCTAAGTCGACCATGTCTCAAGGATGAATTAGCATGGTTGACCGTAACGAGTTACAACAAAAAGCGAGACTCGTAGAGAGCCACCGCCAGCACTTAGAAGAATTACAGAAGAAGATGGAAGACGTGGCTTCGGTTGTATCGGAGCACCAAATTACCAACGAAATTCTAACAAGACTTTCAGACATGTCAGGAGATGGTGAAGCTGGCGCTCACATCACTATTGGCTCTGGAGTGACACTTCATTACAAGCATGAAGGTTCCGACCAAGGAACCGTGCTTATCGATTTAGGAAGTGGGATTTTTGGGGAACGAAAATGGAGCGAAGCAGCCAAAATAATAGAAAAAAGGAAAGATGATTTCATTCAATTACACGAATCTCTGCTAAAGCAGGCAGGGTCGATCGAAGAGAGACTTGGTAAGCTAGCTACAGAGTTCAATACGGCTGCAGAAAAATTACAGACTGAAGCCAAGCCACCAGCAGAAACTGAAATCACAGAATCAAACCAAGAACCTAATGATGAATCAAAATCTCAAAAGCGTAGAAGAGGTTCTATGTTTGGCGGAGAACTCACTTTAGATGACTGAGGCGATTAAATGGGATTATTTGACAGGTTTCGTAAGCGAGTAATCGAAGTAGTTGAAGAGGCTGATGCAGACGCTCTTTCCGCTGAAGAAGATACTACAGAGGCTTTAGAAGCCATCAGTCAATTACAGCAGATAGAGTCCAATCAAGCGCAACAAGATGAGGAAGCAAAACAAACCGAACAAACCTCTACACCAGTAGAAGAATCTGAAGAGGAATTTTGGGAAGATGAGATAGCAGACGACCCTACCTCCGAACAGGAGTCTCATGAAGACACTGAGGAAGACTGGGAAGATTTTGGGGATGAAGAATTTATAATTCCAGAAAAACTTTCTCGCAAGGAAATGAAGCGACAACAGAGAGAGAAAAAGTCCCAACAAAAAGTAGCGAAAGCTCACAAGAAGGCGATGAAGAAACGAGGCGCAGTAGAAGTTGCGCGACCACAAGGCTCCAAAGTAGACCTTTCCATGATGAGAACTACTACAGGAAGGCAATTAGTTGAGGTTCAACAGGCCCCAAAAGGTTCAGTAAAGAAAGCAAAAATAGAAACCGAAACAGGCCCCAGCATCGAAGTAGACTTAGGTGGCGGTGTTGTTGAACAAGGTGGAAGGATAATTAAAGCAGGCGGCGGACTTGATAATTTACTTGAAGAATTAGAATGGGTTCTTCTAGAATCAGATATTTCTAGTGATGCAGTTACTGCGGTTATCGATGCTTTACGAAATAATTTAATCGGTTCTAGGTTAAGGAAAGGCGCTGATTTATCAAAAGTAGTGGAAGCAGCCCTAAAACGCTCCCTAAGAGGCTTATTAGCCGCTGGTTATTGGGACTTTGATGCTTCGATAAAATCATTTGTTGAGGCAAAAGATACCCCTGTTGTAGTCATGTTGGTCGGTGTTAACGGAACTGGTAAGACTACAACCGCTGCTAAATTAGCCAAGAGACTTCTCGATATGAATCTCACAGTTATAGCGGCTGCAGGAGATACTTTCAGAGCGGGAGCTATTCAACAATTAGAGGCTCACTGTGATAACTTAGGAATACGCTGCATCTCTAGTGAAAGGGGCGGAGATACCGCAGCAATTGCCAGAGATGCAATCGAGTCTGCCCAAGCCAAGAATATCGATGTAGTTCTTGTCGATACAGCTGGTAGAATGCAGAATAAATCTAATTTAATGAATGAATTAAACAAGGTTAGAAGGGTCGCAAACCCCCACTTAACATTATTCGTAGGTGATTCATTGGCTGGAAATGACGCTGTAGACCAAGCTAGAATGTTCCAAGAGATAATGAAATTCGACGGTGCAGTTCTAACTAAAGTAGATACTGACGCTAAAGGTGGAGCCGGTCTTTCAATAGCATTCGCTACCGGAAGGCCGATTGTATTTGCCGGAGTGGGGCAAGGATACGATGACTTGAAGCAATTTGACCCCGATTGGCTACTCGAACAGATGTTCGAATAATAGCGCAGGGGAAAAAGACCAGTACTTGCTGGGCGGTACATGACCGAGATATTTAGTGACGAAGATACTGCAAAATTATTCCAAATTGTACACATGTTTCAACGCTCAGCATTACTGCATATGGGCTATATTCCAGACCAAAATGGAAACCGTTACTTCGATATGAATGAAGCGAAGGAAGGCATCGACTTACTCAGGATGTTACAAAATAAAACCAAAGGAAATCTAACCGATAAAGAAACCCAGTTATTACGTAGCGTAATTAGTGAGTTGCAATTACAATTCATGAAGGCACCTACCCTGAATCGACAGGCAGAAGATGAAGAAGCACAATCAGAAACTATCAGAGAAACCTTTCAAAATCCCAAATCAGGCCCTGTGGAAGACTTATCCAACTCTAAAGAAGGCGAAGAATAGAGAATTTTATCCGGTTGTTTGATGAGTAAGAGAAATATCGGAGTATTGATTGACATGGCGTATGTTTCCAATAATTCCAATGAGGAATCTCCAACAGTCCTCATCGTTGACAATAATGCAATGTCATTACAACGTCTAAGTAGACTGTTCAAAATTAAAGATTTTAATATTGAAATTTGTGAAGACGGAGATAAAGCAGTTGACGAGTATATACGATTAGATCCCGAATTAGTTGTTTTATCATTAGATATTCCATCTCTCGATGGACACCTTGCAGCACTCGAAATGAGGGAGCATGGCGGCGAAGCAAGAATTTTATTTGTTGCTCCAAAGCGTCTTTCAAATCTTGCTCAAGATGCAGCATTATCTGCCGGTGCAGTTGCTTGCTTGGAAAAACCAATTTCGGCAACTTCGCTTGAAGAGCAATGGGAACAGATTCTTGGCCCTATCCCAGAAGCACCAGGTTTGGAAGATTTAGACCAACTCTATCCAGAGGACAGAATAAAAGTCGAAGAAGATGACGGTCTTATGTCTTTACCACCTTTACCAGGGCTACCGCTATTAGGAGATTTATCGGCTGAATTGCCAGTGCCGTTGGAACTATCGGTTTCCCTGCCAGCAATTACACTTGAACCGAGTAAATCTTCCAAAAAATCTGGGAAATTAAAATTCATTCTACTGCTACTCATTACAACATTAGGTGGAGTAGGATACTATGCCTATTCCAATAATATGTTTTGATTCTGTAGTTCAATATTATTTGGAACTACCACAAATCTTGCATTTTCTGTAATTTGAGTCCCCAGCGGGGCAGAAACCACAGAAATCACCTTTACACTGGAATCTTCTAATAATGTCTGGTCACAAAACGTTAGTCGTAAGTCTAATTTCCTACTTTTATTCCAAGCCTTCCAAAGTAGCCATGTCGGTAATGACAGACATATTATAGCGATAATCCACAAAAAAACTGTGTCCATATTTTCACTTCCTTTGGATTAAAGAATTCCAGGAAAGTTCTGCATATATTTTTGCACTCTGCGCCGGACTTTCCGATTTATGAATCCCCGAACCAACTATTATACAATCTGAGCCAGCATGAATGGCTTCATCAGGTGCTCCATAACGCTGACCCATTTCTCCATCTCCAACCGCTATATTTACCCCGGGAGTCCATATTAATTTACCATGACCGACTTTATTTCTTAATATAGCTAAATCCTTAGGATTAGAACCATTTCCAATAAATCCAAACACACCATCATTAGCAGAGCCAGATTTGACTACAGTATCTGTGTAATCTGGTGATAATAAATTACCCCTGCTCGACATTTGTGCCAGTAGTAAAACACCACCACTTCGACCAACATCTTTCCATCCGGCTTGTAAACCATCGACAATATCAGGTCCCGAAATCAAGTGAGCGGTAACAAGGTCAGCCCAACTTCTAATATCATATATTCCAGCCATTTGGTCTCTACTTATTTTACCAATATCGGCAAATTTACGATCTTCAAAAATTAATAGATCCATTTCTTGGGCTTTTTGACAAAAAGATTTCCATGACTCAACACTCCAATCATCGATTAGGTCAACATGAGTTTTCAGTGCTGCCAAATAAGGCCCAACCTCATCCAATAGTTGATTTAACTCCGACATGGTTCTCCTATCTGCTGCAAGACAGACCAAACTTTGCTTTCTACAAGCAACTTCCATGTAAGTTCTAGCCATTGGAAGAGTATTGTTTATCCAACGTTCACCCCATATTTCTGAAGCCTGCATATTGACGGCGAGGGGTTCCTTATCCTCATAACTTACGGGTAATCGATATTTTTTGATTTTAATTTATTACATCAAGTTATTCAAAGGGAACCGGTTGAGAATTACCATGCGAGAAGCGATTTTCATAGCCTGTTTGGTTTTGACGACATCGCTTTCTGGTTGTTTTGGTAGCGATGAAACAGAAGGTATGGCAGACGAAGACTCCATTTATCCAGATATTTATACGCGTCATACTCTCGATTGGAATTGGAGTGATAGTTATTCATATGTTCTTGAAGAAGGGCCCTACGTAGCCCTTGAAGTTCAAGAAGCATTCATTGAAGTAGACACTTCTGATATTTGGGAAACGGGCCCGGCGACATCGAATGTCCATCTTTCTTACTGGCTTCCCTCCAATACACAAGAAGGTCAAAAAGTACCAGTAATTGCTGTTATTAGTCCTTATTTTTCATATGGTCAGCCGGGTGATGAGTCTGGGGCTACCAATGTTGTTGGAAGCGGTAGAGGCGAATTCATTTTTGACAATTATATACCACATGGTTATGCATTTGCCCAAGTCTCAGTATTTGGAACAGAAGAATCCAGCGGTTGTTTTGATTATCGTGGCGCTGGAGAAGGCTTAGGTATTCATTCAGCAGTAGAATGGCTCGGCACCCAGAACTGGTCAAATGGCAAAGTTGGACTTTATGGTAAGTCTTACGAAGGTGCTACACAGTGGGAAGCGGCTGCACTTGGAAGTGAATATTTAGCAACAATAGTTCCAATTTCAGGTACAACAGGACTTCATCCACTATTATACAAAAATGGCAGTGCTGAAGCAAGAAGTCAAATTATGCATATGAATTATTTTAGTAGCACCGTCGACTATAATGCTGAGGACTTGGACAACATTTGCCCAGATATCATCGAAGGCTTCTTTGCAGGCCCAGTAACCTATGGCCTTGGTGAATTAGACCCATATATGGATAACTATTATGATGAGCGAGAACATATTTCAAAAGCATTAACCAATTATAATGGCAGTGTTTACTGGGTTCAAGGAATGCAAGATTGGAATGTTGACCCACATCAAGTATTTGGTGGACCACCAGGGACTGTTTGGTATCAAGATTTCATCGATGCTGGTTTTGATGTTAGAGGAATGTTAGGTCAATGGGAGCATAATTACCCAGACCAGTGGAGCAAACACAACGCTCAAGATAGCGGGTATGGCGGAGAAGCGATTCAAAATATGACTAGGTGGGATTGGGGACAAGACCTGTTTGAATGGTTCGAATATTACCTCAAAGACATCGGAGAAAAACCCGAAACACACGCACAGATTCAACGTAATGATGGGCAATGGAGGATCGAGGGGTCTTGGCCACCAACCGATTCCGAACTATTTACTCTAAACCTTTCTGACTGTCAAAATGATGGAGCCTTCATCGGTGGAGGAGCACCAGTTGTCGGCGGAGGCCAATCAGTAACAGTAGAATGCCCAGGCATAAATGAACAAGACTTACACATCTCAGGATTATCTACTATCCATATTACAGCTGTTCCTACCTTCGATGGCGGGCAAGTATTTGTTGAACTTCAAGATGCCCAAACAGGACTTAGACTTGGCCATGCAACAATGGATGTACGCTATCATGCAGGAGGCTCTGAACCTCAAACAGCAATCCCTGGCCAAACAATTACTCTTCTAATGGAGTTCCAAGGAATGGACGTAATTCTACCTGCAGGAAATGGATTACGCTTTATTATTACAGATACTGGTGAAGATTACCTAGCACCGGCTTGTGGTACGGCATGCACAGTACATGTCCTGCCATCGCTTTCAACCTTTGAGGCGCCAATCATAGACAGAACTGATAGCCAAGTATTAATCACTCCTCAAAGTGAAGAAGCAGCCAATAATCAATAATCATCCTATACTTCTTAAACGAAGTGCGTTGACAAGATCCATTCTACTGACAAGTCCAACCAATAAGTCTTGTTCTGTAACCAATAGAGCCTCGACTTCAACCAACCGCCGTCTTGCTTCTGATACCGAAAGACCAACATCGATTACAGGGGGGTTTCTATCCATCACCTGCTCCACCAAACCGGTTCTATGTGCTCCTTTTTGTAGCACACTACTCTCGGAAACTATTCCAAGAATATTACCCTGTTCTGAAATTACTGGCAATTGACTTATATCCCCCTGAACCATTCTATCAATAGCAGTTTGAACCGAATCCTGCAAGTGTAATGCTTTGACATTTGTTACCATTATATCCCCAACGGTATGTAATTTTTCAGGGCTTTCAAATCGAGATAATGCTGTAACTATCTTACGTAGGGTAGAAGACCTTGGGTCAACTGCTTCAGTTTCGACTTTAGCAATTATTGATTGAGCAACGCCCGATAATCCGGACAATTGAAACTGAGTTAATTCCAATGACTTGCGCCATCTGCGAATATGCTTTCCTGTCGGAACTTCCATTATTCAATCCTCGAAATAATTTGACCAATCAATTCACTTAATTTGGTTAACTCTTCCTTAAAATCACGACCTGGTATGGCTGGTAATTCAATCCCACGACCATCGTTTACAACTTCTTCAACGGTAGATATAACCATACCCCCACTCATCATCCACATTTGTAAAAATGAACGTAGTTGGGGGGTATTCTCAATCGACATTGTCTCTTCTTCCATATTCTTATGACGCAACACCCCCTCAATAGGTTTTGACATTCGGCAAAGAAAAAAATAACTGTTTTCAAGATTAAAAACCAACTTATTCATTTGTTCAAATTAGATAAATCACACAAGCATATGAACAAAAGACATATCAAAAATATCACATTTAGTCAGTCAAATGAGCAGTTATAGTAAAAATACTTAGTCGTATGATATAGTTTAATAGAAAAAAATTGAGCGTATGTTTCATATACCGCCTCGTAAAGCCTGTTAATGATACATATGATTATGGATAAAGCGAAACTAGAGTATATTTGGCTAGATGGACATGAACCGACTCAGAACATGCGCAGTAAGACAATGGTTCGAAATGAATTTGGAGGAACTCTTGAAGAATGCCCTATGTGGATGTTTGATGGCTCTTCAACTAGACAAGCAGAAGGTGGCGACTCAGATTGTCTACTCCAACCAGTTGCCATATTCCATGACCCTCAAAGACTAAATGGATATTTGGTAATGTGTGAAGTAATGAATCCAGACGGAACGCCTCATCCTAGTAATGGCCGAGCAACAATCGACGATGATGATAATGATTTTTGGTTTGGATATGAGCAAGAATATTTCATTATGGACGCGGAAACTCAACTACCCTTAGGGTTCCCAGTGGGTGGATACCCTGGTCCTCAAGGATTGTACTATTGTTCAGTTGGCGGTAGAAATACACATGGTCGTTCATTAGTCGAAGAGCACGCTGACCTATGTCTTGATGCTGGGATTAATTTCGAAGGGATCAACCAAGAGGTCGCTTGCGGCCAATGGGAGTTCCAAGTCTTTGCTAAAGGTGCAAAGCGTGCAGGCGATGAATTATGGGCTGCTCGTTACTTATTAGACCGCCTAACAGAAAGTTATGGGTACTATATCGAATATCACCCTAAGCCGGTCAAGGGCGACTGGAATGGTTCAGGCATGCATGCCAATTTCTCCAACGGCCCTATGCGTGACGTTGGTGGCAAAGAACTGTTTGACAGTATTTGTGAAGCATTTGGAAGGAATATCGAAAAGCACATGTCTGTATATGGTGCTCACAACGAAGAGCGACTAACAGGACTACATGAAACCCAGTCAATCGACCAATTCTCGTATGGAATATCAGACCGTGGCGCTTCTATTAGAGTGCCAGGGACGGTTCCGGCTGATGGGTGGGTTGGTAGACTTGAAGACCGCCGTCCAGCATCAAATGGTGACCCATACAAGATTGGCGCAGTGATAATTTCTACTACTAAATCAGCGATCTGAAATGAAAAGATAGATAATTAGAAATACAAATAGGTGGAACAATAGATATGAGTGATGAAAAAGGATTCAAAATCTTAGTTACCAATCAAGGCAACAAAGACCGAATAATTAGAGTAGTGATAGCTGCAGTTCTGATACTGGCTTATTTCGTAATTCCATCTAGCGTCAATAACAGCATTGCACTATTTGGTCTTGCTACAGCAGGTGTTCTTTTATTCAATGCAGCATCAGGAAATTGCTACATTTACCGAGCTCTTGGAATTAACACCTGTCCATTACCAGAAGCCCAAGACTGAACTAAGATTTATCTATAATCGATTTATTTTAGTTCGCGCTATTTTTTAAATATCGTTTCTATCGGTCAGCCATGCACTTTTACGTCCCAGGCGCTATAGCGGGCATAATTATTCTTCAAGTTTCAATTATCGCTCCAACACTTTCTAAAAACTTAGCAAGCAAAGAGTTTGGTAAAACAATCAGAGCACTATGGCCAAAGTTCTTCATATTCATAGCGGTATTAGGGGCTCTGAGTACGGCAATAATCGCTTATACTGGCGATGGTGGAAATTATCATTTGGCCATTTCTGGATTTACTTTCATTGCAGCTTTAACTTGCTACTTTATCATTCCAGCAACTAATCGCGCTAAGGACGAAGGTGATACAAAGAAGTTCAATCTATTACACAAATTAAGCGTATGGTTGACTGTTGCTATATTGCTTGTCAATATTGTCTTTTTATTCATTTAATAACATCATGAATTAGTCAGTTTAATTAACCCAATCTGACTTCAATGGCAATGTTGTTAGTATTAGGACAGAATCTCTACATTACTATTATTCAGTATACATTTTTATTTCTTTCAGCTACCGAGGAGGAAGGGTAAATTTGCTCGTTTCGAAAAGTACGTGGCAGAAGAGTGAGGGCTGGAAGACCCACGATTAAATGTAGAATATTGAGCATGATTGCCGCTTCAATGGTCCCTGAACCGAATGAGTACATTCCATAGGCGACCAAGAACAGGACACCGCTGATTCTCCACCACTTGTCAGGGTTGTTGGTCACCATCTTCAGCCAGGTGTGGAAGACAACCGTAGTTGTACAGAAGGCAATTGTAGCCACGAAACTTGCTAGCGTGAATAACATGGGAGGGAACATAGTATCTGATTGTCTTTCCCAAGGTGCCCATGGAGTATCCATGCCCACCCCCAGAGTCAAAACACCCGCTCCTACAGTGGCCAACGCGCCAATCAAGAGTAATGTCCTAATGGAAGCTTTCAGCGCCATAAGGTGGGTAATAATCATGTCTTTAGGTCAGCACTGTAGTACATAGGTTCATGTTTTGATATCTAAACAGATAATGTTCAGTTAATTTTATTTTGTTGGCCTATTGATTTCTGAAGTTCTTAGCAATAGATGCCTTCTACGCTAGCGAAAGCCTTGACCCACTGAAACCCCCTGATGAAATACTCACGCGTCCGTAGGCAGTGTACTGGGGGACTGAACACCCATTGT
>TARA_B110000459_G_scaffold75264_1_pt1 | contig 16045 bp, 12 predicted proteins | sample TARA_B110000459 | Tara Oceans TARA_B110000459 (sample SAMEA4398296) | marine metagenome | biome: Polar Biome; feature: [SRF] surface water layer (ENVO:00010504); material: water (ENVO:00002006), including particulate matter (ENVO:01000060) such as... | depth 5 m | reverse complement strand
AGGGTGTTTGTGGTATCAATATAGAAATTTAAACTATTGACATATTGAATGAAAGTACTATCCTGAACGTCTTCAGCAAATGCCAATTGCTGTTCTAAAGTAAACCCTGCTAACTGCCCTGCAAACTGACCGAAAAAGCGAGGAATTCGATTAGCATCAAGAAACTGATCCAGCAAATCACTCGGCAAATCGAACAAGCTTTGTTGAACTAATTGAACCACATTACCCCCGATAGCATTAACCGTTATTGTAGCGTCCCGTACCGTTAACGAATCAGCCAAAGTGGCCTGATTAAATGTCCCGTAACCAGAAAATTGTTTTGAAAGTGTTACTAGAGGACCTGAACCATTATATATCCATGCTTCAACCACAAAATCAATTTCCCCTGGACTAATATCCAAAATGATCTCTTTTTCGCATGAAAAAACCAGTGCGGAACTCATTAGTATTGATATGGCAAACAAAAGATTTCTCATAACTAATATTTAAAATTCCAGGTTATAGTAGGTAAAATAGGGAATAAAGAAACTTGTCTAGCTTGAATAGCAATATCTCCATTATCTGAAAAATTAACATCATCAAAAATAAAATAAGGATTTTGACGACTGTATAAATTGTAAACAGAAAAATTGAGGTCGGAATATCGCTTACCATTATCTTTTAGGATATAAGATGCTCCTATATCCATGCGATGGTAAGCCGGTAGCCTAAAACTATTTCTATCCCCGTACTCATTGACTATTTCCCCAGATATTAGATATCGATTAACAACAGGTGTTGTGGTTTGACCTGAGCCATATACAAACGTAGCATTCAAATTCCACCGATCATTAATATCATATTGGAAGACCACTGATAAATCATGTCGTCTATCATAGCGATTAAAAAATGTTTTCCCATTATCTATATCTGGAAATGAGCGATTCGTCCACGCTAGAGTATAGCCAACCCAACCAGTAATTTTTCCTAACACTTTTGCCGCGTAAAATTCTGCGCCATAAGCCTGACCCTCGCCAAAAACAAATTGATCTTCTATTTCCTCATTAGCCGATACTACGGGCTGGTCACCATACTCAATTTGATTCCATAATTTTTTGTAGTATCCTTCAATAGACATTTCAAACATATTATTCTTAAAGTTCCTGAACAAACCCAAAGAAACTTGAGCCCCTATCTCAGGTTTCACAATATCGGTACTAGTAACCCACAAATCAGTTGGTAATGTAGTTGTTGATTGAGAAACTGAATGGATGTATTGATAATTTAGATTTGCACCAACCTTGACTGAGGTTTTATCATCTATCTTGAAGCGCGCATTTAATCTTGGTTCTGCCCCAAAATACGTGGCATATGAATCAAAAGCACCCTTCTGGACAGTATCAACGGGCACAGCCCCATTAAAGTAAACCCTTTCATTAGGACCCGTACTTGCGTATAAAGACCCCCTTAAACCTGCATTTATTTTTAACCAAGTAGTGATATCTATTTCATCTTGAATAAACAGGGCAAACTCATGGCCATATTTAACATCAATTTCGGAGGTAAACGCTTCATCTTGAATGTTTGCTTCAAAAATATAAGGTGTAAACTGGTGAAAAACGTATTCATATCCAGCCTTAAATTTATTGGTGATTCTAGGAAAAAACTCTAAGGATCCCTTCAAACCAAAATCCCGTATTCCTGAATTCAATTCAAAACTATTTTCTTGAAAACCAGCACTAATTTTAGATACGTAATCATTAAATACAAAGGTATTATTCATGAAAAGTTTACCGTTAAATTGATGATTCCATCGAACGCTTGTTGTCGCATTTCCGTATGGCAATTCAAAAGACAAACCTCCATCACCACCAGAGCTAAAAGAAAAGCGGTCTCTACCAAAGTATGAACTGATGAACAGTCTATCCTTTTCACCCATTTTAAAGTTCATTTTAGCATTCACATCAAAGAACCAGGGAATGCTTACTGGGTTTTCTTGTCTTTCTAAAATTGGGTTTAATAAAAAACTCAAATAGGTAAATCTACCCGACACAATAAATGCGGCCTTATCTTTTATGATAGGTCCCTGGGCCGTTATTCTAGAAGAGATGGCACCAATTCCACCTTCAAACTCATACTCTTTCATATTCCCCTCTCGCATGGTCATATCAAGTACTGATGAAATTCGTCCACCATATTCCGCAGGAATTCCGCCTTTAATCAATGTGGAACTTTTAATTGCATCTGCATTAAAGACAGAAAAGAATCCGAGTAAGTGTCCAGGATTATAAACTGTGGCATTATCTAAAAGTACTAAGTTTTGGGAAGGTCCTCCACCTCTGACATACAAACCTGAATTACCTTCGCCTGCACTGGCAACACCTGGTTTAAGTTGAAGCGTTCGAAAAATGTCTGCTTCCCCTAACAAGGCAGGCAGCTCCTTTACCGTTTTCATTTCTAACTCAATAACACTCGTCTGAGCGTCTTCTATATTTCTATCTGCTTTGCGCCCAGTAACCAGAACCTCTGCCGTAATCACTTCATTTTCAGAAAGTTCTACATTTAATGTGAAGTCTTTATCTAAGGTTATTATTTTTTCTACCTCCGTTGTACCTAAGTAAGAATAAACTATGGTGTATGTGCCTGGATCGGTAGAAAGCGAGTAAAATCCATAAACATTTGTAGTAGTGCCTTTCAGTAACTCTTTGATGTAGACATTAGCAGCGAATAAGTCTTCCCCACTTTTTGCATCTTTCACATATCCACTTACCGTAAATTGTTTTTGCGCTTTAACTTGATTGGTCAGAATCAAACCAAAAATTAAAATCAATAAGAGGCATTTGCGCATTTCTAGAATTTGTACAAAGATAAAAAAAGTAAGTCGCTAGTGGTAACATTATGGAAGCTTAAATTGTTCCTAGGCAAGAATAAATTATAAAAATGATTAAAGACAATATCTATTTTATAAACACATCATTAATTGGACTCAGATTCAATAGAAAAGGCTCCAACATGGAGCCTTTTCTTAGTCAATTTTATCGTGAAAATCGATTACATCATACCGGGCATTCCACCACCCATTCCACCTGGCATTCCTGCAGGCGCAGCAGCAGCCTCCTCAGGCTTATCAACAATCACACATTCAGTGGTTAAAAGCATTCCCGCTACTGAAGAAGCATTTTCTAATGCTACTCTTGTAACTTTCGTTGGATCAATGACACCAATCTTCTTCAATTTGTCGTACTTATCGTCTCTTGCGTTGTATCCGAAGTCACCCTTACCTTCTCTAACTTTATTTACAACTACACTTCCTTCAACTCCGCAATTTCTTGCTATTTGACGCAAAGGTTCTTGAATAGCTCTTTTGATAATTTCAATACCCACATTTTGGTCTTCATTATCGCCTTTCAATGAATCTAAATCATCGATTGAACGGATATAAGCAACTCCTCCACCTGGAACAATTCCTTCTTCTACTGCAGCTCGAGTGGCATGCAATGCATCATCAACTCTATCCTTCTTTTCCTTCATTTCTACTTCACTTGGAGCACCTACATAAAGCACTGCTACACCGCCAGCCAATTTGGCTAAACGTTCCTGAAGTTTTTCTCTGTCGTAATCAGACGTAGTTGTTTCGATTTGAGATTTGATTTGACCGACTCTTGCGCTGATGCTATCTGCTTTCCCTGCTCCATTAACAATAACCGTATTGTCTTTGTCAATAACAATTTTATCACAAGTACCTAAATCAGTCAATTCAACTGCTTCTAGGGTTCTTCCAGTTTCTTCAGCAATAACGACACCTCCCGTAAGGATAGCGATATCTTCAAGCATTGCCTTTCTTCTATCTCCAAATCCAGGTGCTTTTACCGCAGCAACCTTGATGGTACCTCTTAATTTATTTACAACTAAGGTTGTTAATGCCTCACCTTCCAAATCCTCAGCGATAATCATTAAACCACGGCCGCTTTGAGCTACTTTTTCCAAAGTTGGCAACAAATCCTTCATTGAAGAAATCTTCTTATCATAAATTAAGATAAATGGATTCTCCATTTGAGTTTCCATTTTCTCCGTATCCGTCACGAAATAAGGACTTAAGTACCCTCTATCAAATTGCATACCTTCAACAGTTTCTACATAAGTTTCGGTACCTTTTGCTTCTTCAACAGTAATTACACCTTCGTTACCTACTTTCTTCATTGCTTCCGCAATTAGACTTCCAATAGTTTCATCATTATTAGCAGAAATTGTTCCTACTTGTTGGATTTTTTCAATATTGTTTCCAACTTCTTCACTTTGCTTTTTAATATTTGCAATGACCACAGCCACCGCTTTATCCATTCCTCTTTTCATATCTAACGGATTAGAACCTGCAGCTAAAGATTTTAACCCCGGAGTGATAATCGCTTGAGCTAAAACAGTTGCAGTAGTGGTTCCATCACCTGCCAAATCATTGGTTCTTGAAGCTACTTCTTTCACCATTTGAGCGCCCATATTTTCAATAGGGTCTTCCAATTCTATTTCTTTAGCAACCGATACACCATCCTTTGTAATTACTGGGGACCCGAATTTTCGATCGATAACTACATTACGTCCTTTAGGACCAAGTGTCACTTTTACCGCATCAGCCAATTGATCAACGCCCAATTTAAGCGAGTTTCTCGCTTCTGTATCAAATTTTATAATTTTTGCCATCTTCTTTAAGTTTTTTAGTTTTTCAATTCAATTAAACAATTGCCATGATATCTGACTCACGCATGATTAGATAATCTTTACCATCAATACTTACTTCTGTACCAGAATATTTACCGTAAAGAACGATATCTCCTGTTTTTACTTTCGGTTTCATCATTTTCTCATCTTCATCACTAACTGAAATAACTTCTCCTTTTTGAGGCTTCTCTTGTGCTGAATCTGGAATAATTATTCCACTCACCGTCGTTTCTTCTGCAGCAGTAGGGAGAACAACAACTCTGTTGTTTGTACCTGCTATTGGTTTAATGTTAATCTTGCTCATAAGTATATCAATTTTTAGTTTTTAATTGTACACTCCTTATCAAGCACTTTTTGTGCCAAGTGCTAAAGAAGTAAGTTTGTCAGTATTACATGAACATTGTGTCAGTTTAAGTGAAAAATGAGGTGAAAAATTGTCGGTTTAGGTCAGCAATCAGTTTTATTATGCCTCATCCACAAAGTATCAGCGAGATGAAAGAAACAACGAGGACTTCAATAAAATTAATATTGATAAGGTTAAGGTTTCGTAAATATTAAATAAATGGCTTTTCACTAAAGCCCCAACTAAAAAGCGCCCATTAACTGAATTCAATGGGCGCTTTTCTATAAATGATTGGAAGAACTTTCTATTCCCCTTCCGTAGGTAGAACAGGTAAGTCCAAGGACTCTACTTCCTGATTAGGATTAAAGTCACCCTCTTCGTTAAAAATTTCGGCATCTGAACGTTCGATCTCATCAAAACTTGTTTCTCCTGAAATAAACATAACTGAAGACATGCTAAGAACAACAATCGCTAAAGCTAGGTACCAGGTCACTTTTTCTACTAAACCGGCAGAATTTTTGGCGCCAAATACTTGAGAACTTACACCTCCTAAAGATTGAGTTAGTCCACCACCTTTTGGGTTTTGAACCAATACTACTAAACTAAGAAGTACGCAAAGTAAAAGGATTACAATTGAAATGACAATATACATGATTAATTAGGTTTTAATTTCTCTATTTGACGTGCAAAAATAGAACTTTTTTTCGGATATTTTATACTGAGCTCTTTATAAATACTTATTGCTTGCTCTAATTTTCCTTGATTAGCAAGAATTTTAGCATAAGTTTCACTTACGGCATTAATACGAGTCACGCTAGCTCCTTCTTTCTTATTCTGCTTGCGTTGGATTTGATTGACAAGAAAGTCTTCTAATTTAAACGACGATCGCTTCGCCTCAAGAATCAACTCCGCTTCACGGCTAACCGCTGGGTCTATTGGCACTTGGGATTGACTAGCTAAGTCAACCGGTTTTTGATTTTTCAGCCAATCCGTAAACGAATTAGTGGCTTGTATCTTCTTATCCTGGTCCTTCTTCCTAGGCGCCAACGGTTTCTCCCGTTTGGATTTAGATTTATTTTTGTTTACCGAACCTTCTATATTCTTCGGGCTTCTTTCCTTTGCTTGCGAAGAGGTTTGCTTCTTTCGATTGGAGCGAATGGCTTGCACCAATGATTTTAAATCTTCACTATTCTCGTCTATAACGGGCTCATTTGGAACAAGGACATCTTCTTTTATAGGACTGATTTTGTTTACTAGCGAAGTTGATTTTTTTGATTTTATAACACCGTATTTTCGATGGACAAGATCATATAAAACTGTTCTATCATTCACGTGAACTGCTATATTAGGGAGAGCTTGCTCATAATGCTCTTCATCTTGTTGCTTTAAATAAATTCCCTTCAATAAAAACATGCCATGAAAACAAGGGTATTTATTCAGCATTTTATCAATCCACAACTGATCCAATGCGGGTACTTGGTTTTTTTCAAGAGATTGAATGGATTCTATGTAATTTTTATTTACCACTTTACAAATGCTTGATTGAAAATATCATCTACGAGTTGTGTGCTTATTTCTGTAATTATTGTCTCCTCAACGGCGGTCAAATCTTCACCAACTGGATAATCTGCAAAGCGTGTGAATTTCTTTTGCTCGAAACTATCTGTCTCATCTACTCGATTATAAAAATTGATGGTAACTGAAATCGTGATTCGTCTTAAATCCGAACTTGTATTTCCCGATGGTGCTTGAATGGTATAATTGTAATTTGAAATCTCTCCAGAAAAATGCACATCCCCATTCGCGTTAATCATCTTGAGGTTGGTATTGGTATTCATTTTGTCTTTCAATAGATTAGTGAAAACATCACTTGCACTCGCGGGACCATTACCACTTTTATTATAAATGTAGGCAACTGATATTGTACCAATATCCGGATTGATATTTGCTCCAGTAAAACTGTATACTTTGCAGGCACTAAGTGCTACAAACAAACTTAATATGCTTACTAAAATTCTCATAAGTTAATTTCGTATTCCTTTATTTTACGATATAAGGTACGCTCAGAAATGCCCAATTCATCCGCTGCATTTTTACGCTTCCCTTTAAATTTCTCTAAAGATTTTATGATCATCATCTTTTCCATATCTGCTAAAGACAAGGTCTCCTCGACCTCCTCACTTTCATTAAAATTGTCATTGTTTTGGATAATAAAAGCTGCCTTACTTTCCGCCTCGCTCTTGACTTGCCCCGAATAGCTCTGAGGCAGCTGCTCGATCTCATTATTGCTTTCTTGCCCTACATCTTGTATTGCATCAGTGGAAAAACCCTTAGACTTGGCCATTTGTAAAACAAACTTTTTCAGCTCATTCATATCATTTTTTAAATCAAACATAATTTTATACAGAATCTCTCGTTCTGAAAAATTATCCTGCGAACCTTTACTATCTATTAGTTTTGGTAAGTTGCTTGGGTTGTCTGGTATAAATCTTGAAAGTTCTGCTCCATTTAACTCTACTTGATCGCTTAAAATTGCACATTGCTCAGCAATATTTTTTAATTGACGAACATTTCCTGGCCAAGCATATCTTTTTAACACGGATGCTGCATCAGGCATTAATCGAATATTGTGCGAACGATTCTTTTCGGCGAAATCAGATGAAAACTTTCGGAAAAGCAGTTCAATATCTTCTCCTCGATCTCGCAACGCTGGCATTTCAATTTGAACGGTGCTTAAGCGGTAATACAAGTCCTCTCTGAATTTCCCTTTTTGAATATCTTTTAAAAGGTTTTTATTAGTAGCTGCAACTACGCGAACATCTGTTTTTTGAACTTGAGAAGAACCCACTTTTATAAATTCACCTGTTTCTAGCACTCTCAACAAGCGAGATTGTGTGCCAATTGGCATTTCGCCAATTTCATCCAAAAATATAGTACCTCCATCAACCGTCTCGAAATATCCTTTTCTTTTATCGTTAGCACCAGTAAAAGATCCTTTTTCATGTCCGAACAGTTCAGAATCAATCGTGCCTTCAGGAATTGCCCCGCAGTTTACTGCGATAAATTTATTATGTTTTCTAGCACTTAGTTGATGAATAATTTGAGAAAAGACCTCCTTACCTGTTCCACTTTCTCCACTTATGAGAACTGAGAGATTAGTTGGCGCAACACGTTCCGCAATGCTGATAGCAAAGTTTAATGCTGACGAATTCCCAATTATCCCAAAACGTTGTTTTATACTTTGTGTGCTCATTTGTTTTTAAATAAATTAGCTATATGGCTGATAGGCAATCTAATATTATGCCATTGACCAATATCCATTAATTAAATTTATACTTTTTTACTCTTCTATCATTCTTCCTAACAAAACATTTGATGTACAAGCTGTTATTTTTACTTTTACATAATCCCCTGGTTTTGCATTTCCTTTCGGAAAAACGACCATATTAATTCTATTATCTCTTCCTGCGAGGTCATCCTCACTTTTCTTGGAGTACTTCTCTACCAGGACTTCAACTGTTTCCCCTACCATATTTTTATTGTGCGCAAGGGAATGCTTTTTCTGCAGCGAAATAACCTCAGTTAGCCTACTTTTCTTTAATTCTTCCGGCACATCGTCCTCGTAGCGTTTTGCAGCTAAAGTACCTGGTCGCTCGGAATAAAAATACATGTAAGATAGATTATACTTCACGGCTTCCATTAATGAAATTGTCTCGCTGTGCTGTGCATTTGTTTCCCCACAAAAACCGGTTATAATATCTGTTGATATAGTACATCCAGGAATAATTCTTCGAATAGCTTCTATTCTATCCAAATAATATTCTCTGGTGTATCCTCTATTCATTTTTTTCAATAGTTCACTATTACCACTTTGAACTGGCAAATGTACATTGTTGCAGATATTTGGATATTTAGCAATAGTGTGAAGCACATTGTCATGCATATCTTTGGGATGGGAAGTTGAAAACCGAACCCTTAAATCAGGTGCAAGTTTAGCGACCTCTTCCAAAAGATTGGCAAAATTAAAGACCTTATCGGTATCTCTAAGTTCTATTAGCTTTTTGCCTCTAATTTTTTCATCTTCGCTCCACCGGTAAGAATCCACATTTTGTCCAAGTAAAGTTACTTCCTTATACCCATTATCATATAAATGCTGAACTTCTGCAAGTATACTATCTGGATGGCGACTTCTCTCTCTTCCTCTGGTCTGTGGTACTACGCAAAACGAGCAAATATTATCACATCCTCTTGTAATTGAAACAAATGCATTGACTCCATTGGAGTTTAGACGGACAGGGTTGATATCTGCATAAGTCTCATCTCGAGATAAGAGTACATTTATTGTTTTTTGACCAGATTCGGCTTCTACGATTAAATCCGGAAGCGATCGATAAGCGTCTGGGCCAATGACCATATCTACCAATTGTTCCTCTTCTAAAAACTTATCTTTTAACCTTTCGGCCATGCAACCCAACACCCCAACTAAAGCGCCTTTATTCCTCTTTTTTACACTTTTAAAGTGCATCAGTCGTTTGCGAATAGTTTGTTCTGCTTTATCCCGTATGGAGCAAGTATTTATAAATACCAAATCTGCTTCATTATAATCTTTTGTGGCATCATAGCCACTATTCCCTAATATCGAAGCTACAACTTCACTGTCTGCGAAGTTCATGGCACATCCATAACTTTCAATGTAGTATTTCTTTCCATTACTCCTGATATCTGCCGGGCGCTCAAGTTCAAGCGCATTCCCCTGCATGGATTCATCCATAGACTTGGCATGCAATTCAAAGGGAATTTTATTGTTATATAAATCAGGCATCTCGTGTTTTAAGGATTGTAAATATAAGTAAAATGAGAAATAGAACTGACAGTTTGGCAGATTATTATTTGGTCTTAAGTTTTTTTAAGCGCTTTTTTATAATTTATTTTGCGTGAACATTATCACTTAAATTTCAATTAACTAATTTCAATCAAAAGTATTATGCCAGCAACCAAACTCAACAGTCCTATCACTTTTCCTTCTGGTAAAACCTTAAACAATCGGTTTATGTTAGCACCGATGACGAATACACAGAGCGAGGAAAATGGTCAATTGAGTGAAGATGAATACCAATGGCTGGTCATGCGAGCAAAAGGCGGCTTTGGTTTAGTTTGCACTTGTGCTTCACATGTAGATCCTTTGGGCAAAGGGTTTCCTGGTCAATTGGGTATTTTTAACGATGAGCAAATTGAAGGACATAAAAGACTTTCGGCAGGTATCCAAGCTGAAGGAAGTATAGCAATGATTCAATTGCATCATGCTGGTATGCGCTCACCTGAAAAATTGATTGGAGAAAAACCTGTATGTCCTTCTGATAATGAAGAAACTGGTGCAAGAGCTTTAAGACTTGATGAGGTACATACCCTTAGAGATCGATTTGTCGAAGCGGCTGTTCGTGCTGAAAAGAGTGGATATGACGGTGTTCAGATTCATGGGGCACATGGATATATTCTTTGTCAATTTTTAAGCACTGAGCATAATCATCGAACTGATCGATATGGAGGTAGTTTAGAAAACCGAGCAAGAATTATTAAAGAAATCATAGATGGAATCCGCAAGCAATGCAAGCCAAATTTTATTTTAAGTTTACGCCTATCTCCGGAAAGAATGGGGATGAAATTAGCGGAGATTAAACAACTTTGTATGGAATTTGAGAAGGAGAAAACCTTAGATTTTTTAGATATCTCTTTATGGGATTGCTCAAAGATGCCTGAAGAAGAAGTACACCAAGACAAAACACTACTTGCTCATTTTACTGAATTAGGACTGGAGCATACCCTATTGACAGTAGCAGGAAAAATCAGCACTACCGAAGATGTGAAAAAAATTCTATCCCAGGGAGTTGATTTTGTCGGCATTGGCAAATCTGCGATTCTTCATCACGATTTTCCGCTATTGGTTATGAATCATACTGATTTTCAAACTATTGAGACACCCGTTAAAAGAAGTCACCTCATCCAGGAAGGGCTGGGAGAAAAATTCTTGATTTACATGAGCCGTTGGCCAAATTTTGTAAAAGACTAAAGGGAAAACTTAAAACTATTGTCAATAGCTATTTTAGCCCAAGCGCTGTCTTCAAAATTTATCAAAAAGTTATTTTCAAATTCACCTGAGTTAGTGAGCGCCAAATTAAACACTTTCGCACCTTTAGCTTTAGAAGGCTCTTGTATTGAAGTAAATGCAATACGTTCATCCTTTAAATAGGCGAAGGTATTTCTGTCAAATGCATTAAAACCATATTTTTTACCCAACTCTTTAACAAATCGAACACTACTATCAATGCTACATCCACTTGCGGCTTCATGATTTTGATCTACCTCGAAAACAAGAATACTATTATGCAATATCTGAGTGCTTGACTTTAAGGGTGTGCCGTGAGCTGCCCATTGATTGATAAAGGATTGCATTTCCTTATTCAACAAGTCTTGTTCTTCTTGGCTTAACAAGCGATTCACTTGATAAAGCCATATTCGTCTATTGGAAGCTGTATTATTCATTTTTACACACCTATATCTTCTAAACCTTGTCCATGCGCAATCAGTTCAGCTAGATCGAATACTTTTACCGAATGAGCTTGGGGATCATCAGAAGTAACTCCATCTTTCATCATGGTCATACAAAAAGGACAAGCTACCGCAACAATATCTGCTTTTGAATCAGTCACTTCTTCCGCACGCTTAGCATTAATTCTCTTTTCACCGGGTTCGTCCTCTTTAAACATTTGCGCCCCACCAGCGCCGCAGCATAGCCCTTTGGTTTTGCAGCTTTTCATTTCTACTAACTCTGTATCTAATGCTTCTAAAACCTTTCGAGGAGCTTCATAAACACCATTAGCGCGACCTAAGTAGCACGAATCATGATAAGTGATACGTCGGCCTTTAAACTCGCCACCACCCTTCATTTTCACTTTCCCTTCATCAATCAATTGTTGCAAGAAAGTACTGTGGTGAATAACTTCATAATCGCCTCCTAGTTCAGGATATTCATTCGCCAGAATATTGAAGCAATGCGGGCATGTAGTAACAATTTTTTTTACGGCATAGGCATTAAGTACTTCGATATTCTGATAAGCGGCCATTTGAAAAGCAAACTCATTACCTGCTCGCTTTGCAGGATCTCCAGTACAACTTTCCTCCGTTCCCAACACAGCATAATTCACTCCTACCTCATTTAATATTTTGGTAAAAGCTCTTGTAATTTTCTTTGCTCTATCGTCGAAACTTCCTGCGCATCCCACCCAAAAAAGAATTTCTGGTTTTTTGCCTTCAGCCATCATCGATGCCATTGTAGGTATATTCATAACTTTCTATATTTAAGACTTAAGACATAGGACTTAATTCTGTTTTATTTTTTAGCTAGTAGCTATCTTTTTTATTGGTATTTAATCATTCCTCGTTTGCCCAGTTAAATCTATCCTGTGGACTGAATTTCCATGGAGCACCATTATTTTCAATATTACTAAACATTACGTTCCACTCTTCAGGTGAATTGGACTGCTCAAGTATTAGATTTCTTCTTAGCTGCACAATGATATCTAGAGGGGAAATCATTACAGGACAGGCTTCAACACAAGCGTTACATGTGGTGCAAGCTCTCAACTCCTCAACTGAAACATATTCATCACTTAAAAGTGATTTGCCATCATCAATAAAAACACCATTTTCCCTTATATTCAAAGCCACTTCCTCCAGACGGTCACGCGTATCCATCATTACTTTCCGCGGAGACAATTTCTTTCCTGTTTCAGAGGCAGGACATTGTTCTGTACACCTTCCGCACTCTGTACAGGTATAGGCTGCCAATAAATTGGTCCAAGGTAAATCTTGAACATCTTTAGCCCCAAAGGTTGGGATTTCCGCTTCAGCTCCATCAGCAGGAGCGGCAAATGCCGTATCCGGATTCATCATTAACTGAATTTCTTTAGTTACTTCAGGCATATTAGCTAGATACCCATTTTCTTTAAGACTTGAGAAGTAAACATTCGGAAAAGCCAACATAATATGTAAATGCTTCGAGTAGGGTAAATAAACTATAAATCCTAAGACACCTAGGATGTGTCCCCACCAGCCAATTCGCTCAATCGCATGCAACGCTCCTTCACTTAATCCAGAAAAAATAGCTCCACTTAAAGCGCCAGAAAGTACAAAAGGGTAACTGTTTTCATTTAAGGCTTGATCGCCGCCATTCATCATGAAAATACAAGTAACCAAATATATCTCTACAAATAGAATAATATTAGCATCAAGTTTAGGCCAACCATTCATTTCTGAGCGAACTAAGCGTGGTACTTTCAAAAGGTTTCTCCTCGCTAAGAATACAAAAGTAGCCAGTAAAGCCAAAACAGACAAAACCTCTATACTATTGATAACAAAGACATAAATACCCGTAAGAAAACCACTTCCTTCAAACAAATGGTAAAGAACCCGATGTTTTCCAGTAAACCCATCAATAAAGATTTCAATCAACTCTATTTGAGTGATTAAAAAAGCCAGATAAACAGCCAAATGTAAAAACGCTGGGCCGATCTCTTTAAACATTTTCTTTTGGCCCAATGCAATTAAAATCACATTTTTAAGCCTTTTCGATGATTCACCTTCTATTTCCTGATCCTTCCCGAGTTTGACATTTTTATAGATATTATAAAATTTAATCCCGCCAAAATAGAATACTGCAATGTTTACTATAGCGAATATGATAATTTGAACCAACTTAGAAATTTCCATTTAAGAGATTTTAGAACTCCAAAAATATCGTATAAAAATTACTTCACGCAGTTTTGCTCGAAAATTAATCAAAAAAAGCCTAATTTTAAGTCAATCTAAATAAGCAATTTATTATATGAAAGCTATAATTTCCTTTTTATTATCTGTCATGCTGTATATAAGTTCCTTCGCTCAATTTGGTATTCAAGAGAGTCTTTTTTTAGAGCAATTGAAAGATCAAGAATTGGTGTCTATTATTGTTAAGGGTGACATTGAAAAAATCAAGGAGACTTGCATCAGTATGAATGTCAATCTAAAATATGCTTATCAAGACCTTGCCGCTATTCAAATTGAAAAAGAAAAATTAGGTGCTTTTTATGAAAGTATGGGTCAAGGTAAAATAGAAATACCCCTAGGTAAAGCTGCCACCTTAATGGACACCGCACTCATCCACAATAACATCAGTCAGGTGCACAATGGCTTAAGCCCTTTACTGCAAGCATACACCGGTAAAGGAGTCGTTGTTGGAATCTTAGATTCCGGTATTTACTTTGAACATGATGATTTTAAAAATGCTGATGGAACGACTCGTATACGATACATATGGGATCAAAATGAAAATACTCCATCTAATCCTCCTGCACCCTATAACTTTGGGCAAGAGTGGACTTGGCAAGATATAAACAACGGAGCATGTAATCATGTAGAACCTGCAAACCAATATGGTCATGGTACTACTGTCGCAGGCGCTGCTTGTGGGAATGGATTGGCAACAGGAACGAATACTGGTGTAGCTCCTGATTGCGATATTATTGCAGTGGCCGTTGACTATTACGATAATAATTTTTTAAGTAATACCGTAGATGCGGTGGACTATGTTTTTAAAAAAGCAGATGCGCTGGGTAAACCATGTGTAATAAACACATCCTATGGTTCTTATTACGGTTCGCACGATGCTAAAGATTTTGCCTCACAGCTTATTGATGCTCTTATCGAGGAGCGAGCTGGAAGAGTGCTCGTAGCTTCTTGTGGTAACGGAAATAATATTGATAATACCAATAGCAGCTTTAAAGAAACTCACTTGAGTTACCCCTTAAGTTCAGATACCAATTTCACCTGGTTCGAGACCATGACAAATGGCACATTATATTTTGATTTGTGGGCAGATACTTCAGATTTTAAGCAAGCACATTTCTCCATTGGGAACAACAACGATACCAATTTTGTAGATAATGGAAATCTAGATTTCATGACCGTAAATAGTTTTCTTGGCAATTTAAGTCAAGGTGTCTATCTAACCGATTTTGTTTATAATGATCAAGCAGATGAACAGGGAAAGGTAGAAATGTACTTAGAAGAAACCGAAGGCCGATACCACTTAGAGTTTTTAATCACTCCCTCCAGGACTCAAGACAATTGGCGACTTATGCTCACCGGATCAGGTAATTTTGACCTATGGAGCTCAAGGGCATATCAAGGAACTGCTGATATGATTAATAGTGGTTTACCTCCCAACTTTGTGCTACCTGAAATAGATTTTTACAAACTACCTGACAATCAAAAGTGTATTGTAAGTAATTGGCAATGTTCAGATAAAGTTATAAGCGTTGGTAATTTTGCTAATCGATCAGCTTATTACGATGTAGATTCCGTTTATAGGGATTTAAATCTAACCCCTGGGGAAATCTATTACAAATCCTCAGAGGGACCAACACGAGATAATCGAATGAAGCCAGATATCAGTGCAACAGGCAACATAATTTTCGCCAGTGGGAATCTTGACTTCATCGCAAGTGCCTTGGCTATTAATAGGCCTAAAGTTGCCCCTGGATCGATGCATAATTACAATGGAGGCACGAGTATGTCCTCCCCAATTGTCGCTGGTGCCGTTGCTTTATATTTAGAGGCAAACCCTACAGCATGGTGGTATGAAGTCGAGGCAGCGTTGAAGCAAACAGCCCTCAGAGATACCTTCACAGGACCGATTGAAAACAATGTATATGGCTATGGTAAATTAAATGCATTTGAGCTCCTAAAATACCAAGCTATTCTTGGTTGTACAGATGACACCATGTTTAACTACAACGCGAATGCAAATGTGAATGATGGAACCTGTCTTCCATTCATATATGGATGCACAGATACTTTTTCCTTAAATTTCAACCTACTCGCAAATACGGATGATGGAACTTGTATTCCGATTGTATATGGCTGTATGGACACCCTAGCACTTAATTATAATCCTTCAGCCAATACAGATGATGG
>TARA_B110000459_G_scaffold107771_1_pt1 | contig 16120 bp, 6 predicted proteins | sample TARA_B110000459 | Tara Oceans TARA_B110000459 (sample SAMEA4398296) | marine metagenome | biome: Polar Biome; feature: [SRF] surface water layer (ENVO:00010504); material: water (ENVO:00002006), including particulate matter (ENVO:01000060) such as... | depth 5 m | reverse complement strand
ATGATATCAAATGAGATTAAAAATATCAGTCAAAAAGTGCGCGAAACGACAGACCACGCCATTAACTGCAACTTGAGAACATGAAACCGCACCGGTTCGAGTTCAACAATCAGGGGCGGTTGACCCAACTTCTTCGATCCAATCCAAAGCCTGCAATTCGCCATAACCAGACCTGTCGTCATGAACGCCTTGTTCATGGAGTGGACTGGCTGTGTTCATCAACGCCATCTTGACGGCATCGATGCACGCACCATTGCTGTCAGATTGTGGTTTGTATTGAGGGTGAGCCTCGAGGAGCAAAGCGAGCGCAGCCGTTACGAACACCGTGGCATCGGATGTACCACTGCTTGAAAACCAGGCGTTGTTGTTTCCCGTACTGATGATCCCAACTCCAGGTGCCACAACTTCGGGTTTTTGGTGGGGATGGTTGCGTAGTTTTCCGTTTTCAAACACTTGAGAGCCTGCAGACGAATTGCCCCATACTTCAGAGTTCATGTTCGTGGCGCCTACCGTGATTACACGGGGTATGTTAGCAGGGACTGAAACTAAACCATCATCATCAGGTCCACCATCGTTCCCTGCTGCGGCTACAACGAAAATACCCGCATCGACGGCACGGCGAGCAGCAGATGCAGTGGCTCCCTCACGTTGGGCGTTGAGGTTTTGTTCTCCACCGAGGGAGAGTGAAATGATGTCCGCTTCAAAAGTGTCATGACACCAACGAATGGCTTGCGCAACGGTTGCTTCATCACCGCTGTTTTCACCGTTCTCATCGGTGCCTAAGGCCGCAGCGATGCCAAGTGTGATGCCTGGTGCAGCGCCAATCTGATGCTGATTGGCGACAAGAATACCAGCCATGAGTGTTCCATGAGCAATCATTCCGTAATCAATTGGAGCAACAGAGTTGCCCCTCAAATCTTTGAACGTCACTTCAATCCCGCTGAGAGCGTCATGCGTGAGATCTATGCCCGTATCCACAATGCAGACGCGAACACCAACACCGGACAAACCATCTTCTGCTGCGTCTGTCAACTGGACTTGTTCGTTGGCCCATTTTGAATCGGGCAGGCTTAGTTCCACCAGAAGTATTCCTGAATTCCAAGCAGCAAACAGGGCCACACTTAGAATCGCAAAGATAAGACCGTTCGTTACCGCTGCGCGCCGGCGTCTGCGACGTTGAATGGGTGCCGCTTGCAGCGGTGCCCATCCGGTCACTTCTGCCCGCCAAGCCCCTTGGAAACCAACCGCTGCTGGGTCGATGGCTGATAAGATCCTCGAATCTTCCGGTTCCGGAAGAAACTCTACATGATCTAATTCGTCCAAAGCTACCACCAAGGCTTCCGCCTGTCCCCCACTTGAGGGGTGGCGGTATAATGGGTTGTACTCAATCAGAACTTCTTGGAACCACTGCCGCCGCGAACCAATTTGACACCGCCAAACAGGATGAGCGGAATGAGGACGATGACAAGCAGTGTAATCCAAGTGTCATCGCTTTCTTCTGTGACCACGTAGTATTCCACTGAGAAATCTCCGTCTTCAATGCCTTGGTCAACAAATTCACTGTCCTCTCCAACCACTTCCACTCGGTAGTCAAACCGCTGACTTCCAACGGCCATGGCACCGACATCGAACACTGCATTGACTGTCGATTGAGCTGGTATACTGATGGTTTGAGCGGCGAATTCCTCACCGGTTGTTTGGTAGGTGAGGTAAACAATAACGCTGCCTGTGGCATCGAGGTAACCGAAGTTTTCGATTGGGATTCTCAGTTGCGTGTTCTCCGAATCAGCGTCTGTGTCGCTAGCCGTTTGAACATCGCCATCTGCGAACCGGAGGGAGATCATGGCTTCCTTCAATTCCACTTCAAAGGTCTCAGAGTCTATGCCGTTCTCGCTGGTGACCGTCACTCTGACCGTCTTGCTGATGCCGTCCCAAGTGCTTGGTGCGAAGACGGTGAACGCCTGGGAACGACTGGTGTCCTTTGGCACGTTGGCTTTCGATTCCATCGGGGTGATCTCGAAGCCTTCCGGGATGTCGTCAGCGAGGGTGATGGTGAACAGATCATCACCGTTTCCAGTGTTGGTTAGCATGAAGGTGAATGGACGAGATGATCCCGCCGCAATTCCAAGTTCAGTGGGTTCATCACTCAGTTCAAACCCATAGGTTTGAGGAACCTGAACGCCAAGGGAGATTTCGCTTGATGCACCGGTAACGGTGCTCATGCGGATCTTCACCAAGTGAGCGTCTTCAAGATTCCAAGCCTCAGATTGGTTGGCAACGTTCACACGGACTGAGATCGTGTCAGTCGTATCAACGCTGGTGTCTGTTGCGTTAACGCCAACACCGAGGTTCAAGTCATAGGATTCAACCCAGTCGGTTCCGTTGAAGAACTCAACGGACCACAGGCTGCTGTCTGGTGCAACGCCAATCGAACCAGTAACGGTGAACACGTCGTTCAACTCCGTTCCTTGATAGTCAACTTCCAAGTCGAATTCAATGGTCTTGTAGGCATCTTCAGTTGGTTCGGCCATGAGGTCAGTTCCTGCTTCGCCAAAGGTTGTTGCGTTGACGAGGCTGCTTGCTGTCATGGTGAGTGAACTGTCCGAGTTGATTGAACGAGTGAACGTCATGCTGACTGGTGAGCGGCCTTCGCCGACTGAAGTTTTTGCTCCAGCAACATAGTCCATGTCCAGCAGATCATCGTGCTGCACGGTCTTGAACTCCGAGTCGAAGTCAACATCGCCAGCAGGCAACAACAAGGTGAGTGTACCATCTTCAGCGAGCGGCATGTTCCAAACCACATCACCAATGGTCACTGCGACTTCCACGGTGCCGTTGATCATCGAAGCACCACCAGAAGTAGATCCTGCATGGTATGAACTCAAGTTGAATGCTGTCCATTCAGTGGTCAGGTCAACCCAGCCACCAAGCGACATTTCCATATCGAGGGTTGCTCCTGTAGCAATGGTTGCATCCAGGAGTCCAACAGCGACGCCGCCGCCGTTCTCATCAGCATCTGCTTGAGTCACAACGACAATCCATTCGCCCGGAGCGATGTCCGCATTCCATGTCAACACATCATCAGTGAGCGTTGCGTTGATGGCGATTGGGTCTCGAACGGTGTCGAGTGCTGGGTAAAGCATGATTGTTGCTCCATCTAGACGTCCAGCATCGTTGATGTCTGTCACGTTGCCTGCAACGGCGACGTTGCCTGCAATGACCTTCAGGTCATGCGATTCAGGGTTGTTTTCGACAGGGTATGCGCTTGAGTTGGTCAGGTTGTAGGTTTCCGTTGCAAATCCTTCTTTGCTCACAGTGACGTGGTAGGTGTCGTCAACTGGGACGAAGAGCCGCCAAACACCAAGGTCGTCTGTTGTGACGTTGGTGTCAATGGTGGTGTTGGTACCAACGACTTCCACAAGGAAGCCTTCGATGCCTTCAGTGATGCCAGGTGCATCGTCTTCATTGAGATCCCAGTAAATCTTCCCGCCTATTTCGACTTCCAAGTCTGCGTTAACGACACCCAAATCAAGGGAGCCGTTTGTTGCGTCCTCTGTGGTAAAGGAAGCATCTGAAGTGTCCATAGTCCAGTGGCGTTGTGGGGCAGTTTCGTTAAGGAAAAGACTCCATGTGCCCGGCATCATTTGCTCGGAGACCATGCCCGTTTCGTTGGACTTGGTCAGCGTCACATTGCCGTATCCGTCATGGCTGACAGCGGTTACACGTACGTTCGACATGTTGTTGCCGCTGGCTGTTTCTTGGAGTTGGAAGGTGACATCCACCGTTTCCACAGTTGTGTAACTAAGTCCAGTTCTCAAAGAGGTGTTCTCGCCGATGGTGAGAGGTGCGCGCAGGATTTCTGTAGCGTTCTCATTTGCGATGAATGGTGCAACAATGGTAACCCAGTCACCAGCAGGCACGTAGGCGGCAAAGGTTCCGTTCTCATCGCTGTCCATGTTGAACCAGAGGTCTTGGTCTGCTTCGTAGAGGAGGAACTGCTTTTGGAGGGGCCCAGCAGATGCGTTGACCAACTCGCCCGTGACAAGGTAATCGTTGCGCAAAGGCATATCCATGTCGTCTTCGATGGCTTCTAGACCAACAACAATCGGTTGAAGGGCTGTAACGCCAGCAAGAGCGTAGTCGCTTGCATTCTCTTCATCTGGTGCAGTAAAGTTGAATTCCACAGAGTAAGTTCCCGGTTCCAGCATGATCGTAATGACGCCGGGGGATGTGTAATTGTCTGCTGTGAAGTTCATCTGGGTTCCATGGTTGTTCAGTGGCACAGCCGAGAACGAAGGGCTCACCAGCGTGCCATTTTCGAAGGAACCATCATCGCCAGTGTCCATGAAGAAATTCAAGGTTACGTTTTGATGTGCAGGGTTTGCAAACAACTCGATCGGTGAAGGCGGTGATCCGCTCTCCCCAAGGACGTTGAAGTTCTCTACGCCTTCGATGTTCAATTCTGAATTGATGGCGTTGAAGTCCCAAGCACCGTCAAGCAGGTAGAACGCAAATTCGCCACCTTCGCTGATTTCAGTTCGCCATTCCAATCCATCTTCGTTTGTTGCAATGAGGGTTTGAGCCGCCCAGCCAGGGACAAGGTTGTCCCAAAGGGAGGTGTTCTCGTAGAGGTACACAAACCCATTGACTGCGGTTGCTGGTGCGAGGTACATGAGACCCATATCCATTTCATTTGTGCCATCAAGAGCAATCAATTGACCACCGGTGTAGGTGGAAAACAAGCTGATGGTGGTCATGTGGAAGTCTTGGCCGTTTGGTAGGCGCATGCTGTAGTTTCCTTCAACATCAGTTACGGTGCTAAAGGAGAGATCTCCAGATGTGAAATCGATGGTTAAGCCAGAGGCTGCATCGCTTTCAAGCAACTTGATTTCGTCAGTTCCCTCGAGCCATTGTTGGTAATTGGATGCATCAGTGTGTGTCCGGATGGTGCCGTTCACCCATGTGGATACAGCGTAGTTGCCGTCAAACATCATGTCTTCAGTCTCCAATTCAAAGTGGTTGAACAAGACATACTGTCCGTCAGAATCGTCCGAAAGGGTGTAAGCGCCCATTGGCAGTTCTATGTACAGTTCTCCTGCTTCGTTTGAGGTTGCGTTGATTGGGCCCATCAATGGATCATCGTTGGTGAACGTCACAACACGGTTGGCCACATTCAGCATTGCTGCTTGAGTTTCTGCGTCAACTGGTGAAATCAGTTGGATGGTCACGTCGTGCATTTCTGGCACAGCCATGCTCATCGAAAAGTTCTCAGAATCGTCTCGGACAAACAGGCTTTCGTTGACTTCATACCATCCATCGTTGTCGACGTCGACTCGATAGAAGTAATCACCAGGAGCAAGAGGTCCATAGGAGAAGGTTCCGTTTTCATCGGTTATGATGTTCACAGCGTATTCTTCACCGAGGCCTTCATCGATCAGTTCAATGGTTTCGTTGGCGAAGATTTCGCTGAAGAAATCTTCGAGCGTGTCTTCGAACAATGAACCTGGCATGGTCATGGTCAGGTCATAGGATGGCGTGATTCCAACATCAACTGGGGCAGGAAGCAAGACTTCCTTGCCGTTGTCCAACTGTGCAATCATGTTGTACATGCCGGGAACAAGTCCGGTGATGTAGAAGGAGCCAGGTTGTACCATCGAGCCTGCAAAGAGGCCCTTTCCAATGAAAAGACCCGTTCCGTTAAGGGTTCCAGTTCCTTCAAACGAGCCTGTTGCTTCGAACGTGGCGTTGACCAGTTCTGTTCTGAGGGTGGAAACACCTTGTGAGGTCAGACGACCATTTGCGGTGACCTCTCCATCAAGCATGTAGGTGTTGAGTTCGCCAACGGATCCTTTCTTACAGACCGTCTCATTGGTCGGCATCGAAATGGTTCCATTTTCTTCGTAGCAATCCATGACCGTTTCGTTAGCGACCCAACTGGCTTCAAGTTCACCGATGCCGTTCCAGGTACCATTGCTGGTGTAGGTTCGCTTGTCGGCAATGGAACGAGTGAATGTTCCAGTGAAGTCTTGTGCAAAGGCCACACCTTCGCTTTCGAAGGTACCGTTTTCGACGAATGTTGCTTCACCTGTTCCTTGGAGGATTCGGCTGTCTTCGGAGGTGAAGGAACCGTTGGTGGTGGTCAGGGTGTAGTTTTCTGCCATTGACCAAATGCTGCGCAACACGAAGGTTGTGTCAACAAGTGGGTCGCCGTTGAAAGCTTCTGCACCGGTCCAAGTTACAATTCCTGAAACACCGCTGCTTTGGACGTCGATGTCCATCGATTCGGTGACATCAGACATCCTGTCTGCTTGTGAAGCGGTGACGTTGAGTTGAGTCTCACCCAACCATGTCATGTTTGCGACTTCGCCGAGAACGGCGGTGATGTCGTTGATTTGACGGTCGGTGTTGACATCGGTGAGGATGTCAGAGAGGCCTTGAGCAAAGGAGCCTGCACGGATGCTGTCCTGAGCGTTGGTTGGGTCATAGACACCTGCGAATGCGGACACACGGATTCGGCCAGCAGGAGCATCGAAGCTCCACTTGCCTTCCTCGTCTGCGTCAACAAAGCCGATTGGAATCCAGTATGTGTCACCGTCAAGGTCCTCTGGACCTTCGCCGGAGAATGCATCCCGCTCGACGAGCAAGCGCACGCCTGAGAGGCCTTGGCCGTTATCGCTCATGGCGACTTGTCCAGAAATTTCTGCACCGGAGTAGTACTTCATGATCTTGACGTAGGTGTTGGTGTTTCCAATTCCCATGTCAGCGTCTTCGCTGTACCAGTTGCTGATGACGAAGTGATTCGACATAGCGCCAGGAAGTGGAAGGGCTTGGTTCAATGAACTGCCTGGACTTCCTTGTTGTCCAAAGTGCTGAGCAGGTTGAGGGTTCGACGACCCTGCATTGACACCGAGTGTTGAGGCACCGTAGCCAACATAGGTGTTGGCAAGCATGGTCTTGAAGAACGCTGGGTTGTGGTCAACGCGAACATCTTGAACCTGCAATGGGTCAATTTCCGCTCCTGCTTGTTGGTTAAGGAAATCTTCGGTGATTGCGGCATCCACTTCTTCGCGGGTCATTTCGTCTTGGAATTCACCACGGGTGGTTTCGTACACTTCATCCATGTACGTGCCAATGTCTTGTCCACTGAGGATGGTTGGGGCACCAAAGATACCCATTGGTTGCCCTCGGTTGTATCCCGCATCTGCTGTGTAGCGTCCAGCGCGTGGGTAAAGTCGGCTGTCGATGGCAAAGTATCGGATTTCGTGATCGCGATCAATGAGTTCACCAGGGGCGCCGTAGTAATCCTGAACTGAATAATAGCCTTCCATGTTGATGAGATCGTCATACAGGTCAATGATTTGGCCGTCATCGAGCACATTGCTGATGAGTTGAACGGTCAGAGCAAGTCGAGCGTTCACTCGGTGAATGCTGGTTGAAACCGAGCCAAACTCGCTGATCATATCTTCAGTGTACCAATACCCGTTGATGATGTAGTGCGTTGTTTCTTCCGAAGAGTCTTGGGCTGAACGGATGTTGTTGGTGAAGGTTCGTTCTGCTTCGGATTGAACGGTCCAATCCCCGTCTTTACAGGTGGTTGAGAGCGTTTCAGTGCACTCGATTTGAACGGTTTCATCGTAGATTCGGTAGACCTTTTGACTTGTATCAAAGGCTCCATCGACATGATGGTACCCTTCTGCCATCACGATGTCACGGTTTGTCTTGAGCACCTTGAAGCTGCTTTCGACGACCATGTCTTCCATTTCGTCTAGGTCGAGATCGGTGTTGATGGTCTTGAAATCTTCCATCTGTGATGCAGTGAGGTGGTTTGCAACTCGGCTTTCAAATCCGCTCGTGAAGGTGTATTCTCCTTTGTTGGCGTTGTTGTAAGCGATGTCCCCTTGGGCAAGTTGCCAGATGAACATCGAAACAAGGTCCTCTTGTGATTGAGCCAGGAGCATGTTACCAGTTGCAGGAATACCGGATTGGAAGTTGTCAGAAACCGAGGGGTGTTCGCCTTGATTCAAAGCTTGGAAACCATAGTCCCACCAAGAGACAAATGCAGGTCGTTCTGAATATTCTTCATCGGTGTCTTGTTGCGCAAGCCAGTCATAGGCTGCGTTCCAACTGTTATCGTTGAAGCCAGACCCCATGGATCCCAAATACCAATTTCCATCGTAGGAGCTGTCATCGAGAAGGGAAAAGCCGCCGATTTCAAAGCGCAGAGCGTCAGGAATCAAGTTGAAGATTGTCTCATCGAGTTCTTCTTCTGCCGCAACAGTTTGAGGGATAGCAGCGTCCAGACCGTACGTGGCTTGTTGGCCAAACAGCATGATCATGACGAGCATAATCGCAGAGAAGTTCGGTGACCGCCATAGCGCCTTACGAGCACCACGGATTCGGTCTTCTGGGGTTCGAATGCCGTACTTCTTCCAAGCACGGACCATACCAGGCCAGTTGGCCCACTTCCAAAGGGAGATGATGCCCCAAGCGCCGAGAACCGCAATAGCAGGTGTCGCGTTGAACATGAAACGAGCAGCAGACCAAGCCATGTAGGATGCAGCGAGGATCCACACACCAAACACGAGGTTTGTGTGCTTTCGGTCTTTGAGCCCCGATACCAAGCAAAGCAGGCCCATCACGAGTGAAAGGAGGAAGGTGATCGGTCCGAACTGAGCAAAGAGTTGCCCACGGTCGCTTGCGTTCGCTTCAGCAACTGTTCCGAAAATTTTGGTCTTGGTGAAGTAACCACCACCGGTGAACAAAACGTCCCAAGCGTTGAACAAATCAAGCGCTTTGAGTGCGTAAAGAGCAGAGAAGAACACAAGACCGCTTGCACCGAGGACACCTAGAACCAGCAACCAAGGCTTGTCCCGGAATCCAGTCGTTACAAAGGCGATAGCCAGAGTAAAGATAGCGATGAACAAGAAGGGTTGAAGCCCTGTTCCATCAAGGATGAGATCAAGTTGTGGGTGGCCATAGAACGGCAAAGCCATCAGGAAGTTGACCGCAAGCATTGTGATGAACAAAACGCTCAATGTCGTTGAGTCACGGCGGCGGAACATGTTGAGCGCAATCTGCAATGCGTAAGCAAGGAACAGAATTGCAGGTCCAACGACGAATCCCTTCCAACCAAGCGAAACCACACCGAAGGAAACACCAGCAAGCACCGCATAAGACAGCGCTGCTGGGCGTTCGTTTGAAACGGCAGAGAAGGACTTGAGGAAGGTTGAGATGGACGGCGAGGTGCTTCGCAACAACCTGTCGCTTCCAGCGTACTTCATGGCTTTGAGCCAGAACATAAAGCCCATTGTCAAGAACAGCATGATGAATGCGTCGTGGTCAGCAAGGGCGAACGTGGTGTGGGATACGTGAGCCGGCATGAAGGCGATCAGCCAAGCAGCAACAACAGCAGCCTTCTCGTTGACGTGCTCACGAGCGATAGCGGCAACTGGAAGGATGGTCAAGGAGCCATAGACTGCAGGAAGGGTGAGAATGGCCCACCAAACTGCGTCTTCTGAACCGACAAAGGGAGCAAGAATGCTAGCGAGGATTGCAATCGACCAAGTAAACAACGGTGGACGAGGGTTGATGCCACCAACGGGGTAAAACCTGTCAGCGTCAACGATCATGTGTGCGTTGTTTGCAAGGATGTAGTCAACGACCCGCTTCATGTACCAAGGGTCAGAACCACCGGTCATGTCCCATGTGTTGGTTCCTAAGGAGTTCATCGAAGGGATGACATACCATCCAACACGGATAAAGAATCCGAATAAGAAGGCCATGCCAATCAAGATGCTGGCCCAGTGAGCGGACCAGAATCGGCGAGCACCGGATGGTTCGTATTCACTGATGTTGGACCAACCGCCCCACTTCTCGCCGGTTCCAATGACGTAGATAGCAGCGCAGATGAAGAAGGTAAAGGCGAGCCAAATCAGTGCGCCCCAACTGCCTTCAAAGGCTTCGTTTTGGAACATACCTGCTTCGTACCACGAAGATACGAGGTAAAGCGCCCACATGGATCCAATGAACATCGAGCGTGTGTACCAGCGCTCTGAAACCATTCCAGCGACCACAAGAGCGACCATACCAGTGAAGAAAGCACTCCAAAAGCCGAAGTAGCCGTGGTAAGCTGCCAATTCAGGATAAGCATTGATCACGGGTGCACTGAACGGTCCAAACACATTGAACATGGTTTGGTCATCGCTCATGAGGTAGTTGAAGTGCCACAAACTTGCGATGTGAGCCAGAGCCCAAACCCCGAGCCCAATTTGCAGGGGCAGGGTGCTTGAGTTCCACGAGCCGTTACCGTCAGTGATGTGAGCGAACCAGCCTTTGGAAGACGAAGGCGAAAGAACGCCACGTGCCAAAACAGCAACCAACAATCCGAGGATGGTGAACAGCATGATGTAACTGAAGAATTGGTAAGCAACAGCGCTTCGTTGAGCGTCGAGCACATTGATGGTTTCGCCTGTTGAAAGGGCGAGGTTTACATCCAAAGTGTTTCCAATGTGACCGGCAGCAACGAAAGCAAGTTCGACACCAACGGCAGCGAACATGAGGACGTTGGCCCATTCGAAAGCGCCCTTCATCACCATGAGGTGAATTCCAAACATGACGATAAAGAACAGCAAAGAAGTCACTGCGCTGAAATCCAGCATGTAGACAACTTCTGCCAAGACCAGAGCGACCACAAGGGAAACGAGTGAGAGGGTCGAAGTGGAGAGCGTGGTTTTGCCAGATGCATGAAGCATGCGAGGCGCGAGGCCAAGCGATGCGGCCGCCAAAACGACGAGCATGGGTTTCAGGTTTTCAAAATCAAGATCGAAGGGCATGCCAACAATCTGTGTCGCTGCAAGCGCAAGAAGCACTGCGATCGGGGCTATGAGCCAACCGAGCATGGGTGCGGGCGCCTGACGAGGTTCGGGGTTTTTCGTTTCCATTTTATTCCCTCAGGGTGTTTGCAAGACAGCAGCAAGGCTGGCAAGCAGTTTCGCCACTTTTGGTTCTCTTTTAATGATGTCCCATTGAGGATGCCCTCCCTACAGGCCGGAGTGACCCGTTTGGGTGGATTTCAATTCGGTTGTTTTGTCCCTGATTCTTTGAGCCGTTGGTGGAGTGGATTTCACAGGGCCCGATGGCCGATATCTGTTCGATGATGCGACCCTTCCAACTCGATGCCTTCGAGCACTTGATAGGCCCGCAGTGCGGCTTCATCGAGCGTTTTTCCAAGCGCAGTGCATGTCAAAACCCTTCCGCCAGTGGAGATGAGTTCTCCAGCGGCGTTGAACCCAGTCCCAGCATGGTTGACCCAAGCATCAGCGGTTGGTGTTGGAATGCCTTGAATGAGGCGCCCTTTTACAGGTGAAGCAGGGTAGCCTTCAGCGGCTAAAACCACCGTCAAAGCGTGTCGGTTGTGGAAGGAAACTTTGGATTCTGCAAGCGCGTCAGTGGCTGCTGCGTACAGCATTTCAAAGGCATCTGATTCGATCAAGGGCAGCGTAATTTGACATTCTGGGTCCCCAAACCGCACATTGAATTCAACCACGCTTGGCGCCCCTTGTGGGGTAATCATCAATCCAACATACAGCACCCCGCGATAAGGAACAACTTGGGATGCGAGGTAAGCATGCATTGGCTCGACGATTTCTTCGACCGTGCGTTCGAGAACTTCGGGGGTCGCTACCGGTGCTGGGCAATAGGCGCCCATGCCGCCGGTGTTCGGACCGTTATCGCCGTCATAGGCCCGCTTGTGGTCTTGGCTTGGCGGCAAGCAAACGTAACCTGAACCGTCCATTATGACAAGCATGCTCGCCTCTTCACCAACAAGGAAAGCCTCGAGGAGAACCTTGCCATCGGTTTCAATTGAATGTTCAATGAAAGCCTTGGCTTCGTTGCGATCTGCGGTGACCACCACGCCTTTACCGCCAGCCAAAACATCGCGCTTGACAACCCATGGGTGGCCTGAAAATTCATCCAGCGCTTGATCGATATCAGAAGACGATGTGAGCACATGAAAATCGGCCGTTGGTACGCCGGCGGTTCGCATGACTTCTTTGGCATGCAATTTGGAGCCTTCCAATTCGGCAAGGGCTTGAACGGGTCCAAAGCATGGAATGCCGACTTCAGCAAGGCGGTCAGCAAGCGCATCGCACAGCGGTGCCTCGGGCCCCACAACGACAAGCGACGCACCAACGTGGAGGGCCAACTCAACAAGCCCGCTGGCATCAGAGGCAGACACTTCATGGTTGGTAGAAATGGCCTTTGTCCCTGCGTTCCCGGGAGCGCAGTGAAGCGATTCAACAAGGGGCGATGAACTGAGCGCCATGCACAGTGCGTGTTCTCGACCGCCGCCACCAACCACCAAAACTGAGTTGTTCGCCATGAGTTGCAACCGTGACTGCCACCTCATAATCCCATCGCGTACTCCATCTCAAACCATTCTTCGTGAAAGAAGGAACGGGGCAGGATTGAAAGGCCTTCGTGGCTCAAGGGGAAGCATGACATCCACCACCTTGGAGGACTTGACATGAATTTTCTCATCCTTTGCTTGATGTGTTTGTGGCTGTACTTGCCCGGTTTTTTGGCCAACACCTTTGCCATGATGTGGGGCAAATGGCTGCCAAAAACAGGCTACGGACCCTGGCCAATCGATGGCGGACGTTGCTTAAGCGACGGAAACAGAATGCTTGGCGATGGAAAAACTTGGAACGGATTGATTGGAGGTTCGTTGACTTCAGGACTTCTCTGCATGGCGATGGTCGCTGTCACCAATGATGGAAGCAATGCAGGCTCAATCAGCGAAAACACGGCTTTGTTTGCATCCCCACTCGCAGGTTCGGCAGGAGCATGGTTTGCCACAGGAGGCCCCATGCTTTCGGCGTTCATCCTCGGATCATTCCTCGGATTCATGTGCCTCGTCGGGGACAGCACTGGCTCCTTTTTCAAGCGACGTCGCGGTTTGAAGCGTGAAGGCGATGTGTCATCGAAAGCACCTCTCTTGGACACCTTACCGTTTGCGATCTCGGTGTTCTTGGCTGGCCAATTGCTGCTCGGTACATCGTGGCTGGCAGCTGAGGAACTGAGGCTCCCTATGGTCGGATTGATTCTGTTCACGCCCGTCTTACATCGAACCTTCAATCTCATTGGATACAAGATAGGTTGGAAGGATGTTCCGTATTGACGGAGCGAAGTCTATAACTCAAGTTCCGCTCCAATATACCATGCGAACTGCCCTATCTTTGATTCTGCTTCTCCTTCTCGCCCCGACGATTGGTGCTATTTCTGCCTCTGCCGAAATCACTGACAATGGAAACTCCATCACAGTCACAGGTACCGAGACATGGGATGCGGCCTCCCAAATTGACAAGGATTTGACCGTAGTTGACGGTGCAACACTCTTCATCGACACCACTGCAGCCGTTGGCTCAGGTCTGACCATTACCGTGGCAGAAGGCGCCACCTTGACGCTTAATGGTGATCTTGTGGGCAGCGATGTGGACGCTGGTCTTCTGGTGTACAACGACACCGAATTGTACCTTAATTTCGGTGACCTTTCTGAAACCGGAAAGGTTCGGATCAACTTTGATCACACCATCCCAGAAACAGCTATGTTCAACGTCACCATTGGCAATGAAACCCAAAACGCGGTTGGAGCGGACCATGTGGACATTCCTGCCGCACTCGATGGAACGCCGCTTGTTGTTGAATTCCATGTCTACTACTTCTTTGCCACACAAATCACCAGCGTCCAAGCACTTCACTCTGGATCTGGTGGCACCGTTGTGGTCGATGCTGAAAACCTCAACCACACCGGTGGAAGTTTGAAGTGGAACGCAGCGTCCTTTAGCCTCGACGTCCAAGGCACCCTCAACGTCAACGGAGCAACCATTGCTGGTGCGGACATCAATTGCGCCCACACCTGCGTTATGACGGAGGCAACGCTCATGGGAAGCGCTCCTGTTCACATTGGAAACGATGGAAGCCTCACCATCAACCAATCTAGCGTTCAAGGATCGCGCACTGATGAAGACATCATCGCGCACGACCAAGCGACAATTGCCTACATCGATAGCACGGGGACAGGCGGTCAGACCGACGCATGGATTCGTTTGCTCTCACAACGAGTGCTGCACACCAATGCAGGAAACATCACCCTTCACGCCACAGGATTAGGCTACTCTGGGAGCACCATTGACAACGTAACCGACAGCAACGGGCATGTCAACTTCGCACTCAGTGAACAGTCAAGGATCGTGGAATGGCTCGATGGCGACGGCGTGTACCACGAAGAAAACGCAGAGATCCTCCTCACCCTCAGTTCTCACTGGGGCGACTTCCAAACGACAATCGACGCACCGCGAACACCTGTGGCTACAGCCGCAGTACCACTTCCATTCATCAGTGTGGAATCGATTGAACTGGAGGCAAACATTGGTTCGCTTGGTTCCAAAATCAGCGGTGATGTCGTCGTCAAAAACTCAGGAACCGTTGCAGTGACGGGCGTCAACTTTTGGTGTTACGCAGGAACTGAATTGCAAGATACAACCCAATTGACCGTTTCCTTGGCACCAGGTGAATCGAAAACCATCTATGTTTCTTGGTATGGAAACGCTGCTGGTTCACAGACGCTTGAATGCAAGCCCAACATTCCAACCGTCATGCAGTCCATTACCGAAGATGTTTCCAACATCAACGGTGCCACATCCGATGAAGTGAAATGGTCAACTGCAGAAGAAGTGGAGGATCAGCCCCTGATCATATACGCTGCTTTGGTTGCTGTGGTCTTGCTTGGAACATTCATCATATCCAACCAAGCCACAAAGAAAATCAACGAAGGGGCGCAAGAGGACACAGACGCACCGGTTGCTTCAGATGAGACCAAAGTGGCTTTAGAAGACGCAGAATTCGAAGAGGAAATGTGAGCAACTAAGTTGCCCTCGACCTCATCAAAAGAAGATGCTTCAGTTTCACACAGGAGCGGTCATCGACCATTCAGTGCTGGGTTTGTGCCAATCCCGTGCTTGATCGGTCTCCAGTCTCAACTGAAGGCCTTCTCCGGATTCAAACTCGAGATCTACAAGGTCGAAGGCAACGCTGAGTTCATTGGAACGGAAGGTATCATCGAACAAAACTTCCTGATTGATGACGGAACCGTCCAGTGTTCGTTCAAGCATAACTCGAACGTGGCATTCTTGAAGTGGATTTCGAAGGGTGCATGACTCGCTGCTCCCATCATGCTCAACTGTCACAAAGCCTTCGATGGTGACCAAGCCAGTCGACGGAATGAGATTGATCACGGTGTCCTTAGCGGTCGGTGCGCAGACGCATTCCATGTTGTCCGATTCAACCGTTCCAACCATGTCGACAGTGAGTTCAAGCGAGGCTTGAACAATTGCTTCGATGGAAGTGGAGGTTGCTGTGACAATGTAGTGGCCGGACTTAGCATAAGCATGGGACGTCGTTTTTCCGGTTGCGGTGGTTCCATCGCCAAAGTCCCAAGTCACGACACCGGCGGCATTCTTGCTTTCAAGCATGAATTCATGCAAGCGTTCAGTGACCACTTCTTCCTCATCGTTGTCGCCTTCGTCAACCTCCAAAAGCGTGTATTCGTTGGTGCCGTTTGTCCCATCTGCGTCGATGCTGAACGTACCCGAGCTCCCCGAGGAAGAGGATGTCAAGTTTGAAAGTGCAACACCGGAGGCGGCGCTGAGAATCAACAGGAAAACGAGGGATGCTGCCGAGATTGTGTACTTCATGCAATTGAGTTAACTGGATTGCCTTATGAACTCCTGTTTGATAAAAGCGAAACCAAACACCAATTTTTGGTGGCTAAACCACATTGAAGCGAGTAAGAATGAGGGATTCGTGTCCATTCTTACTGATTTTTGAGATAGTCTTCGCCGTACCAAGCCCACTGTTCCATCGTCCAACCAGCTGGAAGGCCAGAAGCGGGGAGTGGAGGGCCGGCCGGTGCATGAACAGAAGGTACTGATTTTGCATCTTCGAAAGCGTTCATTTGGTCCAAATGGGCTGGGCTACTGCGCTTTCGTGAAACGAAAAAGCCCAGCGCCAACGTGAGCAAAAGGACGCCAATGCCTGCGAAGACAACCACCGAAGAAGA
>TARA_B110000459_G_scaffold61640_1_pt1 | contig 16207 bp, 24 predicted proteins | sample TARA_B110000459 | Tara Oceans TARA_B110000459 (sample SAMEA4398296) | marine metagenome | biome: Polar Biome; feature: [SRF] surface water layer (ENVO:00010504); material: water (ENVO:00002006), including particulate matter (ENVO:01000060) such as... | depth 5 m | reverse complement strand
TGTGCCTAAATGTGCCAATGCTGTGCCTGTAAGTGTTTGCCATTATGTACATATATTTATATGATTTATTACATCACTTAAAGTATAGGTTAATATTATACTGGTTAGTAGTCTCAAAACATTTAGTAGCGGTTGATACAGTTTCAGTTAAATTGGATATAATAGCAATGCCGTCAGTATCCTTATTCAAATGATACAAGTTTACACTGTTATAAGAAAACACGTCACTATGTTCTATACCAAACTGCAATTCCCATACTGTATGTAGTCCTTGATACTGGGTTCCGAACTCGTATTCAACTAGATCTTGTGTAAATTTAGTAGTAACTATAGGTGATAGGGGCTGGCTTCTAATGCCAATCGTTTGTATTAGTGTGTTTAAATTTTGTTGTTGGTTATATTCTAACACATTGTCTCTATAGGATCGGTTAATACCACTATTAGTAATGTCAACTAAAGTGTACGCTATCAAGTTATGCATTATTTGGCGATGCGTCTGCCCAATGCTCTACCACCAACAAATCCTGCAGTTGCTACGGCTACATTGGCTGCGACACTTTTGAGCGTATCAGTGCCTCTTGACTTTGGTGCTTCAGCATTGCCTGCACCTTTAATCTCTAATCCTTGGCTACGTGACATATCTCTAATATAAGTGTATAGTTCACTGCGTAGTGCTTTCGTTCTATAAAACTGAAGGAGGCGAGTAACTACTAAACTTTTTTGCATTCCGTTTAATCTGTCCCAATCCTGTGCTAATCTTCTAATGCTTCTATAGTTAGAGCTTTGAATGTCAAAAGACCGCTCTAGTGAAAGGAAAAATGCTTGTGGATTTTGAATGGGTCTATTATTTTGTAATTGACGTAAGAATGCTTTAATCTTAGTATCAGGTACCGTAATTCTTCCGTTTTGTATATTATCTTTGGCACTGGTTCCACTACTGTTGTTTTGTAAGCTATTGAGGGCAATATATAAGTCAGTACCATTCTGTCTGTATGCGGAAAAGTTACCAAACATCATTGTACGCTTGGCGTAGCCTTGCATAGCAGGAGCAAAGTCATATTCTTTACTTAAAATATAAACTGCTATCATGTTTAAAAATGCAAAATCAGCCATATCTCTAGCACTAGTTGAAGTTACTCGTTGCTTAGTACGATACATTGAACTTTCATTAAGTTCTGATATGAATCCAAATTTTGGTTCGTTGGCAGACATACTGTGTCCGCCTTCAATCTCTGACCATTGTTTTGCTGTGTATTTTTCCATAATAATATTTATCCAACTTGTACAGGTGTCCATCTGTGTCTAGGTACTAATTTAATTTTGTCCCTAGTAACCACATATCCTTCACCACCAGATTTATCACCAGTAACTGCCTTAACGTCAGTACTGCCTGCGTCCAATTGATCAATGATATCGTTTTTTGCAGCTTGTATTTGTGCAACCAAATCTAATATCACATCAAGTCCACGACTGTCGTTAGCCATTAATTTAGTTTGTTGTCCTGGGCTTACTTTGCTTTGTTTAAGCCAATCAAAGAATCCAGTGCGTATCTGGTCTAACTTGCCCTGCTTTGTCATTTGATTAACATAGGTATAAACTATCTGATCTTTTCTGCTTAATCCTTGCTCTGGTGATAACCAGTTGTCAATTGTATTGCTGTTATTTCTAGCAGTACTAACAATATTTTGTACTGCACTTGTGTCTATCTTTGGTGTTTGTGTAACGTATGTTTGTCCTAATACCACAACTAACTCGCTATTAAGTTGCTTTGGCTCTTTAACTGGTGTTCCGTGTTTGTCGCCAAAGGCATCATGGTAAGTGTGTACTACAACACATACACTACTTTTATCCATACGTTGCCCGATTGGACTTTGACGGTCAACAGTGTAAGTTACGTTATTGGGTGTAAACTGTATATTGTTATTATCTCTTACTGCTGGTTTTCCAGGATGGTACAATAAGTCACCATAGACATAACCACGCATGTCAGCAGGCGTGCTATCTTCTAGAATAGCAAAAAGTGAGCTCATGCCTGCTGCAAACTGTTTGCGCCATTCTTCGCCGTTACCAGTATTTAAAATATAGTCTGATAAATCTTCTGGAGTGGTGCTCATACGCTTGCCCCATCCATTTTTGCCTACTAATACAAATGTTCCATTAGGCTGACGTCCCCAAAATATAGTTGGACTACCATCCCATTTAATACTAACATCGCCAGTGTCTTGGCCAAGTCGAGTTAAGAGCTGTGCTGCTTGAAATGCGCCAGCTGACCCCTCGAAGAATACTAAATCCTCCAAGTGGTTATACTCTCTGCCTTTGGTTGTAGACTCTTTAAGAATCGATTGTAGTCGCATTAGCCTTTTTCTTTCCAGTTAGGATCCGTTGCTCTAATGTTTGCTAACAGGTCTTGCCCTGCATCGCCTAATGCTGCTACTATAGCTTCTACGCTCCCCATGTCAAGTGGTTTTGCGTTTGGACCTAATAATAATTGTGCAATTTTATTAATATCACTGGTAATAAATCCTTTTGGATCTTTTCTGCCGTTTGGTAAACGCTTGAATAATCCAACATAGTTACTCCACAACATGCCTTTTTCTCTAGCAATAATACTCAGCATCTGGTGCTTGTTGGTGCCCTTGTAAGGTGAACCTTTGGGAATATTGTGGGTATGGAATTGTGCAGCATTTTCTGCATTAGGCACAACCATTATGTCTGCTTGATACAAGTTGCCGTCTAGCTTAACACCTATATGAATACTAACTCCAGATTGTACTGTTTGAAACCCAGCTAAATCAAACAATTGTTTTACTTTTTGTCTAATAATTTTATCTGGCTGATCTTCCATACTAAAATGTTTCTTAAGAGCATCTGCGTCTACAATAAGATCAATGTCGCCGCTAACTTCTCCAGGAATAGGGGTTGCACCGCTGCCAATGGGCAGGGCCTTAGTATCAGCTTTTGCCAAAACGTCATTAACTACTTTAGTTAACGCTGGCATCATTTCATGTGGAACAGCTATTGATCCAGGTATGGCATTTTTACCACCCAATGATGGATCTTCACCAACAAGTTTTTTAATGGCACGTTTTCCACTCTTGGCCAGTAAGCTATTGCCATTTATGCGATCATGACGTTTACCACGTAGCTTACGTGATTTTTCACCAACTATAATATCAGATATTTTCATCTATTTTGCCAATTCCTCTTTGAAACTTTCGAGGATCTTTTGCCCTAATACTATTAATAAGACGCTTGTTAAGGTCCATTGCAGTTTCTTCATCAAATGATTCGTTTATTAGATTGATAAGATTTATTGCAGTAACAATTACTTGCTGTGCATTACTCTCGACGATTTGCTTCTTGTCCCGTTTCGGTGACATAGAATTAATTTCTTCTAGTAAAGATCTTGTTTTTCGTTTCATTGTAACACTATTTAGTTGAGTTAAGGTAAATATAAATGTTGAGGCATTGGTGATTAGCACTTATGGCATATAGCAGAAACTGGTAATAGAACATAGGATCCGTTAACGATAAGATTAATTCACCAACGCTTTAGTTTATATATAGACTAATGGTTCAGACCACATATAAAAAAGATAAGGTACACTGCACCTTTGCTTCAACATTAAACTGCGTATTCAAAGTTTTGGCAATTTTGATATTTTTCCAAAAACTTTGCGCCATTATTGATGTGGAATTTCCTAGCCATATCTGTCAATGGACTTAAAGTTACGTATCGAGTTACGGCAGGTTTCTCTGCACGTATCTTGTTAGCAACTGCAAATACTATATCTCTGCCAGCGCCTTTGTCATAACTCCATACAGTATAAAATACAGCATGTGTTGTTCCAGGAGTTTCCATTTCAGGTTCATCTTTGGGTATGATATCAGTATAAGCTACGCAAATAACACTGCGTAGTTTTTCATAACTTTCGTCCTCATACAAACCAAACACTTCTCTTCCGTGATCTGTTCTCCAATCACTGTTAATATGCGGACGTACTGGGTCATCCTTTATAACATCATTAACAATATACTTGTTCAATCTCAATAACATATACTACTCGCTTTTTCTTAGCAGACTTTTAAGTCTGTCAGTTGGGTTTATTTGTGGATTTGCTGCTATATTGTTTTCTGTTACGCTTTCACCAATTGCAGTTGTAGTTTTTGTTTTAAGTTTTTGATAGATACTAGTGGTATCACTATTTGGATCATCACGTTCACTTTCATCCAAATCTTGTATTCGTAAACTATCAATATTAAACGATAAATCTAACTTACTTCCAACACCACTACTACTACGTGTTTTCATAAATTGTATTTGTACCCTGCCACGCTCTCGCATTGGTCTACTACTAAAGATACCAATTAAGTTATCTGCTGTATTAATCTTACTAATACCGCCTGCAATGTGGCTGTGATCAAATTCAACTTCATCAACTGCGCCTCGATTTAGCTGTGACGCAGTTACAAACAAAATACCAAGTTCAGTTGCCAAGTTACGTAGTTCTTCACTTACAAACTTATCTTTAATAAACTGATCACTTGGATTAACTTTTACTGTAACTGGCATCATAAGATCCAAATAGTCAACTAATAATGCGTCAACCTGCAAGTTGTGTTGTATTTGATATTCTCGCATATACGCTTTGATGTCGTTAACAGTAGTTCCGTTCTTCATCTGAATTACTTGTAGTTTACCTGCTTTTTTACTTGCCATCTTAACTTGTAGTTCAACATCACTGCTATTCTTCATTACGTCTTTGGTGCTCATGCCCGTAAGCATAGCATCTAGTCTCATAGAACACAGTTCTTCACTAAGTTCTAAACTAATGTACACCACGTTCTTGCCTTGCAATGCCCAGTTCAGTGCCAAGTTTTGCATAAACAAACTCTTACCACTACCACTGCCGCCTGCAAAGATGTTTAGTTCGCCAGGATTAAATCCACCATACAGTACTCTGTCAAATGTCTCCCAACCACTACTGTTCTGTCCTCTATTGTCTTTGATGCTTTGTATACGTCCTGCGGGATCATCCCAATAATCTGTACCAAAGTTTTTAGCAAGTCCGATCTCCGTTGCAGCTTTGATAATACCTTCAACTGCACCATACTCTTTACTCTCTAACATATCAGCACTTTGTAAGATCGCTGCCTCAAGTGCTTTGTGTCTACAAAACTGTTCAAAGTTATCCATAAACCAATTTTTATGTTCTGTTGTTAGTTTGTCACGTACATCTGATATTTCAACACCACTAACTCCTCTAATCTGTTCCAACATAGGAACATCATTATATTCTTCAGCATGTTTTTTTACAAAGTCGATAGTATCTCTAAATTGCCTATCAAAGTAACTGCTTTCCAAGATAGCGTTACACCGCACAAAAAGATCCTTGTCTGCCATCAAGAATTCCAAGTACAATTTTTGTAAATCTGGTGTGTAATCTTCAGCCAATGTTGCTCAACTTTCTCATTATATATTCTTCTTGGGTATATACCATTTCCCACTGTTTTGTCTTCATAGGTACTCGTCCATCCTTATCTATTCTTATAACATATATCCAGTACCAAGTCAACCAGATACGCCTGCCACCAAATCCAGGATTTACTGGCCACCAAGCAAACTTTTTTTCCCAATACTCATCCACTATATTTGTTAGCTTTCCGACTGGCGTCCACATCATTTACAATATTGCTTTGCAAGTAATCGTATTCTGGTTTTATTTGTTTCAATACTGTTTAGTACACTACTTACTGTAAACAGTCTACCATATTTCCCCACAGCGTCACATGCATCCTTGGCACCTTCCCAAGGAGGAAAACTTACTGCCCATCCTCGTTTAATTGCTATTTCAACTGTTTCTTTACCTGCTGCATCAAAGTCTGGCAACAACACTACTTGTTTATCTAATTGATCAATAATACTGCATTGCACATCGCTTGGTGTATTACCTGCTAGTGCAATGCCGCCAACTTGTAATGCGTCAAGTTGACCTTCAGTTACGATTACATACTCATGCTGGTGTTGTTCATCTAAGTTATATACAAAATTACTAGGCATCTGTAAATAATATTTGGGCATTCCGTCTGGTCGGATATCTCCACACCATCTTGCAGTATACCCTACTATATTATCCTTATAATAAAATGGTAATATCACTCTACTTGCAAAGTGCATATGTGGAGACCAATGCCAATCTGCATAGTGATCTAATCCTCTATCTACAAGGTAAGTACATGCTGTTGTTAGTTTAGCTAATTTATCGTCGTTTAATAAACTTACATCAACATCACCTATGCGTGTTGATTTAGGCGGAAGTTCTTTTGGTTGCCAATCTATACAAATAATTTCTGCTTTTTCTTTAGTTAAAAACTGACCAGCAATATCTGCTTCATCTTTTTCTTTAAGAAGTTCAAAATTAATACGTTGTATATCAGCCATGTCTGTACCGAATGTTTGTAAGAGCTCAGCCAATCTATCATTAATACGTGCGCCAGGAGACCATCCAGTTTTAAAGTTGCAGTTAAAACAATTATAACTAAACTTATCTTCTGAAAATATAATACCGCCACGCTTGCGTTTATCTGCACTGTGTCCACGTTTGTGACACATAGTACAATTACCGCTGATCCACCCACTAGGAGTTTGTTTCCACCCAGATGGAATTTGCTGACGTATAAAGTCCAAAACTATCATATCTATAGTTTAGTTTAAATAAGTTAGTTTGTCAACTATATTGTTTTCTAGTGGAGATACAGGTGTATGAATTAATCTAACCCATACGTGTGTTCCTGTCCATGAAAAGTAAGTGGTACCAGTGTATGCAGTCAATGAATCAGAAATGTTTGGGATATTAAGCCAATCATTTATCCCAGGACTTGCAACAAGGGAGGCTTGCACTTCTAATACCCCAGTATAGTTAGTAGTTTCTACTGACATACTTTGTGCGCCAATTATATTAAAAGACTGTGTTGTAGATGCAAGTTTCTCTCCTTGATAGCCTTCTGGTTCGTCATAAAATATAGAGCTAGTAACGCTAGTTCTCTTGCCAGCTGCGGGGTTTAGTTTAGTTTCTAAGACATACCCAATTCTATTGTTTTGGTCACTTTGCATGCTGAAAGTCCGACCAGAAGCATCAGTAAACGTAATCATCATATCATATAATGCAGCACCTAATAGTGAAGTCTCCGCCGCGGTTAGTTTAAGTAACGCTCTACCTTCTTCGTAATTAATAATTTGCAGTGTTTTATGAAGTACCATAATTCTAGAAGTTCTATGTACAATGCTTGCAAGCATTGTTATGTTACTAGCATCTACTGGTTTGCGATCTGATCCAATTACAAAAAATTCTATATCGGTATCTAATCCAGTGTAAACTATAAAGTTTTTGTGATTACTCGGAATGTTATAGGTGGTACCAGTCCGATTCGGGATGAATATTTCACCTCGTTGATTATATTTGTGTGCTGTTGCTTGATAACTCATTTTAAATCTCCACTAATATTTATGTGCTAAGTATTATTATGAACCAGATTCCCATTAAATATCAAAACTTATTAGACGATTTTCCATTTTTAACCTTAGTCAAATATGGCGGAAATGAATATATCGGGATTATCCAAAATATTGACAACAACTTGGCCAGTATGTATGATTATAATAAAATCAAAACACTGGAGCTCAAGCACGAGTTCTTGGAATTAGGAAACGAATGGTGGTGGGGGACAAATAGAATGATCCCTATTAACATAATTTTTAAGTCTGCATTTGAAGATTACAGACCATCATTAGTTACCTTTAGTATCAAAGACTTTGAAGTTATGCATGGTCCAGTAATAAGTTTGAGTAATATCATACAAAAACGTGTAAAGCGACGAAACATCCAGCTAGTTAGAAAACTTACGTAGTACGAATCGTATTGTTTATTTGTGGATCAATAACGTGTAATTTCCGCTGAGTTTTCTTTTCTGATGCATGCAACAATAATGCTCGACGAATCTCATTAGATTTGTTGGGCATTGTGCTATGTAATAATCTAGGATGCCAGGAAACAAAACTACCAGCGCCCGCAGTGTATTGTTGATAGTTATCTGCAAAGAATGTATTCCAGCTGTTGTCACCTTGTATACTTTTAGGATCAAATGTATATTTGTGAGTACCAGGAACGTACCCAGTTGCGCCGTTGTGCTCATTAAAATCACACATCATTACCATAAACTGTAGTCCTAGTAACTCTTCATTATACCGGAATTCTGGAAAGCGATAAGGGGTGTCGATGTGTGGGCGATAAAAGTTCATTCCAGGATGCAACACAATGAAGTCTTGCACATGCCAATTCCAATTATGTTCACCAAATGCCGCATCTGCATACTGTCCCAATGTTTCTTTCATCTGTGATATAATTGGGTGGTCAACTTGATGTGTCCAGTAATATGCCCAATCTACATCAGTTTTTGGATTTTCTAGTGATTGGCACTCTTGCCACCCAACCCATGTTTTATCCTTGGCGTGGCCTCGTTCTGGGGGCAGGGATTCAGCAAATAAATTGAGTTCATTTACCATATCAGTATCAAATGCATTATGTTGAACTGTAAACCCAGTATGGGTTAGGTCATGTAAAAATCCGTCTCTATTCATATTAATATCCTAATTCTTCACATATTAAGTTAATATGCACGATAACTGCCATTGCATAGCTAATTGCATGTGCTTTTTTAAAGTAGTAGCTACCATCTTGTGGTTTTGTCCAGACGTTGTCCATTATATGCGACCACGTCTGGGTTTGCAGGTGTCTTTTTGCTGGGCGGATTATCGCTAGTGTCGCGGCCAATTGCTCTACCGATGACGGTTTCAATTGCCGCAATAGTTCTCCGTGCCCGCTCAGATGAAACACATTTTTGTTGAATTCGTCGTGCTCCAATAGTTGCCATATCGGCTCCTTTTCCATCAATTTATTTAAATGGTTGTTGTCTTTTACTTCTTTATATATGCTTACGTTAAGTATATCAAGTTTAAAAAATCCTGCTTCGTCTGCCTTGGTGTGTTCAACTGTGCATAATCCAGTAAACGGATCAGTTGGTACACGATGAAAATACACACCAGTATTGTGCTTGCCCTTTTTTAATTTTGCTGATGTATTTTTAAATACAGCCAGTGCATCCTGTCTATCTGCAAAGTCAATATCAATATCCATTAAAATCTGGTTCCATCTATCATTTCTTCTACAAAATATGCATCCTTGGGATTCATGGTTCGTTTGTTCCCCCAATAGTCTGCATCAATACAATTAGCAATTCTGTCAAAACATTCACTTGGCATGTTAACAAGTGCAGCTTGAGCTCTTTCACTACAAATAATAATCCAAGGAGATATCTTGCCTCCTTCAACCCAATCTGCAATCAAGTATCCACTAGCCCGCTCCCAAAATTGTTCGAAGTAACCAGTATTAACTGCATGCTCAACAAACCGTTCTAAGGCACGTTCTACACTCTCACGTTTGACAAAATCTTTAACAAACAACAAATAAAATCTCTCGCTGGGCCAGTCACGTAATTTAGCTTCTTTGTTTATTAACCATCTAGTATATGCTTCAATATCAATCACGTGGCTGTTGTAGCACCAATTGCCATATTTAATAAACGCAGTGTAGTATTGGCTATCCACAAAGTCTTTATATTCTTTACCTTTGCTTCCCATGCTGATTCGATAAAACAAATCAAATGCTGAAAATCCAGCAAGTGTTTCTTTGTCATCCTTTTGTTGCCAGCGTCTCTTCTTTTCACAACTATGCGCTAACATAGTACCTTCTCGTTTAAAGTCTTTTTTACAATATTCACACTTGTATGCACCAGGAGTGTTTTTTATGGTTCCTGCCAACGCTACTAACTCCTCTGCACTAATGTTCATTTCTTAAAGATCTCTTTGATTTGTTTTTTAGTTAAGCCCAATTCCTCAGCCATATTCTTAAAATTACTAATGTCATTTGTACTTACTAATAGTTCAAGTTCATCATCGTTATATGTTGGATACAACTCACTTAACCAATTGTACAGCTTACCCATTGATTGTTTCTTTTGTTTTCCAGGCGGTATCCATTTATGGAATTGTGATGCACCAAGTCCAACACATTGCAACAGTTTAAATTGCAATTCTGGATGATGTCGTATAATATTATAATGCTTATTTACTAGCTCGTTTACTAGTGCAATATAATGAAATTCGATATCTGCATTGGAAGACTGTACTGCACTAGTCCAACGCATTAATACAAACGGACTAATTTTCTTAGCTTCTTCTTCTGTTAGACTTTCCCACCAACCTTTGACACGACAGTCAATTGCCCGCATTTCTTCTTTAATAGATAATTTGTCTACCATAAGTTCAATGTCCTTCCGTTACCTGCTATTATAGCACAACAGGTTATAATATGCAAGACAATCCAAAAAGTGCGAAAAGCCAGAGCCTTCATTACATCAGTTTGTGTAATAGGAAGAAACTCTGGCTTATCGTCGTCTGTAATGCCAACGGGCATGCCAACAGTTCTAGCCCATAGTTTAAGCCATCGCCGTTGACCGCTCATTAATAGCCTGCGTCAGCGCCGTTTTTACGAGCTTGAATCTCTGCGCGGCGCTCTTTCGTAAGTTTGCCAAGATCGCCAAGTGCTTTACGAGCCCGGGTGGCGGCTGCTTTATTGCCAGTGTCAAACTTTGCACTTTCAGCCAAATATTCAGTCATTGCTGCTTCAATTCTATCGTGTAATGTCATATTTTATTCTCCTTATAACATGTTTTACTATATTAGCCATCATAGCTAATCTTTGTTCACCAAAGGTCTTCTGTACTCAGTACATCAGGTACCTTGTTAGTGTCTTTTACGAAGTAGGCGCATTTTGGATTCGCACCATCTTCAAGTGGTATTGCAAGTATATGTCCAAACTTTAGTTTTGGAAAATACCACTTCACTTCTTGATACAAGTTAACAATTTCAACTTGATCAAAGTCTGGAAGAAATCCAGTAATTGGATTAAAAACAAATGCTTTAAATCCTCTATCATTTAAGCTAGTTACTGGCAGAACTTCTGGATCTCCTACCATTGGGTCGCATACAATTAAACTCCAATCTAATGGAATCTTAACTGTTCGTGCGCCAATCCTTAAAACTGCGGCTGGGCTATTAAAACTTTCCAAAAATACTAGTGGCACAAACATATAATCTGCGTTTTTAGCATCACTGTAATCTAGCACACAGTATCGTATGTCATCAATTTCTTCTGGAACAAAATCCAGGTCATATGTCTCATTTTCTACTGTTAGTATTTTTGTCATTTATAATTCACTTTCTCAACCTGAAAGGGATATGAAGCCTCTCTATAAAATTTCTTACGCTCTGTTAAATGGCGTTTACTAAATTTGGCACTACTGGTAATATCCCATATTTGCACACTATCTTTATCTTGTGCTTTACGGATTCCTCGGCCAATACTTTGAATAACTCTTACAAAGCTCTTTCCAGGTTCCACAAGAACAAGATTAAAAATGCGAGGTATATTAATTCCCACTGCCGCAACACCATACGTTGCAACAATAATTTTACCAGTTGCTTCACTGACTTCATCATATTCATCCTTTCGATCCTTGCTCTTCATACTTCCACTAATAAAGACAACCTTGTCTCCTAGTCGTTCTACCAATCCTTCTCCAGCTTTGATTCTATCAACCAATACAAGTGTATTGCCTGATTCTGCCATTGTTTGGATTATGCTTGCCATATAGTCCAAACGTTCCTTATTGGTAGTTAAGTATGTAAGTTCACTTTGGTAATCTCCGTATGCAACAGTGTCTTGTAACTGTAATACGTTAACGTTACAGTTGGCCAATACGCCCTTGTCTTGTAGTTCTGCTGCACTTAATCTATTTACTACTTCACCCAAACTGACTTCTAAACTTAGTCGTTCAAGTTCTGCCTTGGGTATTGTACCTGTTAGCCCCCAACGAATAGGGATTGTGGCAAACGCTCCAGTTAGCAGCTTCTTTAATACGTCTGCTTTGGCTTGATGCACTTCGTCTACCATAACACATACAACACCTTCAGCAAACTCATGCAATCCGGTGTCGTTCAGTCCGTCTCTGAATCTTTTCTCCAATACGTTCAAACTCTGCCAAGTACATATGGTATGAGTGCGTCCAATATCTTTTCTATCACCGAAGTAGACTCCTACGTCAAGTCCCAAATTAATATAATCAGCCTCAGTTTGTGTTACTAAGTCTTTATTTGGAACAATTACAATCGTCCGACCATAGGATTCGCACTTATAGCTTAGTGCCGCAGTAATTAATGTTTTACCTGCACCTGTTGCTATTTCTTGTAAACACTGTGGTGTTTGCAAAAACTGATTAATTATCTCAACTTGATAATCTCTCAATTTAATAGGTTGTCCAGCTGCTGGGTGCTTAACTGGCCATACCCTATCTGAAAACAGATCTTCTGTCACTAATTCAAAAGTTAAGTCATGTGACTCACGTTCGTCTTGAACCACAATTTCATACCCATCACTTTGTACAATGGGAAGGATCTTGGGCAAGCAACTAATAAATGTCTGTCCACCAATTGTGAAGTAACCCACACACCCATCCCAGCGTCCTAGTTTGTAAGCTGGTACATGCCTTGCGTGTGGTAACATGAATTTAAGTTCTTTCTCGAGCTTCTTACGAGTGGAAAGTTCAAGTCCTTCGAACTTACAATTAACTTCATCTTTGATAATTAGTGTAGTTTTCATAATTTTATTATACGCTTTTTAAATGGTTATGTCAATCTTTATAAAAATAGGGGACTAGTATAAAACTAGCCCCCTGCATACTAATTGGCGTGAGTGAGAGTGCAGACAGAGGAGTCCTAGCCAATTAGTAATCTCGTGTTAACCTCGCTTCATGCAAGTCATTTCCACATAACGCTTCCACTTAGTACCGTTCATCTTCTTAAGATCGGCAATTTTAAGTACCATACGCAAGCTCATCTCACGTAGCTTGTTACGGTTATTGTGGATGTGATCCAGCATGTCCTGCTTTTCTTCTGCAGGGAAATTGTAAGTGTCTAACATACCATCTGAAACAATCTGCTTACAACGCAACCACTTTTCGTGCATTGTGTCTAGTGTAAGGTCCAAATAATGGCAACGTGACATAATAGCATCTAAGTGATCTTTAATCTTACCACGTGTTTTTTCAAACTTAAGGTTAGTAATAAAGATAATGCTTCCTTTAAATTCAAATTTATCTGGAATGCCTTCTCTGCGAAGAACACTGCTTTCACTGCGCCAGCTTAAGAAACGCTTTGGGCTACTATCTAGTGCAGCCTTTAGCAAGTTAAGTGACGTCTCATCGTACAATACACTGTCACAATCATCTAGTACAAGTACACTGCCTTCGTTTGCATATTCAAATAACAACTTATACAAACCAATAGCACTTGCAGCACCTTTTTCCATTCCAAACTTGCGGCCGGTTGACTCTGAGCCACCGCCCATTTTATTCATAGTTTCAGCTTCACGCATTACCTTTTCAACACCGTATGATTTGCCTACACCTGGCGGGCCTGTTACAACCATTCCACGCACTACACCATCACATGATGCATAGCTCATATCTTCTAGTACTTGAAAACGCTCACGTAAACGTTCAATTATTTGATCGTCTGTTTCAGTTTTTTCTGGAACCGTTACTTCGCCATCTGCTGACATTAATGAAAAGGAATTTACATCTGCTACTCCGATACGCACATTGCGATCTGGCATGTCAGTGTGATCTGTTCCGTCTACTGTAATATACGCACCTGATGCGCCTTGACGAAAGTCTTTTGTTAAACTAAAAACTTTATCTGCTACTGGTTGGTTGCGATACGTTCCGTTATGTACTACTACTTGCTGCATTGGTTCTCACTCCATTTGGCATTAACTATATGTACTATAATAGCATCGGTTTTCAGTATGTCAACTACTAATGTTCAATTCTCACGTAATTAAACACAGTTTCTTTACAATTACTAAATTTACTGATATCATGTGTCTTTATTTTTCCAGTAAGCATAGCATCTTTCCCTTCAATAATTCCTGAAATGTCAGGTTCCTTGTTAAAGAAAAACTTGAGTATATTTTGGTTAGTGTCAACACATGTCACTAAGTGAATACCATACTTGCTGATAAACTTAACATCTTTAATATGTACAGCGAGCTTAATACGCTCACCAATAACGCCAACAAACTCACTAGTCTTGCGATGTGCGTCAAACCAATCATCAAGTGTCTGACGCTTAAACTGCACTCGGAAGCTATTAGGCAAACTTGCTAGTACAGCAACACCAAACGCTTCCACTGTTTCATTACTGATTGATTGTAAAACATTTGTTTCAAAATCATTAATACGACCTGACATTTTCTTGCCAATAAGCTCTAGTTTGAAACTCTCAACAATTTCTTCAACCTGTTCAATTATATCATTACCAATTTCTGGCATAGGCGTTTCACCAATAACATAGTTAAGAATGGCTGTTTTATTATCATATACCATTTCAGATTTTTCTTGATCATAATAACCATTTCCGCTTTTAACGAATCCCTGTGCTTTGTCAACATATATGGCTAGTTGTAGAATTTGTTGTGTGTGGTACGTTGTTTTCTGTCGCTTTGCCATTTTCTTATCCTTATTTTTCTCAGTTTACAATAACACTGGAAATATTATTGTCAAGACTATTATGGTATATATTGCCACTTTAATAGTACTTGGTTTTTTAAAGCTATTAGCAAAGGTGTGTTGGAGATCACGTTCTGCGTCTCCAACACTTAGGTACTCCTGTTCCATTATGCGTAGTCGTATGCACAATGATGTGAGCTAGTATAAACTCGACGTGCTTCTTGCTTTGCTTTGAAAGCAAACATCACTTTGTAGTACCAGTCTTCATTGTTATTTTTAAGGATTTGTAACGGTGAACTATCTAGTCCGTCTTTTGCTCTCTCAGCTACATACTCTTCAACTGTGAAGTTTTTGATCAGTTGTGCAAGGAATTTAGCTTTTGTAAATGGGCCACCATGCTTGAAACGTGCAATAAAAAGATCTTTGCCTTTACCAACGAGTGAAGGGTGAACAGTTGAACCATTTGCTGTTGTGGCTTGCCACACTGGACGACCTTCATAATCGCCAGTATAGTTTAAGTAACCGCCGTGGTAGCTAAAATCTTCTTTGTTAAACTGTGTCATTTGCTAAACTCCTGTTTGCGTTGTTTCCTTATCACTGGTATAGCACCAATACGTATTGGTGTCAACAATAAAAGTGAACTTTTTTAACCTATAAATATTATTATATCAAAAAGGAATATCACTTGGCAGACACACTGTTATTAAACGCAGATGCACAACCAGTTTCATACTTACCAATTAGCGCAATACAATGGAAAGAAGCAATCACCTATCTCTGGCTTGATAAAGTTGTTGTGCTGGAATGGTATGACGATTGGATGGTAAGATCAGAAAGATGGGAGACTCGAGTCCCGGCTGTAATGATGCTTAAAGAAATGCAGCGGAGGAAATCTAATCCAAGATTTTCAAAAGTAAACTTATATATACGTGATGTATATACTTGCCAGTATTGTAATACACCCTATGGTAAAAGCAATCTAACATTAGATCATGTTTTACCACTAAGCAAGGGAGGAAAAACATCATGGGAGAACATTGTAGCTGCATGCGGTCCATGCAATCACAGTAAAGGTGACAAAACGCATATGAAACCAATTACTGTTCCATATGCGCCTAGTTATTATGATCTTGTTAATAAACGTAAACAGTTAGATATGAATATCCAACATCCTAGCTGGAGTTCGTATCTTTAACGTAACCAACCAATTTTCTGACCTGCGTCAATTCTACGAGTATGCTCATTAACTGTGCCAGGATAACGCCAAGCCCATACTGCGACCAGTGCCATAAAGCCACCGCTCCACATTACTGCATTGATATTTCCAGTTGTAAACCAAAGGAATGCCAACGATGATGACATCACTATCACCATTGCATATTTTCCTTTTGTAGGGAAAACACGCTTCTGTACCCAGTTGGTAAGGAAAGGGCCAAAGTATTTGTGATTATAGATCCAGTCGTGCATCCGTTTACTTGATTTACTAAAGCAATAAGCAGCAAATACTAGGAAAATACTAAAC
>TARA_B110000459_G_scaffold43817_1_pt1 | contig 16276 bp, 26 predicted proteins | sample TARA_B110000459 | Tara Oceans TARA_B110000459 (sample SAMEA4398296) | marine metagenome | biome: Polar Biome; feature: [SRF] surface water layer (ENVO:00010504); material: water (ENVO:00002006), including particulate matter (ENVO:01000060) such as... | depth 5 m | reverse complement strand
TCAATGCATTTAGCTATCTCTTCATTTAGCTCCTGTAAATACCTATTGGCTTTACTTAGCCAATCTTTCGGTAAATATTTCAACTCTTCAGCTATGTGGTATGTTGTGTGAATGTGTTCCACTTCATCATCATTAGACATAGTTACATTAAATCCATGAACAACTTTTTGTTTATTCTTTGGTCTTATCCACTTTTGGTAAACAAAATGCTCTTTGGTTGTTGGGTTCATTATCCATATAACCCTATTCTGTTTTTCTGAAGAACGAACTGAATCATCAATAATATTAAACTTAGATTCATCCTGAAAATCTTCTCCTTCCTCAACTACCCAAGTTGTTATACCATGAATAGACTTTAAGTTTGCAGTCTGATCTCCACTAGAAGTGTTGATACCTCTAAACAAAATAAAAGATCCGTTAGTCTTATTGGTAGCTCTATCTGCTGTTATGTGAAAGTCTCCCTCTACTCCTAACCTTTGTACACAGGCTCTAAACTCTGGGATAATGGAATCATTTGCTGATCTAAGTATGTATCTCGTAAATAATATACCATGACCAGCCTCATATGATAATCGGACAACAAAATCATGTGTTGTAGAAGACTTTAAACTACCTCTACCACCTGTAAGTAAGATGTATCTTCGCTTTGTGGTATACATAGCTTTAAATGCTATATGTATCGGTATAGTTTTTACATCATTCTCTTTTGTAAGCAGTGCATCCATTACTCTTCTTCTTCTTTATCATCTCCCCCAACCCATGCAATTAGTGGAATACTTTGCTTGCCTTTTGTAAGCTCCCCAGCATCTTTTCTCCAATGTTCGTCATCATTCTCTAACCTACGCAAAACAAGCCCCTCAGATGGCTTTATGTACTGCTGTGCAATCTTTACTTCCTGCGCTACCCATTCCTCATCACCATTTACATTGAGAATCTTTACCATCTTTTTAGATTCAAGATCTACGGTATAGCCTTCCATAAGACGTTGAGCAGTACTTCTAGCTACATTCCTTTCTTTGCTTATTCTCTGCTCTTTCTTTTGAATTTGAGCATTCTCTACTATTTTGGCTATTTCACTATTGTCACGCTTCCAGTGGTGTAATGTAGATCTTTGAAAATTCATTTTTGAAGCAGCAGAATCCATACTTTCACCATCCATTAGATATATAGAAACGAATGCATCTACAACCTCTTTTTTATGATCATCTGACAGAGTAATTCCTTTACATGGCATAGGTATCCGCACACCTTTTGTTGTTTCTAATCCATCTTCATTTACCGATGGTATTTGTACGGTATATCTTCTTACTGTTTTTCTCTTATATTTAGCCATACACTTAAAGCTTTTTTAATTCACACTATAAGTCACTCCACCATCATAATAAATTTTGTAAAGTGATGAAAGTCTATCGTAATCTTCATTAACTATCATTACAGTGTCATTTCTAAGTTCAATCTTACAATACTCTAATTCATCAGATAATGGCATACTCATAGATGGCATATATTGCTGCAAACTCATTACTTCAGACATATGAATAACCAAATTATTTGCATATACATTATTCATGTCATCCCAACTCATGTTAACCACTTCTATTACCATGTTTATTATTTATCTGAACGAAATAATTTTATAATCTTTAACATTAGTTTACCTAATCCTACCCACTTGGAAATGCTAAACCACCTAACTGGAACATATTTGCCAGCAGGAAACACTATTTTTAGACCTTCCATAACTATATTTAGTACCAATATAAGTAATGTTTCTTTCTCTAGGACAGACATTTTATTTATTACTACCTTATCCTTCATATTTCAATTATTGTTATTACTGTTTTATTAACATTCAGATCCTCCATTATTTTCTGCATCCTCACTTTGGTAGCCATAGAGTTTCTTAAATCTGGCTCTTCATCTTCATCTATTTTAATGTGCATATCACCAACAAGTATACATCCCTCTATTTGCCTAAAGAAATTACCTTGATGTATCTTTACTTCTGATCTATTAGGTACTTGTTTTAATTCCCAAGAATAGCCAAATTTAGGTGAATATTCCAACTCAATAGGATAAGTTCCTTCTGGAACACAGGATATATCCCTTCTGTTGTTCCTCCAAGCCAATTCTAAAGTTTTGCATTTGAAAACAATATTAGCTCCATGCATTATAAATAAGTTACCCAACTTTTGATGTGGATGATCTTCAGATCTAACTAATAAAAATTGTGTTATTTCCATTTTACGGTACTTTTGTTCCGTAAACATACAAATTATAAACCAATTACACAAGATTGGCATAGATTTACACCTTTACCAGATGTAGATATAGCGTAACTTACTGTTTTAGTGCCTGTATCGTTCCACAGCCTTTTACAACAGTCACACTTAGTTTTGCAAGGCAATCCCCTGAAACACATCTTAAATTCAGATATAGTATACCTATCTAACCATACTTTGCTAGAATCTATTTTAAAATCCTTGTAAACCATTTCCACATTCTTTTTGCCACAGCAGCACCAAAACTGTTTTGTTTAGATCTAGATCTCATAAGGTATTTTTCATTATTTTTCTGAGCCATAGTAAGATTCTCAGATACAATCTTATTTATCTCTAAATTGTCAGCGTTTATTTTGTCAATATTGTCCATTACACTTTTGCAGTAATCAATTACAGCATCTTCACCTTCTATCCTGTATATCTTCTTCATTTGCCTATACCTGCAATTGGCTGTAGGGAATCCATTTTTATCTATAGTAATGTCTAATGGCATTGCATCTGCAATTTCTTTAAGTTGTTTTAACTTTCTCTTCTTCATTTGCTTTAGATTGATCCGTTAAAGAATTGTGGTTTGTTTTTTCCGTTATTCCATATAGAAAAATAACCAGAATTTGTAGTATAACCTAATGTTGCACTATAGTAATTACCAGTGAAAAATGAAGGTAAATAAAATCTTCTATGATTAATGCTATCATCCTTTACTATTTCAAATTTTTCCCTTTGCTTTATTGATAGCTTTTCAATAACAGAATGCAAATGACCTTCGTTAATCAAGTTGTACTCACCTTGTATACCATAGTCTAATATTATCTTCTCCGTACTCTTTCTGCTTATACCTTTGTCTCCATGAAGATTTATGTGATTTATTCCATCCACAAAATGAGTTATTACATAAGGATGAAATTCTACATCGTAACCCATCAACTCTAAGCAATAAGCAATTAACTCTGCTGCACCACCTTTTACATCTTCATCATTTGCCTTGCTCAATCTATCATGATTTCCAGCTACTATCTTTATGCAACCTAGATTATCTACCTTCTGAAGTGCTTTGTCTAGCATTTTAGCGCACATTTTTACAGCAGTAGCACCTATCATCTCTGAGTCCATTGACTGCCAAGAATTAATATGATTAAGTCCACTAAAACTTTCTATTAAGTCACCATTAATATGAATGTGATTCTTTCTAAAGCCAAACCCATTAATTACATTAATTGACTCTAATAAGCCATCCAACAAGATGTCTGTATCAAAGTCATTTACATTAAGTAAGTTTTTGATATATGCTCCGAAATGTAGATCAGACCATTTTAGTACGTTTTCCCTATCAAAAGAATAACGTCTACTCTTATAAGTGTAACTCTTGTCAGTTTGCTTTTTTAGCAAATCCTTAACTTCTTCTAAATCAAAATTAGATTCAGAAGATTGCTCTTTAAATAAAATATTAAAGAATGGAGTTCCAGTATGAGATACTAATTTATAACTCTTTACATCATCTCTAGGTAAGCCGTAAAACTCGCAATATTCATCAATATCAAGCATTCTGCCTGTTATGAAATTCCAGGCACTAAGTACAAATGGCTTTGGATCATTAACAACTTCTTTAAGCTTAACAGGATCTATAGGTTTCTTCTTGTTAGGTGTAGAAGACATTCCTACAGCTTCTCTTTGTTTTGAGTTTAAATAATATCTAGCAGTATCTCTACCAGCATCACACTTTTTAACGTTTAGTCCAAGCAAAATAGCCTCTTCTGGCTTTAGTCTAGTCCTTATTTTCATAGCATTGTTTTTTAAATTAAACACATTATACTAAACTATAATTACTCATTATCAGATTGAATATTATTTACTTTTTTAACAATAATCTTTCCAGAATTATCTAAAACAAGAACTTCTTGATCATGGTCAACAACACGAACTAATGTGTGAGGTATTCCATTAAAATACTTAATTCTCTTTCTCATAAATACTTGTTTTAAAGTTGTTATATCTCTTTAGATACTTTGTATTCTTAAAATTAGTTGCAGATCCACCATTATACATCATTACCAACTGACTTTCACTAGGATTTTCTCCATACTTTTTAACAAACCTACTTATAAGTATATTTAAATAGCCACTAGCAACTCTGTAAGCCTTATTGTACTCCAACATTTCTTCATGATGGTAACAGTATCCGTAAACATCATTAACGTCTTGTAGTGCAGCTTTGTGTATCTGAAATGCACCTATAGCATCGAAATCACAACTGTATTTATTCCAGTCACCCATAGCGCAAACATTATTATTGCTTTCTACAATCGATATTATAGAAAGAACTACAGGTATTAAATTACTGATCATTATTGTGAAATTTACTTGATATCTTCAATATCGACAGCCAAATTAAAATATTACTTATAAACAAAAAGTGCAACATACCTTAAATTTTTATTTTGTTACTTTTAAATGAGGTGGAACTTTATATTTCATCAAAACCATATCATCCCACCCCAAATAAAAGCCGCCTTTAGGTAGCGAGTCCAGAACATCAAATGATGCAACGACAGCAGCGACTCAACTAAGAGTCGATGTCTTGACTAAGTACTTTTCCTAAATCCTTTTTTAAATCCTCATAATTTAGTGCAGTATACCTCAATACTTTCCAACCTAAAATAGCAGCATTATTATATTTTTCGCAATCTTTTGTATATCCTGTTATAGAAGTATGTCTGCTTTTATGCCCTACTATACCCTCGTATTCTATAGCAACATTAATGCTTAGTATTGCCACATCAAACCTCCATCTTCTAGTCTTATGAAATCTATGTTCTTCAACGTATTCTATAGACATCTCATCAAGTATATTCAGAATATTGACCAATCCAACTGGTCTGTTATCAACTAAGTCTTCAGCACCTTTCACTCTAATGCCCCTGTTCTTTAGTTTCTCTACGTCTTTCTTACTCCACTTCATTTTACCTCATCTATAAATTCTTTGAAATCATCACCTTCTAGTCTATTTGAATACCACTTAAATCTCATCCAGTTTTTTAACTCTTCAAAACTCATGTGGCATTTATTGCACAGGATCTCTAGGTTTTTTATATCCCAAGATAGTTCTGACATTCCAATCTCTTGTGCATATTTTACAGATACAATATGAGATGCTGCCAATCCTTCACCATTTATACCACACCTTTCGCAGAACAAGTAGCCCTTCAAGTCAATAAACATAACCTTGTAGTCATGCTTAGTAGCAGCAGTTTTCTTGTCTATTGCTCGCTTGGTTACTCGCTCTCCGATTGATGTTTGGTATGTATTCATTTAAAAAGGCAGATTGTCAAAATCTTCAATTTTTGCTTTTGGTGGTGCAGTAGCACCTTCAATACCTACCTTGTTTACTCTCCAACAAGAAAGGCTAGTAAATACTTTATCTGCTCCATCTTTAGTGTAGTGGTTGCATTTTAACTGGAACTCTACGTCAACCATATCTCCAATCTTATTAAATTCAAGAAATTTATCTAGGTGTTCAATATATTCCTTTCCTTTAAACAATTCAAACTCTACTATATTGCTCCAAGCTTCTCCAGTATCTATTCTAAATGATAACTTTTCTGCTCCAGAGTCAAATGACATTTTATCTGATATAGAAATAATTTTTCCTGTAATATTGTAATTTGGCATATTATGCGCTTTAAATTGTTAAAAAAATGGGGAAGGAATTACCACAAAACCTTCCCCAACATAAACTAAAAACTAAAACCGTATGAAATTATCTTAATAATAAACAGCTTCTAACTTCTGCCATTCTCCAATGGCAAAATCAGAAAGTTGCTTTAGGTTACAATTACCTTTTAATAAAAAAGAATCTTCTATTAGATCACATAGTATTTCTGAATGCCACTTTGATTCTTTTGTGTTGTTGCTTACATTATATATTGCCGCAACTATACTACTAATACAGTCTAGATCTTGATTGCTTAAATTTTTAGCATCTCTTTCTATTTTAATTTCTGTAAGATCGCAGATTTCTTTTAGTACAAAATCTATTGTTAGATTATCCATTTCGCTGTCTTTTTTTTTTAAAAGAAGAAGTTCGGATGGCAGCGAAGCATTTCGAGCATATGGCTATGTCGATCATCCGAAGCTTCTTCTATATATTTTTTGAATTGCTTCGCTGATACAAATATATTAAACTTTTAATTAAAAAAGTATATTTGAAGTATTTTTTTCAATTTTATTTTCAACAACGTCTTTTGACACTCCCATCCAATCGTTTTCATCGTGCAAATCTTCAAACCTAGAGTAATTTGGAACAAAGGTACATTCTACTACTCCAGTGTCTCCATTCCTGTTCTTAGCAATTACCACATCAGTTTTACCATTTACTGCTCCTTCTATTCCGTAGTATTCATCTCTATGTAAGAACATCACTATATCAGCAGATTCCTCTATTTCTCCAGATCCTCTAAGGTCTGATAATGATGGAATACGAACAACGTCTCCAGTTGGTCGCTTTAGTTGCCATAGAAGAATGACAAAAATATTTAAATCCTTTGCAATCTCCTTTAGGGCATTACAGGTAGCTCCAATCTCCTCGTCAGATCTCTTATTACCTGCCAGCATATTGTGCTTCATAAGCTTTCCATGATCGATAATTAAATACTGCAATGGAGTCTTGACCATTATACTCATCAATTTACTTTTTAAAGATAAAGCGTTTATTCCAGTCTTGTCATCGAAGAAAAACAAATTATCCATCATACTAAATAGCTCGTCAAATTGAGATGCATTGTACTCTCCTAGTACTATCTCTCCATCTGTAAGTTTAGAGAACTCTATTGAATACCTACACGCAGCAGTCCTCTTCCATCCTTCAACAGTAGTCATTTCTAAATTCTGGAATAAGCCAGCCATATTTTGATTAGCTAAATTATTTTGTATTGTAGTGGCAAACATAGATTTACCCATAGAAGGTCTAGCACCAATCACTACTAGATTGCCTTTTCTAACAGTAGCTATCTTGTCTATTGACTTTATTCCTGTAATACTTACTCCAGACTCAGTTTTTCCTTGAACCTCATCCAAGAATTGCCTTTGTGTATCTGCTAATGAAATAACAGGAGTAGTATCTACAGATTCATTTAAACCTCGCTCAAGATTAGCTATTATCTCAGCATTCAGTTTATTGCCCTTATAAGATTCACTCAATGCCTGGTGGCTAAGTCTTATAATTTCCCTTGTTTTAAATCTGTCGACAATAATCGAAACATGACTTTCTATACCAAGAGATGTAGTAGGGTTTGATAGCTTTAGCATGATGTTTATACCCCCAATAGATTCAAATAGATTAGCTTTCTTTAGATCTTCCATTATCGTTATCATATCAATAGCAGAACCTGCTTTAAACAACCTCTTCATTGAAGCGTATATCTCTTTATGCTCATTTAAGTAAAAGCATTTAGGTGTAAGCCTAGACTCATACAAAATGAATAAAGATCCTGTATTTATCAAGTTACCTATAACAATCTCTTCAGACTCTATTGCTTTTGGCTCTTTATCTTCTTGCATTGTAATTTTTTTTATCTATTGTCACACTATTGTTATTAAAATTGTTTCGTGTCCAAGTTTTTAACCTGCGACTAGTATCCCAAGATTTATTTGTAGTAAGTCTCATTTTACCACTTGCAGTAGGTTCACTCCAGTAGCTGTAAAAATCTTTAAGAGTCTGATCGTTATGCTCACCCCTAAACAAATTTAGCACCTGCTTAAAGTCTTCATTTGTCCACTGCTTGTAAGTTTTGCTTTTACAAGATTTGGATACAGGAGCAGTAGCGACAATTTTCTTTTTATCTTTTTCTTTATTTATAACATTAACAGTATCATTAACAGTATCATTAACAGTTACAGTTACAGTTGATTTCGTTGAACGATCCTCAACATCGTTGAACGTTGTTGAATATTGTACAATATCTTTAAGCGCATCTAGACAGAAACACTCGGTATGACCACCAAATTTTTGTAATGGACTATATCTTAAAGTCTCATAATTGTATTTAATAGATTCCTCCAACTTTAAAGGGTTTTCTATAAAAAACTGATCAACTACTTCAAATTTATAATCAGTTCCTTTAAAAGTATCTTTTGAACTAAATCTTCTGCCAATAGAACTATCAGTAATACCTACCTTGATAAAAAACTCTTCATTATTGGAAACCTTCAATATGTACAATTGCCTACCTTTTTGCAATCTTTTAGATTTAGCACTTATTAATCCTGCTTGACTAAATTTACATTTTTTATTTTTCCACTTATCTAAGTCTCTTTTAAGTTGGTTTTCTATAGGTTTCCATGCTGTCAGTATCAACCGATCCTCCATGACAGGGTTCATGTCATTTACGTATTCCAAGATATGCTGAAAAAGTCTACCCTTTTCTTCATTGGTTAAATACTCTATAGCATGGATCATATCAGCGTACAAAACGAAGCTTTTTTTGTCTTTTGCCATAATGTTTGTTTGTTTTATTTTTTAAAAAACCCTTTATTAACCGTTATTGTAATTGTTATACGTTTAAAATAGGGAAAGCCCAACCAAGCAGTAAGGTCTGACACTTACCACTCAATTGAGCTTTTATTTTCTTGATTGTACTTGCAGTCAGACGTACAATTATTTAGCAAATATAGTTAAAAAAAACTTTCTGGTGGTTTTATTTCTTGATTTATGTGTTTTTTCTCACCATTTGTTAAGTTTTTAGGTTTATATCCCTTATATCTAGGATCGTCACTATCCATCTTACCCTTAGTTTTAAACTCTCTAATTTTGCCTTTATCATTTAAATACGGCAATTGCTTTTTGTTATAGTGTTTTCTAACTGTGATGCGAGAACAACCAGTAATTAAAGCCATTTCGGAAACAGGTATTAATAATCTGTTATCTAACATGAATTGTATCTGATCTTTAGTTAAGTCCTTTGATCTCATTTCAATAATTTTTATACTTATTAATAATTTTAAATGGTATTACTAAATTATTATGATCAATATCTTTGATTTTATCATAAACACAATCTATTTTACTTGGATAATTGTCTCTAACATCTATAAACCACCTGTTAAATATATCCCTTCTTTCAATGTTTGTTAATTTATCTATCATGTCTAATTTTTTCTAATTAGTACAAAATTCTCAGAACCTCTATTGTCTATTATTGGGTTAAAAGACTTCCACCTTGAGTTAATACTGATATTAACACATTGCTTACATATTCCTCGCCATCCAGTTTTATTTCTTGGCTCTTTACTAAAGAATTTTAAATTACTAGGCTTTACCATTTTACACTTAGAGCATTCATGCTCCGTTGATTCTTCTGTGCTCATATATTTAATTTAAGATGTTATTAAATTGTTCTTCAAATTGCTCTAAATCATCATTTGATCCGTCTTGAGATGCTTTTGACACATATTGAGCAACTAAGTCGTTTAGGCTAACAACTAAAGCTATAAGAGATTTGTCTGCATTTCTAATCTTTCTACGAAGTTTAGCCAATTGCTTTGCGTGATTTTTCTCTAATACCTTTAGCTTTTTTTTAAAATAATTAGGATCACTAGTATTTTCTACACATTCAATCGGTATAGCATAAACTAGTTTCTCTTCTGACTTGTCCTCTGGAATCTCAACATATACAGTGTTCGCTTCTCCATCTATCATTACAATCGTAGTTATCTTCTCTGCTAGTAATGCAGCAATAGATCTTCTTTGATTCATGTTTTTGTAAAACTTTCTACCCTTGAACAACTCTCTTATTTCACCGTATCTTCTGAGTAGTATTTCATCTCCTATCTTCACGCTAAAGCATTTTTAATATTAGAAAAACAGTTTCTTCCGTATTCTTATTTATAGAATACCTTACGTTTTTACCTTCTCTTTTGTATTTAACTAATTTTAAGTCCCTCATTTTTCCAAGAAACTGAGAACATACTGTCTGTTCAATCCTAAGATTACAATAAAGCTCTGTAACTGTTTGAGGAGTTTGTGATAGTCTTAAATACATCGATCTTATAGTAGGATGAGATAAAGCTTTTCCAATCATCTCCATCCTTTTAATCTTTCTTCTTTTTAAAAATACATCGTCAACTGTGTTATATTCTATCATTTTATTTTCTTAATTCAGTTAAATAATTTCCAGTAGCAAGCATACTCTCTTTTCTACTGATCTTTGCATCTAATATAGCATCTTTATAGGCATCCAATCTTCTTGTGTATTCTACAATCCACTCTGGATCTCTTAATACTTTTTTAATAATAATCCTGTCTAATGTTCCAAACTCATCATATTCATCTCCTACCATGTAGTCATTCTCGTTAAGAGTAAATACTAAATATGCCACAGGCTTGTCAAATAATACCATGTAAGACTGCATTTGGTGGTAGTATTCTTTTTGTGCTGCATCTAAATTTGGATCACCAGTTGTCCTTTCAGTTAACTCAAATGATCTTTGCTTATCAAATGTAAATGCATCATAAGGGTTTTTGATGTCTATAATAGCATCAATTTCATCACACACTATGTCTGGAGTTCCCCTTAGTAATAAATCATAGTCAGTCTTAGTATCTTCACACTTCTTAAAGTTTCTTCCTGTAACAGAATTTAACTGAGTTATACTAAATGGCTCATTGGCTATTCCATGATTTGTGAATTTATTATTAGTGTTTTTTTCTAGTCTGTATGACTGAGCAGTAAGAGAATCTTCTATAGAAGTGATTACTGTCTTTCCAAGCTTAGGATTATTTGCCCTATCTAAAAGATCCTGTAATTCAGATTCCATCTTAGATGTTAATGGTTTATATGCTTTACCATTTTCATCAGAAGCAGCAATCGATGCCCCATACTTACGTTCAAGCAAAAGATCTAAATTTTTTGCTTGAACATTACTTAATCCAAACTTGCCACTCATGAACTTACTTGAAGATGAGGCATGGACAAAAACATCCATTTCAGCCATATCCTCAGTATAAGATCCATCTTTTATTTCAGATGACTTAGGTTCTTTTGCTTCTAGTTCAATGAACACATCATCCATTCCACCATCAAAACCAATACCATCAATATTGTCCATCCAACTTAATTCTTTATTGTTATCCATATACTTCGTCTTTAGAGTTATTTAATTCGCTTCCAAAAATTCGCCCAATCTTCTTAATTGCATTTGAAAAAGCAAATCCCATTGCCGCTGGTGTAACCTTATGCAGACCTGTTGCATTTATTCTTTCAAAGTCAATAGCACTTCTTGCGCCTCCAATTTGCTCTTTTGTTACCTTATCATACAAGGGCTTCTCAAGCTGTATTGGCGCAGCACCTACTCCACAATAAGACATCCACCCAAAGAAAGGATGTAATACCTTCACCTCTACGCTAACTACTATGCTATTGCCAAGTATCTTAGGCTCTCCTTGTTGAATTACTTGATGCGCTGGAAATAATTCTCTTAATAAAGATTCCCCAACTCTAATTGGAACGTACTTAATCTTCTGACCAAATGACTTTTCTTTAATCCACTCTGGCTTTGGAGCGTGAGATATAAGTGCTTTAAGTTCTTCATTTGTATTGTATTTAGCAATCATTTCAACGCTGCCATCTTCGTTTGTTATTTTCCTCTGAGGAAACAACTCATAAGGCACTACTTGCCCTCTATATTCTTTTAATTCCATATTACTTTACGTTTTTTAATAGTTCAAGATTATTTGTTACAATTGACTCAAGTTCTTCCACCTTAGTACAAAATTCTTTTACACCAAGATCTACCATAAGTAGATATACTTGATTTTTGTGTATAAGACCATCAGATATACTGTCGTATGCAACCTTGTATCTGTCACAAAAACCTAAAAGACCTTTTGGCATTAGGATTGTCATTCTTTTAGACTCTCCTTCTTTAAAATTACTCATTCTTAATTCACTCATGATATATAATTGTTTAGTTAAATAATAGAACTCAAATATACGAATTAATTATTCTTTATTGCAAGTTTTTAATAAATACTTATAAAATAAAATAAAAAAACCACCTACTGAATTAACAGTAAGTGGTAAAAATGGAAATTAAAACATCAATTTATTTTGTAGGATCGTAGTCTTCAGGCACTATTTCTTCTAGCTGCTCTATTGCCAATTTTAAGTTTGGCATTGCTACTTCTAATATATCATTCTGTGCATCTCGCATTTTTGGAATCCTTGTTTCTAAGTCATTCCAACTTTCCTGCTGTTTGTCTAATGCATTCTTAAAATCATTTAAGTGAGAATGAGCTGTTCTTAAAGCTACATCTTTACTCTTTCCCTCCCATCTAGTCTCAGTTGTTGCTCCATCCTCTTTCCTATACGAACTTATTATTAAGTCGTAAGTTTCATCTTTGTTTTCTTTAAAAGATACTGATATCATTGTTTTTTAATTTTGTTATTAAAGAACAAATATACAAAAAGTATTGCAATAAAGCTATAATTAAGCCTACTACAATACTTTTTGTAAATATTTTAAGACTCCTCTACTTCGTGTCTTTCTGGATTCTTTGTAAATCCATAAATAGCAAGTGCAAAACCCACTAAAGTTTCTACTGCTGCCCAGATACTATCCAAGTTTTGATTAGCAAAATCAAAAATGTCTACAAAGTTGTCTAATCCAAACAAAGTTAGTACTGTACCAACTGCTGTAAGAATGTGTCTAATTGCTGATCTTGTCATGTGTTTGTTTATTTAAAAATTATAAAAAATTATTTATTTGCTTTTGCTACCTTTTTTTCTTCTCTTATTTTTATTTTCCTCTCTATCTTATTTTTGGCTGACTTGGCTTCTTTTAATTGAACTTGTAGCATCTGTATCTCTTGCAAGTAGTTAGCTAGATCTTCCTCTAGCTGTTCATCCTTGCTATTGTATATAGTTTTTAGGCTATCTCTCACAGTCCTAGCATCCTTAATATCCATTTTAGAGAATGTAGTCACTCTGTCGTAATCATCTCCGAACTCGGTTAATTTAACCCTGTGCAGAGAATCCTCCTGCACTAATTGCACTCTGTACTGTGCGTTACAGTAACTTAATGACACTAAAAAAAGTGCTGATAATAATAATGATTTTTTCATAATTCCCTTCTTTTTTATTTGGTTGTTAATTGATTCTATTTAGTATTAGTCGCATATCGTTATATGTATAACTAGCGTCTGTTGTACTGTCTAGCTTTATAGTTATTTCGTCATTAGCTGCTAGATTTAAAGGGTAGCTCGTACCGATTGCTGAGTTAGTATCTACAATCTTTATCTTTATAAAACGATCACTAACCCCATTGATGTATATTTGCACTTCCAGTATTTCGGAGGTTGTATAATTTCCAATACTACCTGAGATATCTAAGTCCCATATTCCAGCATCCAATACCGTAATAGTGTTACTAGCTGCCGTTGTATTTGTTGCCGTTCCAAATGTATTGGCAAAAACTATTTGAGTTGCAGCGGTTGAAGATATAGTTACTAAGTTACTCTCTAGCCCTCCATATCCTAAAGTGTACGCATCTGCCTCTACTAACTTTCCGCTAGTGTCAAACGCTGCGAGTTTATTAGCAGTACCTGCTCTATCTGTTACTGTTAGGTTTCCGTTTACCTTTAGTACCTCATTATCAAACTCTCCATATATCAATGGATTGTCTTGATACATTCCTATAGCTAGTCTGTAAGCCGCTGCACCTTGTGATCCTGTAGAATATCCTTGTCTATAACCTAGTAGTATCGTATTATTTAGTGATCCTGCATTATATCCGTTCTGATAACCAACCAACATAGAATAGTTAGTATTATTAGTAGTAGTGTATGCATTCCTGTATCCTGACATAAATGAGTTCTGCACTGAGCTAGAGACATAGGCGTTCTCTCTACCTAACAATGCGGAGTTTCTTACATATTCAGCCTCTCTAGCGTTGTAGAGTCCTGAAATAATACTGTACTGAATATCAAAGCCATTCTCTGCGTTTTGTCTACCAAATAGTGCAGAATCTGTGATAACTGAAGTAGCATTCATAGCATTAGCATAGCCTGACATTGTAGTATAATTGACTGCACTAGCACTATAGGCGTTATCTCTACCAATTAAAGCAGAGTAGTCCAAGTTGCCTGCATTGTATGCATTTTTAAATCCAAACAAACTAGTATAGTCTACATCTGTAGCGTTATATGCATTGTGATATCCCATAACACTGTTGTAGACAATTGCAGCATCTACGTTGTACATATTTCCATAACCAATTATATTGTTCTGATTTACTACATTTGTATTCCAGTAGCAGTTCCTCCACCCTATCATAGTAGAAGTGTTAACACTTGATGCGTTGTAGCCATTCTCTCTACCTAAAAGAGTTGCATTTGATGCTGCTGCCGTAGCATTAAACCCATTACCTCTACCTATCATAACGTTATCTGTCGCAGTACCTGTAGAGTAGAATAAATTTCTATAACCTGCCATAAAGTTATAGGATGTTGCGCCTGTATTGGTATACAAATTTCCGTATCCAAAGAAAGAGTCATAGGCACTACTTGATATTGCCCTTGCGTTATCCTGTCCTGATACAGTACTCCTATTTATTGATGTTGCTAGAGTTAAGTTTCCCTGACCTACGATGAAGTTTTCCACTCCTGATGTCATAGATCCTGCATTACTTACACCCATAACTACGTTATTCAATCCGCTATCTTTTGGATACTCCCCTGAGAAAGCTCCGTTGACAGATAAGGATTGAGTTGGTGCAGTTTCATTAATACCTACATTTCCGTTATTAAGTATTCTTACTCTAGTAGTAGCGTTAGTCTTTAGATCTAGCTCGTGATTGCTATCCGTACCTATAACTCCCCTTGCTGATTGTGCCTGAATATTGATCTTCGCTCCTGCATTTCTCTCTATTTCTATCTCTCCATTCCCTGTAGATTTCACGTGTAATAATGCATCAGGATCGTCAGTTCCTATACCCACATTGCCGTTAGATTGTATCCTCATTCTTTCTGCATTGGTAGTCCCAAAGGTAATAGGAGCAGCCTCTAGAGTCTTAAGGAAAAATTTACCTGTTCCTCTGTGTTGAAGTGCACTAGTTGTGTTAGCTCCTGTATTATTTCTGATAATTCTTAGCCCATAATCTGAATAAGTAGCATCCCCTACTAGGTCTATATAAGAATAACCATTTCCTGTTCTGTCTTGTCCTAAAGTTAATATAGATCCTTGTGTAGTGGCAGCTCTTGCAGTAATTTGAGGACCTAAGAATAAGCTACCTGATATGTCCGCATTTCCACTGACGTGTAATTCTGATGTCGGATTAGTGACCCCTATCCCTACATTTCCTGTAGTGTATACTGCATCATCTGTATCAGTCCCATCCACAAACTTACCGCCTGATGCAGGTATATCACTCACATAAGCTAGTACTTCAGGAGTTCCCCAATTGGTTGCCGCCTGATCCGCTTGATAGTGATATATCTTCTTTTCGCTTTTGTCAAATGATAATAAGTTAGCATCTCCACCTGATCCATCAGTCCAAGTATTAAATACTATAGCATCTTGATAATCACTATTCGTAGAACTACCTGTGTCTAGTCCATTCTTACTAGTGAAATAGGTCTTAACATCTTCACTATACGCTATATCTTCAGGTGCTAGATCTCTGTCATCTTCTGCCTCTAATTGGAACAATTGTCTTGTAGAGTGACTAGTAACTACTCCATCTGTCATATATATCTGATCTACTACATACGATCCACTCGTATTTATATCTGAGTCAGTACCTATTACTTCATTATAACCATTATTGTCTGCAAAAGCATCAACTTGCGCCTCTGTGAGTTGTGTATTAGTATCAACAGTTTTTGTAACTGTGCCTCCACTATTAGATAGTGAAAATGTAGCACCATTGTCAGTCAATGTCTGCAATTCATTAGTTATACTACCATCCACCTCAGTTTCTAGATAACCATTATTATCAGCGAATGC
>TARA_B110000459_G_scaffold98636_1_pt1 | contig 16402 bp, 12 predicted proteins | sample TARA_B110000459 | Tara Oceans TARA_B110000459 (sample SAMEA4398296) | marine metagenome | biome: Polar Biome; feature: [SRF] surface water layer (ENVO:00010504); material: water (ENVO:00002006), including particulate matter (ENVO:01000060) such as... | depth 5 m | reverse complement strand
ATTTTTATCCTTATTTAAAGCTGCTTTCAACTCTGTTAAACCATCAAATTTCTTCTCGTCCCTTAATCGTTTTACAAATCTCACATCTAACTTCTTCCCATAGCAATCTCCCTCATATCCTATAAGGTGGACTTCGATACTGGTTTCTCCAATTTCAGTTTTTATAACTGAAGGGCGACACCCTATATTCATCATTCCCTTCATCCATCCCCCTTCATTTATCCTAGCCCAAACAACATACACTCCTTCCTTAGGAACAATTTTAATCTCATCTTCAAGTTTGATATTTGCCGTAGGAAATCCTATTGTAGATCCTAACTTATCTCCTTGAACCACTAAGCCTGATAATGGGAAATAATGAGTAAGAAGTTCTTTCGCGTGATGTACCCTGCCCTCTGAAATAGCTGTTCGAACCTTCGTGCTACTAACTCTAACATCACTTACTTTTTCAGCCTCTAGGGCAGTGACATTAAAACTAAACATAGTTCCCATTTCTTTCAGGTTGTTAAATTCACCTTCTCTATTCCTACCAAACCTATGGTCATCTCCTATAACAATCTCTGTGGGTTTAATCCCCTCAGCTAATAATTTCCTTACGTACTCTAATGGAGTGAGTCTGGCTAGACTTAAATCGAAGTGAGCGATAATTAAGTGATCGAGCCCTGAGTTCTCTAAAAGAGCCTGCTTTTCGCTCATCGTATTGAGAAGCCTAAGATTATGATTGTCAGGATGGAGCACAACTCTGGGGTGGGGTGCGAAAGTTAAAAGGGCGGTTTCGCCATTTATCTTATTTGCTTTTTCTTTAAGTACATCTATAACTGCTCGATGTCCCGCATGTACTCCGTCGAAAGTGCCTATAGTCAAAAGGATAGGTTTTTCAGAGTAAAAACTCTCTATTTTTAGGTGAACTTTCAAGACAGTAAAGTTATGCTCTAACAGTCTGTTATTTTCACAACTCGTGTTGTACTTTTGCACTCGATTATACAAGCTTAAACGATATTAACATGTCAACAAAACAAGGAGTCGTATCACAGGTTATTGGGCCAGTAGTAGACGTTCGTTTTCCAGAGGGTGCTGAATTACCTAACATCTTAGATGCTCTAGTAATTGAAGCAGGAGATTTTAAAGTTATTTTAGAAACTCAGAAACACATTGGTGAAGATACCATTCGTGCTATTTCTATGGATGCTACCGAAGGTCTAAGTCGCGGTATGAAAGTGAATGCAACTGGATCAGGTATTCAAATGCCAACAGGTGATGCTATTAAAGGTCGTCTGTTTAATGTAGTTGGTGATAGCATTGACGGAATTGGTGAGGTGAGTAAAGAAAATGGTCGAAACATTCACCAGTCAGCTCCTAAATTCGAAGATCTTTCAACTTCTTCTGAAATTCTGTTGACTGGAATTAAGGTAATTGATTTGATTGAACCATATTCAAAAGGTGGTAAAATTGGTCTTTTCGGAGGTGCTGGAGTTGGTAAGACTGTACTTATCATGGAGCTCATTAATAACATCGCAAAAGGATACGAGGGTATTTCAGTTTTCGCGGGTGTAGGTGAGCGTACTAGAGAGGGTAATGACCTTCTTCGTGAGATGATTGAGTCAGGAGTTATTAAGTATGGTGACGCCTTTGTTGAAAGCATGGAAGCAGGTGGATGGGATCTAAGTAAAGTTGACAAGACTGAGCTAGTGAAGTCTCAAGCTACTCTTGTTTTTGGCCAAATGAATGAGCCTCCAGGAGCTCGTGCTCGTGTTGCTCTTTCAGGTTTAACTGTAGCTGAATATTTCCGTGACGGAGATGAGGAGACAGGAGGACGTGATATTCTGTTCTTTATCGATAATATTTTCCGTTTCACTCAGGCTGGATCTGAGGTTTCGGCTCTACTTGGTCGTATGCCTTCTGCTGTTGGTTACCAACCGACACTTGCTTCAGAGATGGGAGTGATGCAAGAGCGTATTTCTTCTACTAAGCGTGGTTCTATTACTTCTGTTCAGGCTGTTTACGTACCTGCGGATGACCTTACTGACCCAGCACCTGCTACGACTTTCGCTCACCTTGATGCGACAACTGTACTTTCTCGTAAGATTGCCTCTTTGGGAATTTACCCAGCGGTAGATCCGCTCGATTCGACATCTCGAATCCTAAGCCCAGAAGTGGTAGGAGAAGAGCATTACAAATGTGCTGAGGATGTAAAGGAAATTCTACAGCGTTACAAAGAGCTTCAAGATATCATCGCTATTCTTGGAATGGACGAGTTGTCTGAAGAAGATAAGCAAGCTGTAAACAGAGCTCGTAGAATTAGTCGTTTCCTATCTCAACCTTTCCACGTAGCGACACAGTTTACTGGAATTGAAGGAGTACTGGTTCCTATCGAAGACACCATTAAAGGATTTAAGATGATTCTTAGTGGAGAGCTAGATAAGTACCCGGAAGCGGCATTTAACCTCAAAGGAAACATCGAAGAGGTTATTGCAGCAGGAGAGAAAATGCTAGCTGAAGCATAATTATGACTGTAGATATTCTCACACCAGACAAGCATCTTTACGAGGGCGAAGCAACTTATGTTGGACTGCCTGGTACTGATGGAAGCTTAGGGATTTTGAGCAATCACGCTCCCTTAGTTACAACTTTGCGAAAAGGTGAGATTACTGTTAAAACTGGAAGTGAGGAATTGACCTTTGAGGTTAATGGTGGAACTGTAGAAGTTCTCAATAACCATGTCACTATACTAGCTCAGTAATAGCTCAAACAGGAAATTTCAAAACACACTATTTAAAAAAGTCAATCTTTTAAGGTTGACTTTTTTTATTCTGCAAACTCTTAAGAAAACAGATCTACTAAAGCGCCTCTGTCAAGGATGATGATAAGGCTCTCCTTTGAGGATGGTGTGTGCACGGTAAATTTGTTCTACAGCAAAAATTCTTATGAGTTGATGTGGAAAAGTTAAGGGACCTAAAGCCCAAAGTTCATTTGCCCTTTCTTTAATCGTAGGGTCAAACCCATAAGGTCCTCCAATTAAAAAAGCCACATGCTTAAGTCCTCTTAGTTGTAATTTTTGAATTTGCTTTGATAAACCTATCGACGTGTAGCCCTTGCCAAATTCATCTAATAAAACAAGGTAATCTACTCCCTCGAGAGCCTTTGTTTGAAGGATAGCCTCTTCTTTCATTACTCGTGTCGAATCAGCTTTTGCAAATTTACTTTTAATATTTGGGGTCTCCACCATTGAAAATTTACTGTAGCGATTCATTCGCTTTGCATATTCTTCAATTCCGGTTTTAATCCAAACCGCATTTGTTTTTCCAGTAGCTATTATTGAAATCTGCACAGTGTGAAGTTACGGTTTTTAGGGTAGTATCTTCGCACCATGCTGAATGATGATATGAAGAATTTTATCTCTCTTGCACTGAGAGAAGATTTAGGGTCAGGTGATGTTACATCTGCGTCAAGTGTCCCTGCTGGTTTGACAGAAAAAGGATACATCTTGGCTAAGGAAACTGGCGTTCTTGCGGGTGTGGAAGTGGCGAAAGAGGTGTTTCTACAGGTCAATCCAGAAATAAAATTTTCCGTCAAAAAGAAGGACGGTGATTCAGTGAAATTCGGTGATGTAGTTATCGAGTTAGAAGGTTCAGCCCGGGATATTTTAACCGGTGAAAGGTTAGCTCTGAACTTTATGCAAAGGATGAGTGGTATAGCCACAAGGACTGCAGAAGTGGTTAAAACTTTAGAGGGTACATCTACGAAAGTCCTAGATACGAGAAAGACCACGCCTGGGCTTAGAGCTTTTGAAAAACAAGCCGTTGTTTTGGGTGGCGGGGTAAATCACAGAATGGGTTTATACGATATGATCCTTCTGAAGGATAACCACGTAGATTACGCTGGAAGTATGGCTGGTGCAATTGAAAAGGTCGCTTTATATCTTAAGGCAAGATCTGAAGATTTACCATTTTTACCTCTTGTTATTGAAACGAGATCATTCGATGAGATTGAGGATGCTATCGCTACATCCATTAAGCTAGACACTCCTATTGAAAGGATCTTACTGGACAACTTCAGTCCAGAAAAAGTTAGCGAAGCTGTTGAACAATATGGTCACCTTGTTACTTTAGAGGCGTCAGGCGGAATAACGCCAAGCAATGTTCGCGGTTATGGAGATGCAGGCGTAGATTTTGTGAGTATGGGATATATGACTCACTCTGTAAGAAGCCTTGATCTAAGTTTGAAGAGTACACCACATGTCAAGTAATATTAGAAAAAAGTTTAAATCGCGTCCGAATGTAATTCGGATTCAGACTTTTCTCAGGTCTATTAGCCCTTGGGGTATAGAGGGTATGAATCTATATGATGTTCTAAGATTCTTCGGGCTTGGTCTCATAAACGGTTCTGTATCTATCAGGGCAGCATCAATTTCTTATAGGTTATTGCTCGCATTTTTCCCTGCTATGATTTTACTATTGAGTGTGTTGCCACATACACCATTAGAAACATCAGACGTGATGGATGCACTTCAGTTGTTTTTCCCAGGAGAGACAATCTCTCTTTTCGAATTAACTGTAAATGATTTGCTTGTAAAAAGCCATGGATCAATACTGTCTATAGGTTTTGTTCTTACTGTTATCTACGCTTCAAGTAGTGTTAATGCTATACTTACAGGTTTTAATGCCAGTTATCTGCTCGAGAAAAAAGGCAGTGCTCTGCTATACTATTTGATATCACTTTTGCTTTTAGTGATTCTTGTTGTGATGCTAGGAGTTGCGGTTTTCCTTATAGGCTTTAGTGGACAAGGTCTTACTTGGCTATCAAATAACAGTCTGCTCCCTGGCAAACTTATTCCTTGGCTTAACATAGCGAGATGGTCATTGTCTCTTATTTTGGTGTATTTCTCAGTATCGATATTATATCACTTTGGTAATCCTGAACGAGACAAGTGGCGCACAATAACTCCCGGTGCGACAATGACTACAATCTTAATCGTTTTGTTGTCGATAGGGTTTGGAACCTTCATAACATATCTGGATAGTTATAACCGACTTTATGGGTCTCTGGGGACGTTTTTATTGCTTTTAGTTTGGGTGAATGCAAACAGCTCAGTCCTTCTCTTGGGATTCGAATTTAATGTGAGTGTTCATAAAGCGCGAAATGAAGCGCGGAGCAACTTGCGATAATGTTTTAAAAAGCCGTAATTAGCTTTATGATTCAAGCAAAACATTTTTACCTATTGGGAGTTTTATTCCTTACCTCTTTCTTTTCGTTAGCCCAAACTTCAATTGAAGGTCGTTGGAAAACCATCGACGATGAAACAGGTCGTATTAAAAGCGTAGTTGAGATTACTGAACGAAACGGAGAATTTTTCGGTACTATAATCGAACTTTTCCGCCTACCCGAGGAAGATCAAAATCCAGTTTGCGATAAATGTGATGACGATAGAAAAGACCAACAAGCTCTAGGAATGGAAATTGTTAGAAATATGGCTCTTGCAGAAGATGAAACTTCTAATTGGGAAAATGGTACTATTTGCGACCCTAAGAAAGGATCTATCTACGATTGTGAAATGTGGTTAGAAGATGGAGAGCCAGATGTCCTTAAAGTAAGAGGATACATTTGGTTTATTTTCAGAACCCAAGATTGGTTAAGGCTAGTTGACTAGTCTAACTTGCTAGTTTGCATTAAAATATTCATTTCTGCGACAAGCTTCTTCGTTAATGTTTTTCTCTCATAAAGGGAAGGGTCAACTTTAGTTAGAGCATCTTTTTTATGCGATTGAATCACGCTTTTCAACATTTGGTAAGCAGTGTCTTGATCATCATGATCGCAGAAGGGTAGCCCCCAATTGTCGAGTTGTGTAGCAAGGTCGCTAGGGCTGTTACAAATACTTAGAAGTGGTTTTTCACAGGCGATGTATTCAAATACTTTTCCTGGAATGCATTTGCGGGCTGCGTCGGTTGCGTTTTGGACTAAAAGAAGGGCGTGGCAACTCAACATCTCATTTACAGCTTGTTTATGTGGCAGAGAAGGAGTGAATGTTATGTGATTTTTCTTTTTTAATTCCTGCTTAATCCCATCACTTACTGATCCCACTAGATGAAGTTCTATTTTGAGGTTCTCAACTGAATTCCATCTGTTTACGGCTTTAAAAAATCCAGGCATGTTTCGAGATCCAGAAAGAGATCCAAAATGTCCAATTTTAAATACTTGAGGATTAGTTGAGGCCGCTTTTACATTCTTAAAATCTAGACTATCCCAACCGTTTGGAATAAATGTAGCCTTCTCAAGGTTATCATTCTTTAATAATGATTTCGCAACGGAAGGAGAGGTGATTATTATTTTATCAGAATGTTTCACCACTTCAGATTCCATGCTAATTAGCTTTTTCCTTGCACGAGTTCCAATTTTAAACTCATCCAAGTAGTCCATATCTGACCAAGGGTCTCTGAAGTCAGATATCCACTTTATACTAGGGTGAGAGTTCTTCACCCCCAGTCCTATAAGGTGCATGCTGTGAGGTGGTCCCGTAGTAATAATTGCATCTACTGAATGCGAGGCTAACCACTTATTCAGATACTTAACCGATGGTCTCACCCAAGCAGCTCTAGCATCTGGAATAAATATATTCCCTCTTACCCAGTTTATAATGCCTTTTATTAAAGAAGTTTTACCATTTGAAGAGGTTGATGCGCCTATTCTGTTTGTCGAGGTCTTTCCTCCGAAAAATTTTATTACTCTAGAGGGTTCGAAAATTGGAATTTTTAAGACTTCAATTGTAGGATGCACTTCTTCAATAAGTGAATGGTCTTCTACAGGAACATCAGGATTTTCAGGGGTGAAAATTACAGGGTCCCAACCTAGTTCAGGTAAGAACTTAGAAAACTTTAACCATCTCTGAACCCCCGCACCACCAGATGGTGGCCAGTAATAAGTTATTATTAAAACTTTTTTATTTTTAACGATGGAGTCCAAATCAAAATGAGATTATAGGTGGGTCAAGAACGACACAGTATTCACAATAATGAGAATCTTCGTTATGTGATATTTCTCTCCCCTCTTCTTTAAAGGCTGATATTCTATTTGAAATCCACTCAATAAGCTTATCGACATCCTCTCGGTTTATTTCTGTCCGCTTTCCAATTTTTAAATTCAGCAAACCAGATTGAGCATTACGTCCAGATCTAATCGAAGCTTTCACCTCACCCAGTGAATCATCATTGAGAAGTATGGCGCAATAAACCAGGAGTTGTAATGCTTTAGACGCATTTCCTTTATCTAGTTTACCTCCTTCGATTTCCCAATCGGGTTTTAAGTTCAAATCTGTTTGGGTCGTTTTTCCAGTTTTATAATCCACAACTCTGGTAACTCCACCCACATTTTCTAATCTGTCAGCATAACCGAAAAACGTCACCTCACCACCGTCAGATAATTTGTAAGTTGCCTTCATAGAATCCTCTAAACCTGTGATGATAAGAGGTTCAGGCTTCCTCTGATTTAACTCAGCAAGCTCTTGATTTAAGATTTTCTTAATAGTGGATTTTGCAGATCTTATTAAAAGTAAATTTTCACCCTTATCTGAAACACCATATTTATAGCAATATTCAACAGCATCATCTAAATACTTATCTAGATTTTTAAGAATAGATTTGATGTGATGTGGCTGTAAAGTTTGGTGTAATGCTTCAGTTAATCCATGTTCAAAAACGTGGTGAACTATTGAGCCTAAAGTACTGCTCTCAAGGCTTTCCTCTAATTCATTTGGTTCAGAAAGTCGCAATAAATACCGGTAAATAAAGTTTCTTTCGCAGGCTATAAGTTTGTTTAAAGCTGATGGCGACATCCCTTCTTTGGCCCAAACTTCAATACGTTCTCTCATACTTTCAGTAAGTTCAATAGCCGGAATTTCAGGTCTAGCTTTAGGGCTGGGCATACTGAAAGTTGATTCACTTATTCGATTCTGAACTGGTTTAAAAGAATGGATAAATTGTAATATATATCGACTCATTTCTTCGGAACCTTTTCCGTTAGTGCGATATAATAACGATACCTTAGACGAACGATTTAATAGACGATACACACTGTATGCATAGGCAGCTTCTCTTTCGTGGCGGCCCGGCATATTTAGTGCGAACTTTAAATCAGAAGGTAAATAACTGTCAATAATTTCATGTTTAGGAAGTATGCCCTCATTGCAATCTAGGATTATTACTCTGTCATAATCGAGTGCTCTAGTTTCAGTAAGCCCCATTATTTGCAACCCTCTTGCTGGTTCACCTACGAGATTAATTTTCTCACTTCCGAGTAGCTTTATCATTAAAGCCCTCACATCACTTGCGCTATTACATGGGTTAAGCTCGGACTGAAGTCGTAACATTATACATACAACCTTTCTTACACTCGTCCATCCAGCATTAATCCAAGGATTTTTACTTTCTATGAGTTTAAGTTCTATCCTTTTAGAAAAATCATCTAGTCCTTTTAAATATTCTTTAGCTCCCTGAGCTTTTAAAGGCTCCAAGTCTTTTACTAAAGCGTAGAAAGATCCATCGGAAACTTCTTCAATAGTTGACATTGAGATCCAGCCAGAATTCCTCTTTGCCAATTTGTATAAAGAATTCGTTGAATCTTTTTTAAACGATTTGGTCTTTCTAGTAAACTCTGTAACTACCTGTTGACTCGTCAGGGACATTAGCTCTTCGAACCTCCAGCTACTATTGGTTCTTGATGTCATTTTATGGATGAGAGTCAAGAAAGGTGAAATGGGGGTTTCTCGTATGCTTAATCCCATAGTTACATTGTACCCCACTTCATTGTTAGGCAATGCTTGTAATAGAACCGGTAAAGTACTTGCATCTGGAAGTACAATCACTGTTTTGTTTTTCTCATCTTCCGTAAGATCAAGAACGATTTGGCGAACCAGCTGACAAGAACTCATGACAGAACTACAACCTACTAGCTCTAGCTCTGGAGGGGTTAGCGAAATTTTATCTGATGTAGTATATGGAAATTCACTGAGGTCGCGAATGAAATACCCAGCCTCAATTTGAGATTCATTCACGTATGAGCAGTCAGCATCGGGAATGAAAATGAGCTTTCCAGCTTCATGCCATTTTGTTAAGTATAATTTCTCACTTGGGGTTATAGCTGCTAACCCAGCTGCGTAAACGGTTTCGTATTTATGTACATCTCCACCTTTTGCAACATTCCAACTCAACATTGCTTTTGTCGTCATTCCATCATCCTTCAACCTGGAATGGAGATCCTTGTATAGATGTGGGAGTCTGTCCCATTGCTTCATAAAAGAAGTTTGGGCTTGGGTAAGTTCATCAGTCGTATCAAAGCTCCACTCCTCAATCTCCTTTATGTCTCGGAGGTTTTTAAACACCTGAATTGCATCTAACATGTGATGATCTATCTGGTGAAAATCCGCGAGAGCTACAGAACCCCAATTTAAAAACAGGCTAAAGTCTTTCCCATCATCGCTAGATTTTAACTGGACTTGATAAAGTCTCGCTAAAACCTCAAGGTTGTCGGCGATTTGAAATTCACCGTGTCCTTCCATAAAAGCACCTAAAGTCATCACTTTAGGCATGCGGCAAGCCTCATGTGCCAATTTAGAAAAAATCCTTTTGAAAGTGGCTACAGCTCTGAAACTAGGCAGAACCACAGCACAAGTTCCCTTGTTTTTGTTCTCTAAAACAGTGTGAGCTAAATCTTCTAAAAAGGAAGCACCGCTTAGTGTAGGTAAATGTTGTGTGGCCACGATTTAAGGTAAATTCAATCCTTTAAGTTAAACCCATTTAGAATGAATTTTAACCAAACCTTCCTAGATTCTTTACTCACAAAAACACTTTTCATTTCGCTTAAAATGGTTTTCTCCGCTTTCGCTTTGACTTCTGGGGCTTTAACTACTGCTTCTCTAACTACTGCTTCTTTAACTTTTTCAACAGGGTTCTTTGTCTTCTGTAAACTATCAGCAAGTTTAAATCTCTTGTTGGACTGTGTTTTATATCCTTTCGATTCTTCAAGCAAACCGAGATTGTTAAGGACTATAGCATCTTCAGGATCAAGAGTAAGAGCAGTTTTATAATCTGCAATAGCACCATCAGTATCGCCGTTAGCCTGTTTCATCCAAGCTCGGGAAGAATATCTATACCCGTATTCTGGTTGTAATTCTAAAGCCGCATCAAGGTCAGTCAACGCCGCCTCTTTATCTGAAAGATGGAATTTGCAGATGGCTCTATCATGCAATGAATTTGGTTCTTTGTGTGAGTCCTCAGTTTTTTTAAACCAAACCTCCCAGTTCTCTAATGCCATTTCCCAACGTTGCGCTTTCATTAATTCTAATGCACGCTCTTTGTTGTCCTGATATGTATTTTCTAAAGGCACAATGCTAAGGTATAATTTTTATTATTTGTATTGTAGATTTATCAAAACTTTAGATAATAAAAAATGCCAATTTCTGAACCATCTACAACTGATTTTTTACTGATGTTCAATGCTCTTATAATATTAGGAGCTCTATTGTTTTGGAGAAAAATGATACCTAAGTCTATCCAAGCTCGTATGGAGTTTTCGAATATGGTGAGAAAGGGTTGGCTTATGATGAATACAGAAGAAGAGCGAATTGCTTTCACCCATCTAATTGTTGAGGCGATGAAATCTGATGGCAAAGTCACTGAAGATGAAGGGGAGGAGCTTTATGAGGATATGACAAAAGAAATGAAAGCTAAGGCTGGAAAAATGAAGAATGAGGAGATGGTTGAGATTCTGTCAAAAATTTCAACGGATGCCAAGTCTGCCATTTTCTTAGCAATAGAACAGGTATTAAAGTCGGATGGAACGATAGATCCAATAGAACACATTTGGTTTGCAGAAACCATGAAGAAGATCAACTGATTGAAAGTAGAAACTCAAGTCGATTTAACATCGGCGCTTACCTTCCATGTGCCCGCGTCTGCAAGCCACTACGTTGAAATTGATAGTGACAAAGAAGTTAGAGAGGCTCTGATTTATGCCCAAACTAATAATTTAGATATTTTAGTTCTAGGCGGAGGAAGCAATATGCTTTTTCATAATGATTTTAATGGTTTAGTCATTAAAATTTCCAGCCGTGGAATTGCTGTATTAAAGGATGATGGGCGAAAGCTGGAAGTTGTGGTTGAGGCTGGGGAGATTTGGCACGATTTCGTCCTTAAATCAATAGATAACGGCTGGGGAGGCTTAGAAAATTTAGCTCTAATTCCTGGTTGTGTAGGGGCTAGTCCCATGCAAAATATCGGAGCTTATGGCGTGGATATAAAAGAAGTACTTTCCTGGGTTGAGGCCATAGAATTTAAAACTGGGGAGTTAAAGAGATTCTCTCTCGAAGAATGTCAATTAGGATATAGAGATTCAATTTTTAAAGGTGAATTAAAAGGCAAGTGGGTTATTGTAAGAGTTGCTTACAATCTAGATCGAGAGTCTTCCTTTAAAACCAGTTATGGTGCAATTGAGAATGAGATTTCCGGAATTAACAAGACGGAATTAACCCATCGTGATATTGCGAATGCTGTGATCAAGATTCGTAATTCTAGGTTGCCTAACCCCGATTTGATAGGTAATGCTGGTTCTTTCTTCAAAAACCCAGTTGTATCAAAAACCCAGTTTCATAATCTTAAAGAAGCTTACCCTAGTATCCCTACTTACCCTCAAAATGATGGTGGGTTTAAATTGGCAGCAGGATGGCTTATCGACACCTCTGGGTGGAAAGGACATGACAGGGGAACTCATGGAGTTTATGAGCATCAAGCTTTAGTTTTAGTAAATAAAGGTGGGGCTACTGGTAAGGAGGTTTGGGCTTTAGCCTTAGATATAATCAAATCAGTAAAGGAAAAATACAATATTCAACTCGAGCCTGAAGTCAATCAGATTGCAGTTGACACGCCTCTTTAATTAATATTTTATGCAGGGAGGAGATGTTGTGGGTGAAGATCTTCTCACAATATTCCACATGTATTTAAGGGACAATTCATGAGACCCGCCAGATGACATAACGCCTAATTTGTTCAGTGTAATGTCATATGAATATCCGATATGCCAAATGTTATCTCCAAAACCGAATATTAAACTGAGCGCATCGACATCCATAGATCCCTCTGCCGTTTTCTGTGTAGGAACTCCTCTATACCAAACACCAATAGTCATTAAATCTAAATCGTAGTATGCCCCTAAATCTAGTTGGTCAATATCACCCTGTTTGGTATAGTTAAATGCAACGACAACATCTTTTCCATACTTTGATTTAGGCCCTCTAAGGAGTGGGATTCGCCCTCCTCCATGTGCAGAAATTCTTACATCTAACCTCTCTGAGTAGCTATGGCTAAGGCTGGAATTAGGCCTGTTAATGTGATCTGCTGATGCACCAACCCAAAACCCTCTACTCACCATTAACACTCCAGTCCCTAAATCTGCGTATTGTTTCCCTGTAATAATACCATCTTCAAGTGTAGATGTTGCATCTTGTCTTAGGAGTTGATCCATAAATGTTAAGTCAGATAAATTTACGGACCTACTTACTACTCCAACTTGAAGTGCAGGACGAACATAAGTTCGAGCTCCAATTTTAAATTCATAAGCGTATTGAAGAGCTATTCTTGAAGATCTAAGAGCTCCAGCTCCAGCCTCTTCGTGACTTACAAGAACACCTATCCCTCCGCTTTGGTTAAAAAGAGGTCTGTCATAAGCGAAATGAAAACCAGTGTAAGCCTGTGGTAAATTTGCCCACTGTGATCTGTAAAGGCTCACTGCTCTAGCCTGGCCAGCTGCACCTGCATAGCCAGGATTTATTGAAGTTGGCGCTGCATTAAATTGTGTAAAGTGTAAATCTTGTGCAGATACTGATGACGTAAACAAAGCAAAGTTTAAAAATGTAATAGCAATTAAAAGTGCTTTTAGAGATCGAAAGTTAATAGACAAATTCATAACTTCTTTTACGAGAGCTGATCTCAAAAGGTTACATCATAATCGACTTATTTAGAGATTAATGTAACTGTACCAGCTTTTTCTACTCTCGTTCCATCACTAAGATTTGCAACTGCTTTGTATGCGTAAACATCTTGAGTTGCTAGTGACCCATACACATAACCGTCCCATCCAATATTAATGTCTGCAGAATAGAAAATCTGCTCACCAAATTTATTGAAAACAAACACCTCATAATCTAGCACTCCACCATGTAATGGTCTGAATACATCATTGTCATAAGACTGTAAGTCGTAAGTTCCACCATTTCCTCCCCCAGACAAAGGAGTAAATGCTGTGGGGAATACAATCAGCCCGCCTTCTTTCGCAGTCACAGCATCTTCAATTGTATACGTGCTACTGCAGCCCCACTCATTGTTAGCCGTTAGAGTGACATTGTAGTTTCCCGATGTTGTGTATTCATAGGTAGGGTTTTCATCTGTAGAGGTTTCTCCATTTCCGAAATACCAAATGAACTCATCTGCATTTGTAGATAGATTGTAGAAATCGATAGGCTCTCCAGGTATGAAAACTTCATTTGGGAAGAGTGTAAAATCAGACTGAGCGCGAGGGTAAACAGTCACAGAAGCATAGTGAGTTTCTACAACTAAATCTCCATTTACACTCATTGCTTCAAGAGTGATATCATAAGTCCCTGCATTTGTGAAAGTATGAGTAACATTTTCAGACAGTATAGTTGTACCATCTCCCAAATGCCATTTATATGTATTTGCATACTGAGACTGGTTAGTGAACTCAACTGTAAAAGGAGCACAACCTTCACCGCCTCCAGTGAAATCTAAATTGGGCATTGGAGAAAGAATAGTAATCGTTTCTTCTAAATTATCCGAGCAATATTCATTTGAAATATTCAAGGATATTGAATATTCTCCCCAAGTGTTATATGTATGCATTTCAGGATTAAAAATGGTGTTAATATTTCCGTCCCCGAAGTTCCATAGCACAGTGCTTGAAGATCCAAATGAGGAAAGAGTTTCAATTTCAACCGTTGCATCTGGAAAAATTTGGGTAATAGGAGTAACGTTAAAGTCAGCTATAGGTGTTGCTAGAACTGATATTTCACTTGATGTATTTTTTATACAGCCAAATTCAGATGTTACCGTTAATTCAACCATAAATATTGCATCATCACCGTCTGGCTGGGTTGAGAAAATATGAACAGGGTTTTCATTTTCACTAAAGTCACCATCTCCAAAAATCCATTCGTATGAAGCATTTGATGAACTTTCATTTGAAAATTCTACTTCAAAAGGAGAGCAGTCTGCTTGTGGAGAATTGAATTGTGCTAACATTTCAGGAAAAACATCTACAGTTATACTTGTGCTATCATTGCAGCCATTTTCTGAAATGGCCATAAGATCCACTGTAATGGTTTGTAATTCTTCTGAAATATTCTCAAAAGTCTGTATAGGTTCAAATTCATTACTGCTATTTCCGTTAGAAAAATTCCAAGTAAAGTCAGAAGCATTTTCAGAATCGTTTGTGAAAAATGTATTTAAAGGAGCACACCCATTTCCAGAAGACGTGATTGAGGCATTCACTCCTTTTAAAGCTTGAATTTCCGTTGTATCAACAGCAACACATCCTAAGGGGCTGACTGCAGTTGCTGTCACGATGAATATAGTTCCATTAACGTCAACATTTTCGTTGAGATAAGTGTGAACTTCATTGATGTTTTCAGAACCTTGATCATCCCCAAAATCCCAATAAATAGTAGCATTATCATTTGAATTGGCCTCGAAATTTATTGTCAAAGGAGAACATCCACTTGTGATGTTTGTAGATAAAAGTACAGTTGGTATTTGCTCCACATATGTAACTGAGTTAATCACCGAACTACAATTCACTGTGCTAACCTCTAGTTCAACCGCATATGTCCCTGCCGAGCTGTACATAACACTTGGGTTTTGCTCGTTTGAAACACCACCATCCCCAAAAATCCAGTTCCATTCTATGATGTCATCGACACCTTCTGTCGAGGAATCGTCCGAAAACAGAGTTAACTCACCATGACAAACATCTTCTACATTAAAATCTGAAGTGGGAATTTCGAAAACTTGAACAGTTTCGAAAATTTCAACCGAACAACCGTTAGTTGCAATCACCTCTAGCTCTATTTCGTGAGATCCAGTTGTATGAAATAAAACCTCTGGAGTTGTATTTCCATTATGAGAAAATGGTGCAGTGTCGAATGTCCAAAAGTAATTTTCGCCATCTCCATTTGTTTCTGAAGCAGTTGCATAAAAGCTTCCGCATCCTTCCATTTGAGTCATGGCAATGTTAGCCGCTGGAGTTGCAAGAGAAGTGATTACTTCTGTTGACACACTGGTACAACCATTTTCAGAAGAGACAGTAAGAGTAACATCGAAAGTAGCGTCTTCGGTAGAACTGGGATTTAAAAAAGTATGTGAAGGATTCTCCTCGTCTGAACTATCACCATCTCCAAATTCCCAATTATAAATTCCATTTTCAGAACCATTATTTGTGAATAAGGTAGTAAACGGTGCGCAAGATGCTTGAGGTATACTAAATTGAGATATTACTTCTGGAAAAACATTAATGATCGCGTTCTGTGTGTCCACACAACCTCCGTCTCCAATCACAGTTAAGATGATTTCATGGGCGATGGTCTCATTACTAAAGTTTTGAAAGTTATACTGATGCATTTCACCTTCATATCCAGAGTCAGTAGCTCCATCACCATAGCTCCAGTTTAAATCTAATGCCTGGGTGCTACTATCTATAATACTAACTACAAGGGGAGAACAACCCTCAGAAATATTTGTCAGAAATTGAGCTGTCGGTTGTGGGTTGACAGTTATTAATGACGAAGACTCACTGATACATCCATATTCAGACACCCCTAATGATGTAAGTGTGAAAATTTGTGTGTTATCGCTTTCGTTTAAATAAATGTGTGATACAGACGGAAGGGTAGAGTCATTAGAACCGTCACCGAAGCTCCAAGTAATTTGATCAGAATTTGTTATAGAAGAAGTAATAACTTCAAAAGGTGCACAACCTTCATTTTGCGAAATAGTAAAATCAATCACTAATTCTGGATATACTTCTAAGGTCATACTTGTGATGTCATTACATCCATTTTCAGCGATTGCAATTAACTCTATTGGAAATGTCTGGGTGTTTTCAGACGTGTTTTCAAAAGTGTGCACGGGATTAATTTCAGAACTATTCAATCCGTCAGAAAACGACCAAGAGTACTCAGAAGCATTTTCTGAATTATTAATGAAAATTGTGTTTAATGGAGAGCAACCATTGTTAGATGAAGAGAAATTGGCAACTGCACTGATGTTAGCTACAATTTCTATAGTGTCCATTGCAATACAACCAACAGGACTTGTTGCTGTTGCAATAACTTCAAAAATGGTACCAT
>TARA_B110000459_G_scaffold194077_1_pt1 | contig 16408 bp, 24 predicted proteins | sample TARA_B110000459 | Tara Oceans TARA_B110000459 (sample SAMEA4398296) | marine metagenome | biome: Polar Biome; feature: [SRF] surface water layer (ENVO:00010504); material: water (ENVO:00002006), including particulate matter (ENVO:01000060) such as... | depth 5 m | reverse complement strand
TATTTGTCTCATAATTTTTTATTTGTCTCATAATTTTTTATTTGTCTAATAAATTTTTAAATATTTTTTTTATTTTTTCATTATAATTTATTTTTACATCATAATAAAGTAAAAAAATACCAATAATAATTAATATTATTCCTAACAATTTAAATTTATTAATATCTTCATTAAAGAATAACATACCCAAAACACAACTGGTTAATATATAAGTTGAATATGTTAAAGGAATAACATATGAAATATCATATAGTTTTAATGTATAATAATGAACATAAATATATGTAATTGCAATTAAAGATATTGCTAAAGCATAAGGTATTGCTTCTACATATGGTAAATCAACAAATATTTTTTTTTTATAATTATAATTATAAATAACAATAATAGAAAAAAAAAATAAACCTACAATACCACTCATAACAAATCTAAAAAATGTAAAAAAATTATATCCAAATTTATTTACAGCTATTTTTCCTAATATAGGATTTATGGTTAAAAAAATACCAGAAAGCATTATTAATAAAAAGTCTTTAAACATATAATATAATATATTAAAAATTACTTTTCATTGAATTTATTAAATTTTCGCCATAAATATTATCTAGGTTTTCTTGTTTTTTTGATTTACTTTTTTCTGGTTTAAACGGATTATATATTTTTTCTTTCTTATTACCATACGAGTCTACTTGTATGCCTGTTTTCTTTTTTATTTCATTTCTAACATATTCAGGAACCCAATGATTCCAACTAATCATAAGTAGGTTAGGATGAATGTATTTACAATTAAACCCATCCTTTTCTAATATACTTATAATGTAATTTAAACACTCTGCTTGATTATAATTTGGATATCCTATTAATATTTCAGGCATTACAAAAGAACAAAAATTTAATTGTTCTCTTTGTTTTGAAGAATGTTTTATTTTTATATGTATTCTTTTTAATAATTTATTAAATAATTCTAATCTATTTAAATCTATTTTTTGTTTTGTTTGGTATAGTTCATCTATATTTATTCTAGGTGTATCTTCTTCCATTTTTAATATTTAATATTATAATAATATCAAATATTAAATTTATTAAACAACCGTTGTTTCTATAAACATATCAAATGTTGTATCCTCTAAGTTAGTATCATAAATATATTTTATATTTTTATATTTTAATATTATAGTAGGGTAAGATTCTATATTATAAAGATTTGCCATATCACTTCTCTTATCTACATCTATATCTTCAAACACTAAATTATATTTTTTATTGTTTTTATATCTTTTTTTTATATCTTTCATTTTAATAATTGTTTCTTTTGAATGTGGGCACCACCTTGCATAAAATAAATATATATAAGCTGGTTCTCTTATTATAGAGTTATCGTATTCGTTGTTTTCAAAATATATTTTTTTTTTTTTATTGTAAAATTTATATATTAAAAATGTTGCTAAAATAATTATAAATATTAATATTATAACAAAATACATTTATTATATATAATATTATATATAATAATTATTATACGAAAAAAAAATATTAAAATATATATATATATATATTTTATATGATCGTAATTATTAATAATAAATACATTATAATCAAAAATTACAATGAATTAATGCGTCTAAAATATGAAAATAAAAATAATACAATCGAACATATCAAATATAAATTTTTTTTATCTACTATATATTAAGTAATGAAAACATATAGTAAAAAAGATTATAATAGCGGTGAAGGTATGTTAACGTCTGTTTGGGGTCCTGGTATGTGGCATTTTCTACATACAATAAGTTTCAATTATCCGACTAATCCTACTAATGAAGAAAAATTAAATTATAAAAATTTTATATTAAGTTTAAAAGACGTTTTACCATGTATTTATTGTAGAATAAATTTAAAAAAAAATATATTAGAAAAACCTATAACGAATAATATTATGAATAATCGTGATACATTTTCCAAATATATATACGAATTGCACGAAGATATAAATAAAATGTTAGGAAAAAAATCGAATTTAACTTATTATGATATAAGAGAACGATATGAACATTTTAGAGCAAGATGTAACAAAAAAAAAGGTAATAAAAAAGAAAAGGGATGTACTGATTCTTTATATGGAGAAAAATCTAAATGTATAATAAAAATAGTTCCCTATACTAAAAAATGCAATACATTTCAAATAAATAAAAAATGTATAAAAAAAAGATTAAAAACTACTAAAGTCATTAACAATAGGTAAAGGTAAATATTGACCAACATTATTTGAACGATAATTAGGAACCTTTTTACATTCAAAAGATGGTTCAGGGCATCTTTCGCAAGCAGGACAAGGAGGACAGGTCCCATCAGTTCCTTTTAATTGTTGTAATTCTTTTTTTAATTCGTTTAATTTATTCTTATAAAAGTCAATATCATTGTTTCTTAATGATTTTTTTTCATCATCAAATAAAGACATAGAACCTTGATTAAACATATTTGAAAACGGATTATCTAAATTATTATCTTTATTATCTAAATTATTGTCTTTATTATTTATGTTTGATTCGTTATTATAATTTTGAGAAGGTTTAATATTTTCATTATAATTTTGAGATGGTTTAATATTTTCATTATAATTTTGAGATATTTTATTATTTTCATTATAATTTTGTTTTTGAGTTGTTTTATTATTTTCATTATAATTTTGTTTTTGAGTTGTTTTATTATTTATATTTGATTCATTATTATAATTTTGGTTTTGAGTTGTTTTGTTAGTTATATTTGATTCATTATTATAATTTTGTTTTTGAGATGTTTTGTTAGTTATATCATCATCATACCAATTAAACAAGCTATTATTGTTTGTAATATTTTTATTAATTTCTTTATTTTTTTTTTTATCTTTTGAATTATCAGAATATTTTTCATGTCCTAAAAAGGAATGAAAAGAAGGACATACTGGTGGTATAACCTGTGTTTTTAATATATAGTCACTGTTGTTACATTCATTACTATCATTATTATCATTACTATCATTACTATCATTATTATCATTACTATCATTATTATCACACTTAGGAACAGGTAAACTATCGTATCCTTCAAGTGTTATAATATCATTATAGTTTAATACTGAAAATATTAAAATAACAAATAATAATAGTATTCTAATCCAATAATTTTTTATTTCCATTATAATTTATACATATTTTTTATTTTTATATAACTATGAACCACACATCAAACAATCATCTTCTTTTTGTTTTTCAGGAGTAATAGTGAATTGTTGTGCCTGATGTTTTGCTTTTCTTCTTAAATAATAAAGACCAGTTTTTAATCCAGATTTCCAAGTATATAAATGCATTTGTGTTAAATTTTTATAATTTGGTTCTTCAATCCATAAATTCATAGATTGACTTTGGCATATATATATAGCTCTATCTCTACACATATCAATAATAGGTTTCATAGACATATCCCAAACAATTTTATACCTCTCTTTAATATTATCAGGAATGTTTTTAATATTTTGTATAGAACCTTTGTCTTTAATAAGTTGATTTTTAATTTCACTATCCCATAATTCTAAATCACATAATTCTTTCATTAAATGTTTGTTAATAACAATAAACTCTCCTGCTAGTGTTCTTCTCGTATAAATATTACTTGTAAAAGGTTCAAAACATTCATTATTAGATAATATTTGACTGGTTGAAGCAGTAGGCATTGGAGCAATACACAACGAATTTCTCACACCATTCTTGATAATTTTGTCTCTTAATATATCCCAATTATATCTAGACGAAGGTAGTTCATTCCATAAATCAAATTGAAATAAACCCTTACTTAAAGGAGAACCTTTAAATGATGAATAAGGGCCTTCTTTTATAGAAAGTTCTAAACTTTTTGACATAGAAGAATGATACATTGTTTCAAAAATCATTTTATTTAATTCTTTAGATTCCTTACTATCAAATGGGTATTCTAGCATAGCAAATGTGTCAGCTAAACCTTGAATACCAATACCGATAGGTCTATTTTTAATATTACTAATTTTTGTTTTTTCAGTAGGATAAAAATTATTATCTATAATTTTATTTAAATTTTCTGTTACAATACCGGTAATTTTATATAACTCATCAAAGTCAAAATATTTATTAAATAATTTATTAATATCTGTAAATCCTCCAATTTTTTTTTTTCCATCATATAGTAAAGGTAGTGTTTTGTAATCGTGGTCTTCTTTGAAATTATCGAATTTTTCTTTTGTAATATATATTTCTTTAAAGAAAATGTTTTTAGATAATAAAAAATTCTTTAATCTTTTACACCATATACATTTATCGGTAGTATAAATTGTAATATTATCATTAAAAATATAATTTTCTTGTTTTACAAATGAAGACAAAGAAATACTCGCAAGATTACATACAGCACTCTCTTTATCGTCACTATATTCTATAATTTCACAACAAAGATTAGATGATTTAATTGTTCCTAAATTTTTTTGATTACTTTTCATGTTACAAGAATCTTTATATAACATATAAGGTGTTCCTGTTTCCATTTGACTATCCAGAATTTTAAACCATAATGTTCTAGCATTAATTTCCTTAATATATTTTTTTTCATTTACATATTTACTATATAAATCTTCAAATTCCTTACCATAAACATGAGAAAGTCCTTTACATGTATTTGGACACATTAAATACCATTTTCCATTATCTTCAACTCTTTTCATAAATAGGTCAGGTATCCATAAAGCATAAAATAAATCTCTTGCTCTATACTCTTCATCACCGTGATTTTTTTTCATATCTAAAAATATCTCAATATCTCCATGCCAAGGTTCAACATAAATAGCGAAACTTCCATTTCTTTTACCTCCACCTTGATCAACATATCTAGACGTGCCGTTAAATACTTTTAACATTGGTGAAATACCATTAGATTTACCATTTGTTCCTATAATATCACTACCCTCGCATCTAATATTATGAATATGAAGACCAATACCACCAGCCCATTTTGAAATATTAGCACAATCTTTTAATGTGTTAAAAATACCATCTATACTATCGCTTTCCATACCCAATAAATAACAAGAACTTAATTGTGGATTTTTAGTTCCAGAATTAAAAAGCGTAGGAGTAGCGTGAATAAATTTTTTTGTACTAAGACAATCGTATGTTTCTTTCACTTTGTCAAAATCATCGCCATGAATTTGTAAAGCGACCCTCATCCATAAATGCTGAATTCTTTCAACAATAATTCCGTTAGAACGAATTAAATATGCTCTTTCTAATGTTTTATATCCAAAATAATCAATAAGATAATCTCTTTCATAATTAATAAATGAATTAATAATTGTGTAATTTTTTTTTACTAACTCGTAATAGTCATTGGAAATAAAATTTGTATTTTTATTTAAATTTTTTACACAATTTAAGAATGATTCTGAAACTTCTTTTTGATGATTTGAAATAATAATCAACGAAGCTAGAATTGTATAATGATAATGAGTTGAACTCATCATAGTACATTGTTCTGCCATAAGTTCGTCTATTTTTTTAGTTTCAATATTATTATATAACTGATCGAAAATTTTATCAATTAATTTTTTATAATTAATATCTAAATTTTTTTTAGTTCCTAATTTTTTTGTTCTAGATAAAATTTTAGTATAAGAAAAATCTTCATTTTTTTTATTTCTTTTGATTACATTGATAGAATGTTTATTCATTATATAATATATAATTTTTATTTTATATATTTTTATTTTATATATTACATATTTTATATGTTTTGAATTAAACATTTAATTTCTTTTTTTTTTGGAGCACGATTTATGTAATTTCCATTTTTTCTTTCTTCGATAATAATATCCCATACATTTTTTATTTTTTCAAAAGATGAATTAAACCAATATTTACATCTCGGGATTAATACACAAGAGAATGTTTCAAGTTTCCAAAATATATTTTTATACCATTTTAAATTTTCATTATCCTTTGGATTATTTAAATGATATGTTAATTGTTCAAAATTAATATCTAAGTCTAAATAATCATAATAATAATGAGTATCATCTTTAATATAAACTATTATAACTCCTTTTTGTTTTTCATCAGAACTTTTATAAATAGTACCATCCTTTATAAAATCATTATAATCTTCATATTCTATAAATTTTGTTTCTACAAAATCACATTCTTCCAAGTTACATACCTCCATTTGTAACTGGGTCTGAATATAATAATCTTTTTTAGGATTACTATTTATTACTCTTGATACTACGTTTTTTATTTCTATCATTCTTCCAAAATTATTATCACCTACAACTATACCATCTGGCGATGCTGCTAAAAAATCGTATTCGTTATGAGGGATACAACCAAACTCTTCTATCTTTGTATTATATATTTTCTCGTAAATCGCAGTAGTAATAGGTTCGTATTTATGTCCCCAAGTCATTGCATTTTCGGATAAAGAGTTGTAATTCTTAATTATATATGGCTTGCATTTCTCATATATTAATTGATTAACACATCGTTCATTTTCGGAAAATGCTTTCCAACCGTTACTTGCCGTAATATGATTATATCTAAATTTGTACCAATCTTCTGTTCTTTGTTCTGGTTGAGGTATATTTTTTAGATATTGTATATAATCTTTATTTTCTACTGAATTATATGTATAAGAATTATTATAGTTTCTTATTAAATTATTTTTTTTTAGAATGTATATAATAGACAAATTAAACGAATTTGTAATTTCTATAAAATATTCAAAATAAATATATAAATGTATGTATATATAATCATAATATTTAGGTTCTGTAATTAAATTAATATTTTCATTTAATAATTCATATATTTCACTTTCAATTAAATTTAAATATTCATAAGGTAATATATCATTAAAATTCAAATTATAATATATCATTTTTTTAAATTCATTTAGTTTTTCGTCCATTATATTAATTTATAAGTTAATATTATATCAATTTTTTTTAATATTTTTTAATGTTGTATTTTTACTTTGACTAATTACAAAAGAAGAAGTTAAAATATTAAAAGAAAGGTCTGTTATATTCTCGATCTCCCCAATTTCATTATTATAAATTATATCTACATTTTTACTAGATTTATTTTTGTCTATCATTTTAATTAGTAATTTTATCTGACTATTTAATTCTTTTTCATTTATTTCTTCATTATATATTTTATTTATGTATTTTTTCAGTTTTTTCATTTTTTCGGTTTTTGATAATTTACACCATTTACCTTTTTTATTTCTTTCCATTTCATTATTCAAAAATATATTAAGATCATCCATACTTGTTATTTTATTTCTACTTGTATTATATTTTAAAGTTTTTAGATGTTTGTTCTCATTCATATAATATATATATATAATAATGTTTATATCTTATATAATATGAAAAAAATAATTTATAATACAAATATCAAAAAGAATGTAATTGATTCAGAAGAATTATATGACATAAATAACCATTTATTATATATAGATAAAATATATAATAATGTTGAATTTATTCATAGAAATTATATAGAAAATGAAATTAAAAAAAAATATAGTTCTTATATTCAGCAAGATAAAAGAAAAAGAAAATATAATAATGAGATGCATATAAAATATGATGAATTAATAAATAAATTATACATGAGTAATTTATCTTGTTATTATTGTAAATGTATTATGTATTTAGTATATAATAATAAAAATAATAGAAGTCAGTGGTCTTTAGAAAGATTAAATAACGATATCGGTCATTATACAAATAATACATGTATTAGTTGTTTAGATTGTAATTTAAAAAGAAGAACAAGCAATCACGAATATTATAAAAAGTATAAAACAATCAGTATAAAAAAAATATAAAAGATTATATTAAATAAGTTTAATGAATAATAATATAATAGATCAAAACGAGTTATTATTAAGTAAAATAATGAAATTTTATAATAAAAATAACAACTTTAACAAAATGTTGAAAATAATTAATGGCGAATCTAACATATCATTAAGAATAATTGACTGGTTTACAACTAATTATGCTAAGAAATATTTTACAATATATAGTACAAAGAGAGACAAACGATTTAAAGTTTACGATAATTATAAATTAAAATTAAAGGCTTATAAAAAATCAAGATTTGACCCATTTTGTAGATGGGACCGCATACAAGTTCCTTTTGGGGATAACGAATACAGTATAGAAACAACCTTAGGTCAATTAAATTTTTTTAAATGGGCTTTAGAATATGACATAATTAAATATATAGAAGAGAATTATAAAAATATAGAAGATGATATGAATAATAATAATAGTTTATCAAAAAGTAAGAAATCGTATAATACAAATACTAGAAAAAAAAGAGAAGAATTGTCTGTCTCTGCTATTAAATGTTTAAAAAAAGAACTTGTTAATATAACTATGAATTTTAATTGATTTTTAATTGACTTTTATTTAAAAATTAATTGATTATATAAATAAATGGGGAATATATTAGGTAATAAAATCCCCATAGTATCCTTTAATTATATAGAAGAACACATTAAAGACGAAAATTATATTTTAATTAATACTCTTGATAAAGAAAATCAAGAGTATTTGATTAAAAATACAATTAACCATATAGAAGAACCCTCTATAATTAATAAACTAAATAAAAGAAATACTGTTATTGTATACGGGAAAAATTGTCGTGATTATTCTCCATACTATAAATATAATCAATTAAAAAAACTTGGTTACGAAAATGTGTACGTTTATAATGGAGGATTGTTTGAATGGTGTATTTTACAAGAAATTTTTGGTGATGATAATTTCGAAACAACATCAAAATGTAAAGATATTTTATTATATAAATAGCGTTACGCCTATGGAAAACTATAAATAAATTGTATTTTTTTTTAAATGTATTAATAATTTTAAGTTAATAAATTTTAAGTTATTTATATTCATTTAATAAATCATTAATGTTTTGTCCTTTTGAATTAAATGCACTTTTTTTATGAATTCTATGTAAAACTTCGAATGTTTTTATATTGTAAAATTTTTTCCCTTGTCTCCATAATCTTAACCATAATTCATAATCTTCAATACCATCATAATTTACTTTCCAAAAACACAATTCTTTTTTAATTAGAGAACTACTGTTTATTATAGGATTTCCGTATAAAAAATTATAATCACTCAAATCCTCTAATGGTATATTTGGATATGTATTCAAATCGCCAAAATATTTACAATTTGTTCCTATTACATCGTATTTTTCAGTAAATTTAATCTGATTTTTTAATTTTGTAGGATACCAAATATCATCTACATCAATTAAAGATATCCATTTATAATTAGAAAAAAATAACATTTTATTTAAAGCTTCTGATTTACCTTTAATTGTATATAGATCATACACTTTAATTCTTTTGTCTCGTTTTTCATTTTCCTTTGCTATTTTATAAACTGACGAGTTTTTATCATATCCATTTACACCTATAATTAATTCCCAATTTTTATAACTTTGTGAAATAATAGAATTTAATGTTTCTGGTAAAAATTCGATTCCATTATAAATAGGTAAAAGTATTGAAATCATAGTATATCTTATTTAATTCTTTTTAAATATATTCACCTTTTATTATAGAATTATAACAAAAAAAATTTAAATATAAACCAACTATTAACATTTGTATCTTTTAATAATAAGAAGTCATTTATATTATTAGCTAAACAATGTAAAATAATATATTGGTCATCTTTAATTAATAGGTTATTTTTAAAAAAAAAATCTACTTTATCATAATAAGTTTTTTTATACCAACCTATTTTATTTTTATGAATAATAAAAAATCCTCCTGATATTGAATTTTGTTCATATGGAACAATTTTACTATTTAATATATTTTTAATATATTCTTGTAATATATTTTTATTGCATACATAAGAATAATAAATTGCATTTTTATTTAATGATTTTATTACGTCGTAATTAGGCCATTTTTTATTTATCATAGGTTCTCGGAAATATCCTATATCACACCATATATAATAATCTGTATTAAAATATTTATTATTATATGTTTCATATACAAAATTTATTTTTTCAGACCATAACATATTAAGTTTCCAATCAGTATTAAAAATACTATTATTATTCAATAAATAATTTTTAGTATGATTTTCTATCCATTTTTTTTCCCATTTAAAACCATAAAATTCATCAAATTCTTTAATAATAATTTTAACATTTTTATGTATAAAATCCTCTAACATATAATAACTTTCTTTATTAGTATAAATAACCAAATAAAAGTTATCTACTAAGTCTTTAAAATGATTCATCCATTTTTTGTATATTATTTTATCAAATTTAGAATTTAAAATATACCACGCGGATACTATAGTTATCATTTATATAATAAGGGTTCTAATATTTAAATAACATTTTGTCTCATTATGTCTTTACGAAGATTTAATAAAGTATAATTATAACAATTATTAATTTAAACCTTATACATATTTATATATTAATGGAAGATTTTAAACTACAAAAAATGTTAAAAAGAGAATGGATAAGTATAGAAAAACAGGTAGATATAAAAGAGAAAAAAATATTATTAATGATAAAGAAAGGATACAATGACATAGATATAGTTTTAAATAATTATTATTTAATATCAGAATTAATAAAATTAAATAATACAGATTCAGATTATTATATTTATATTAATATAATTTTACCTTATATAGTTAAAAATTACTTAAAGTATATTAAATATACTATAAAGCCTAATAAAATAAAAAAAAAACTAAGTAGTAAAGACTTTATCAGATTAAATAATAGTAATTTAAATATAGATAATTCAATAGATATAATTGTAATTCTAATATTAAAAAAACTGATTAAATATAATCAGGTTATTTATTATTATAATATAAAGTACTTAATTTCAATATATAATATTAATGTATATGTTAAAGAAATTGTTAATTATTATTTAGATAAGTTTTCTTTTTTACCAATTGATATATTAAACAACTCTTCTTCAGTTATAGAAAATAATAATATTTTTGAATATTTTCATATATCATTACATGAACATCAAAAAAAAATATATAATATTTTTAAAAATAATAGTAATAAATTAATTTTTTATACTGCTCCTACAAGTAGTGGAAAAACATTAACACCAATTGGTCTATGTGAAGAGTATAAAGTAATTTTTATATGTGCTTCTAGGCATATTGGTATGAATTTAGCAAAAAGTGCAGTTAACGTTGGAAGAAAAATAGGTTTTGCTTTTGGTTGTAAAACAATAGATGATATTAGATTACACTTTTTCTCAGTAAATACATACACAAATGATAAGCATAAAAGGCCTATTCATACAGACGGTATAAATGTTGAAATGTTAATATGTGATTTATTTTCGTATGAGTCGGCGATGTTATATATGAAATCTTTTTTTGATATTAAAAAAATAATATTATTTTGGGATGAACCAACTATTTCTATGGATTATGATTCTCACCCTCTTCACGAAATTATTGAATTAAATTGGAGAATTAATGAAATTCCAAATATAATTTTATCATGTGCAACATTACCAAATAATTTAGATTTATTAATTCAAAATTACAAAAAAAAATTTGAAGGAGAATTTTATAATATAGATTCAATAGATGAACGTACTAATATAACATTAGTTAATAATGATGGTAATATTATAATGCCTCATATGTATTTACATAATAAAAATGATATAAACAATTATTTAAATACGCTTGGAGAAAAGTATAAAAAATTTTTAAGTATAGAACAATGTTCGAAATTTATATTAAACTCTAAATTATTAAATGAATTTACAGATATTCATTCAAATATTACAACTATAAATTCTAAAACTATTAAGAACTTTTATTACTATATATTAAAAAATGAGGAAATAGTAAATATACCAAATATAACATTTGATAATTCATTATGTTTTAGTACAACTTCTTCTATTAATATAAACTATGGACCTGGATTATATATAGTCGAAAACGACTATAAAAATATGATAGAAGATCTTGTTAAAGATATTAATATAAATAAAAATGCGTTACAAGAAGTAGAAAATGATATTAATTATAACTTGTCTCTCAGCGAAAAACTAATTAGATTAAAGAAAGATTTGGAAGATAAATTAAAAAAAGAAGAAGGAAAAGAAAATAAAATAACCGACCAACGTTTTGATAATGAGACAAAAAATATAATGAAAAAAATAGAATTAATTGAAAAAAAATATAAATCTATAAATCTTGATGATAAGTATATACCAAATACTTTTAGTCATTATTCAAAATGGAATAAAGAAAAAAAATTTAAAAAATTAGATTTATTCAAAAGTGATATCGACCACGAGTATATAAATAAAATTATAGAATTGGATATTTCATTTGATTATAAAATATTATTATTAATTGGTATAGGTATTTTAACAAATGATAATAATGAATATAATACTGTCATGAGGGAATTGGCCGATTCTAAAAAATTATTATTAATAATAGCTTCTAGTGATTATATATATGGAACCAATTATCAATTTGCACATTGTTATTTGTCTCATAATATTGCTAACATAACCCAAGAAAAAATAATACAAGCAATTGGTCGTGTAGGTAGAAAAGAAAAGAATAAACGTTTTACATTTAGAATATTAAACGACGAACATATAAATATTTTGTTCAGAGACAATAAAAACATGGAAGGAGATAAAATGAATAAATTAATGTCTTAAATTATATAAAATATTTTATTGTAGACAAAATTAGTCATTGTTCTCTCCTTTATTTCCATTACGAATTATTTAAAAGACAATCCAAAATTATTGTGTATTACCTGTAAATTATTATAAAAATTATATACATTCTCAAGATAAACTTTCGTCATGTATTACAACTTGTAAGTTTGTGTGCACCACCATTTGTTGCCACCTGTATATTCGAAGATGATATGAATGAGGGCACCAGCGATGACATAATCGACCATGTGTGGGAGACCTATATTAGTGAGGGTCGCGATAATAATGAGGTTCATAATACCGATGACGAAAGCTTCAATGAGAACAGTTTTTACTGGTCTTTCCATTTTAATATAATACAAGAAAATAATCTTGACTGAGTTTTAGAACATCGGTATCTAAAGTTACTAAACGTATTTGATTAGGACCGAATGATGTAAATATTTAGTGATGATATTCAATGTTTATCGTCAATATTTTTAGTGTCTTCTAATAAATATTCAGAGACAATAAAAACATGGAAGGAGATAAAATGAATAAATTAATCGCTTAAATTATAATATTATATATTATTATATGACTTGTGGTGAAAATTGTAATTGCGGAGAAAATGGAAAATTAGAAAATGGAAAATTAGAAAATGGTAAAAAACATACTCTTACAAATCTAAAAAAATGGGAATATACATTATATACTACATTGGTTGCTTTTTTAGTATTTAATAGTATTACATACTCAACCTTAAATACTTTAATAAACGGTATTTGTGATTCTAAAGGTTGTCCTACTAATTTAGGTTTTATTTTACATTTAATAGTATTTACTTTCTTAATTAGAATGTTAATGTAAAATATAGTTTAATAATAATCTATATAATTATTAAACTATGCTTATTAATTCATATGGAAATAATAAATATTATATTAGAAAAAATAAAGAATTAATTCAACTAAAAAATAAATATAATATTATTATTTTAAATAATGAAAATTTTTATATAAAAAAATTTGATATTTATATAAAAATAAAAAACAATTATCCATTTTCTAGACCAATAATTAAATATATGAATATGGATTATATAAATTATTATCTAAAAAAATCTAATTTTTATAATTTAGATATAAAAATAGAATGTATAACTTGGGTTCCAACATTAAGAATAAATAATATAATAATTGATTATATTAAATATAATAAAATATTTAGCAATGCTTATAAATATATAATAATTTATAACAATTTGAATTCATTATTTGACGATCTTATATATTATTCTATAAAATCCTTTATATTATGAATATATAATGAGTTGTAATGAACTTTTAAAGATAAATATTCAAAGAAAAATATTAAATGACGTAGGCATACAATCTTCATTGTATACAATGAGGAAACAAATTATGAATACTCAAATAGATAAAAATTTTAAAAACGATTCTTATCAGAGATATTTGAATAAAAAAAAACTATTCTTATGTAAAAATCCTGTTATAGGTATTCCAAATAAAGGTAATAAAACAAACTCGTTTAGTTTAAATTGTAATTGTAAATGTTCAAAATAAAATATATTTAAAATATAATGAATTATTATAATTCAGTATTATATACATTTATAACAACTATTATCATATCATTTATAATTTATAGGTCTGCTTTTAAAAATAACAAACCACAATGTTCTAATTTTGTTGTAAATGTGTATTTATATTTGGCATTATCTTTATCATTAGTTGGATGTTTTATTCATTTTTATAATTACCTTTTAAATGACAAAAACAATATTGATAAATTGGAAAAAAATGATAAAATATTTAATGAAAATTATATATATATAATTATATCTTTTATAACTGCGATTATATCTATCGTATTATTATCATTAAGACCTCTATTTAGTAAAAAAGGTTTTATTTATAATCATGTATTATGGTTAATATTTATAGCATCTATTTCTGTCTCTTTGTATCCTTATTTTAAATCATTAGAATATTCGGTTATATTACAAAGATGTTTGATATCAACCAGTTTGATATTTATATTAATGACGTTAATAGTTATTTATATACCTGATTTTTTAAAATCAACACATAATAATTTTATAATAGGTTCAATAATTGCGTTGTTTGTTATTATTTTTACAGAATTATTTTTGATTATGACATCACAATATTCCGACAATTTGTATAGATTTATTTCTTATATAGTAATATTTTTATTTTCATTGTTTATATCTTATGATACAAAAGAAATATATGATTATGCAAAGGTTTGTGTAAATTCACCAAATTATCCTTTTTTCTCAACAAATTTATTTTTAGATATTATTAATATTTTGGTAAGGTTTATAGGGATAAAATAATATGTTATCCAACAATAGTATAAAAATATTAAGTAATCTAGATTATAAAATAAAAAATAAGAATTTTATTAATAATGAAATCCAAAAACATAATAAAAGTTAGAAATAATATATTCTATAATAAAGATATTATTAACGATTATATTCCCCACCACTATAAAGAATTATATAGAAAAAAACAAACGCATTTTGTTATTATTATATAACTTCAATATACCTATATCACTTTAATTTTATGCTTGATTTTATAGAAAATAATATAAGTTATTTAATTTTAATAATAATAATATTGAAATGTTTATTGATTTTACTATATATCTTATGAAGAAAAAAGTATCAATCAAAAATATTAATAAACCTTCCAATATAAATATGGCATTATACGAAATAAGTATTTGAATTAGTTATAATATTTTAAAATATTATGTTTTTTAAAATATTATGTTTTTAAAATATGATGTAATTATGGAGTTGATGGGACAGACTTTTCAAATGATGTTGTAATTATGGAGTTGCTGGGACAGACTTTTCAAAATGAGGACTCATGTATTTTTGTAGATTAAAGTAAGTTAGTTCTACAGATTGATCAATATTTAGAAGTTTTTTTAGTTTAGAGTCTGGGATAATCTTTCGCCCATTGTCTTTATCTTGTAGTTTATTCTCGCGAATATAATTTGTCATTTCCTTAGTGACATCTGTTCTCGCCATCATAAAACCCTTCTCCTTACCTAGAAAATTTGCTAGTTCATCACTGATTTTGGTAGGTTTTACAAAACCACTTGGTGCTCGGGTTCCTTTATTTTTTTTTTTTTTAGCATGAACCTTGTCAAGAACTTTCATTTCCTTAGATACAGACTTTTCAACAAGTTTTAGTTCATTTCTTAATTTAGACATTTGACCTTGAATGTCTTGAACAAGAACGGAAATATTAGTGAATTGTTGAACGGTTTGGTCTAATAGTTCAGTATCAGAAGTATCAGATTCCAATACCTTTACTACATTATCTTCCTTTACTGGTTCTTCTTTTTTAGGCGAAACAATTTCAGTTTTGCTTTCAACAGGTTTAGGTTTTACTTCCTTTTTAGGTTTAGTTTGTTTTTTCTTATCGCTTGCCATTATACATATAGTTATTATATCTATTTATATTGTTTTTACCTCTTAATTATATTAATATTATTATTATTATTATTATTAATATTATTATTATTATTAATATTATTATTATTATTATTATTATTATTA
>TARA_B110000459_G_scaffold202951_1_pt1 | contig 16418 bp, 14 predicted proteins | sample TARA_B110000459 | Tara Oceans TARA_B110000459 (sample SAMEA4398296) | marine metagenome | biome: Polar Biome; feature: [SRF] surface water layer (ENVO:00010504); material: water (ENVO:00002006), including particulate matter (ENVO:01000060) such as... | depth 5 m | reverse complement strand
CCAATGCCAGCAGCACCAATGCCAGCAGCACCAATGCCAGCAGCACCTGTAGCACCGGCCGCTCCGGCCCAGCCGAAGCACCAGAGTACACCCGAAGTCCGAGAACGACTTTCCGCCGTAGGCGCTATTGCTCAAGCAATCAGTGCTGAGGTTCAGAAAGTAATTATCGGTAAGGTCCACGTTATTGAAAACGTGATGATCAACATCCTTTCCGGTGGTAACCTTCTGTTCGAAGATTACCCAGGTTTGGCTAAGACTCTGATGACCAACACCTTTGCCGATGCCCTCGGTTGCGATTTCAAGCGTGTTCAATTTACGCCTGACTTGCTACCTGCGGATATCACCGGTACAAACATCTATGATGCTAAGAAAGGAGAATTTACTTTCAAGCCAGGACCATTGTTCTGTAATTTGCTACTAGCTGACGAGATTAACCGTGCTCCACCAAAGACTCAAGCTGCTTTGCTTGAGGCTATGCAAGAGAAGCAAGTAACAATTGGTACAGTTACCCACAAGTTACCAGCACCATTTCTCGTAATGGCAACACAAAACCCTGTTGAACAAGAAGGTACTTATCCACTTCCTGAAGCACAACTTGACAGATTTATGTTCAAGATGTCTGTAGGATATCCTGACAGAGCGGATGAAGACGAGATTCTATCCCGTCGTATTGCCCGTGGAAAAGACGCTGTTGATGTAGATGTAATTACTGACCCTCAGAGAGTTATTGCAATGCAACAAGCTTGTGAAGATGTATACGTCGACCCAGCAATTAGAATGTACATGGTAGAAGTTGTATCCCGTACAAGAGAAGACCCACGTGTTCTTGTTGGTTCTTCTCCTCGTGGTTCACAAGCGTTACTTAAGACATCACGTGCTGCTGCTGCCCTAAGAGGTCGTGACTTCATCACACCAGATGATGTTAAACAAGTTGCAGAACTTGCACTTGCTCACAGAATAATCCTAAAGCCAGAACATCAAATTAAGGGACTAGAATCCGGAGAAGTTATTCAAACAATTCTTCGTGAAGTACCAGTTCCAACCGTTTGAGACGAATTTCAGGAGTTTTAGCCTATGTGGAGCCGTAAATCAGCGATGTTGGGTAGTTTGGCCGTAGCAATGTATTTGCTAGGTCTAACTCTACGTAATGAGCAGTTGGTAACAATTGCAGTTGTTGTATTTGTGTTCTTGACTTGGGCTGCACTATTTGGCGGCCATGCTGATGTTGCATCATCTGGTCGAAGAGCTGAAGAATGGAGCGGTGAAGAAGGGCTTGCACTGAGTAGTGTCTCAGCAATGAGGAAATTATCAAGTGCAAGACTTTTCGAAGATGGTGAACTAAATGTTACATTGCGAATGCAGAACGAATCACCATTACCTAAGATTTTAGAAGTGAGAGATAGAGTTCCAGAAGTAATGAGAATCAAGGAAGGTTCGAATTACATTCTAATGGAACTTGGACCTAGAAGAGAGACATTCATTGAATATACATTAGAATGTCCACTCAGAGGATTTTACAGTATTGGACCAGTTGCGGTTAGAATTCAAGACCCATTCGGTTTATTTCACAAGGAAAAAGAAATGCATGTCTATGACGATTTCCTTGTATTCCCTAAGATGGAAGATTTGAAAGATACCTTTGTTAAATCTAGAGTTCCTAAGATTTTCACTGGTGCAGTGAATATACGTCAACCTGGTCCCGGTTCAGAATTCTATTCTCTTAGAGAATATTTTGATGGAGATTCATTTAGAGCAATCAACTGGTCTGCTTATGCAAGGTCTGGTAAATTAATGGTTAATGAAAGAGAAAGAGATGCTGTTTCCGATGTGATAATAATTGTAGACTCTAGAGCAGTTGCTGAAACAGGCCCTGTTTCTAGAAATGCTTTGGTTTATTCAACTAGAGCAGCAGCCTCATTGGCCAAATTTTTCCTAGGCCGCCGTGACTCTGTAGGTGTGGTTGTCTATGGAGATGAAGTTGTTAGCGTTGACAGAGATACTGGTAAGAAGCAACTATATGTCATTCTAACCAAACTTGCTGGAGCAGTCGCTAGAGGAAATATTCCTCTTCAAGTAGTTGTAAACAGAATTCTTCCACATATCAATAAAGGTAGTCCAATAATATTCTTATCGAATCTAGAAGATGACCCGACTATTGTTAATGCTCTAAGAGACTTTAGAGCAAGAGACTTCGATGTTACAGTTCTTTCTCCTTCATCTCTAGAGTTTGAGTTTGATGCTAAGAGGATCGATAGAACCGGTTATGAAGTAATGAAAACAGAAAGAGATGTTTTGATTGGAGAACTTCGTGGTTTAGGAGTGAACATAATGGATTGGGAGCCTGATATGCTTCTTTCCACCGCACTTGCAGGAGCAAGAGGATTTTGAGGTGATTATCTATGACTGTAAATAAACCATCAGGAGATACAAGTCACCTATATGACGGAAAGACTGTTCGTTCATCAGCCCCTTCAAGAAAGAAGCTTGCTGGTCAATCAGGCAGTGGTACTGACATACCGAAAGATGCGATTCCTAAGGTGGAAATTCCTAGTTTTGTTGAGAGCTTATTAGGTGGGCCTTTAGTTACAAAAATGAAGTTTCTCGCTCCTGACAGGATGGTACAGAACCTGCAATTAGCAGTTTATGGAGTTCTAGTTGCCTTATCACTGATGACCTACATGGTCTCTCCTCCGGAAGGAACCATTTGGTACATGGTTACAGGAAACTTAGCGCTTGCATTTTTCATGCAATTATTGATAATTGCAGCCGCAGCAGGTACTGGCTTCTGGGGTACGTTCCAGAGAGATGGTAGATACACTCTTGTCAGTAATTTATTATTCATTTTAGCGATTCTTAGATTTGCTGCATCCAAAGTATCTTTGGCAAGCGATCCATTTGGATTACAAGATAGCGCAACAATGCTCAACATTTTAGTTGTAGTTTATGCAGTCTTGTTGGTAATGTACTTTGAATTAGCTAACGGCGTAATTAGGTATTCTATGCTAGATACTAGTATTAGAACCAATGAAGTCTATGTCATGAATCCTAAGAAAATCGTTAGTAAGTATCATCGTTCACTAATTATCAACCCAATAGTAGCAGGAATACTAGCAATAATTGTTCTTTCAGCAAATACAATTCTACCATTAATCGTAGGTATATTCTCCTCGGATACTGCCCTTAGGATGGAAGAATCAGTTGAGTTGATTTCAGTTTATGGAGTTGCATTAGGTACCTTCTTTGTATTCTGCATAGTAGGTGGATTATTTGCTCTAAACCTTCCAAATCACCTTCAAAGGTTCCGTGAAAAGAGAGCAGATTGAATTTATAATCTGATATTTTTAGAGTCAACTACATTTGAGAGTTGGTCTAATACGTCTGAAATATTTTCATTCACACACAATAGTTGTATTGAATGCGGTGTTTGAGAAAGAACTGAAATGTCTCTTTCAAGAAAAGCACTTGAGTTTAAATTATTCTTGAATTGTTCTACCTTCAGATTCCCAATTAGCGAAATAAGTGCAGGGAAATCCTCAACTGCAATCTGTTCAAAAAGTACTGAAATTATTTTATTGGCTGCATTGAAATCATTTTGTGATATTACAATTTCGATATTACCTGGTTGGTAATTAAGTGACCAACAAGTGATATCATGCTCATTTAATAGAATTAATAATTCTCCTAATGATTTACTCGAATCAACCATTTTATCAGTATTAATTTCGATTCTAGAGACACTTCGTAAACATCCTATCGCCTTGATATCATCTCCCTGAACAATATCAGGACCAATAGTAGTAGGGGCAGTTCCACTTTCATTTTGATATAAATGTCTTATTTCAATTGGAATGCCAAGTTCCAAGATTGGCTCCATTGTCGAAGGGTGAATAATTGGAGCATCCATTCTAGTCAGTTCCTTGGCTTCCTCATAACCGAGGTATGAAATTGCCTTGGTTTCAATTCCCCATCTAGGGTTAATTGCTAAAACACCTTCAATATCTTTCCAAAGAATTACTTTTTGAGCATCCAGTAATCTAGCTATAGCAGTGGCAGAATGATCACTACCACCTCTACTGAGCAAAGCGATCTCTCCATCTTTTCCTTCTCCAAACCATCCTGTTATGACAGGAATTCCATTTAGTGAATCATAGTCTAAGTTTTTACTTGAATATTCAATATCAACAGATTGTGCATGTCCGATTCCGTCAAGGTGTAGGCCAATATCTTCAGAACCGACAGGGTGGGCATCAATACCAGATTTCCTAAGATGATATGATACGACTAATGCAGAAAGTCTTTCCCCGGCTGCTAAAAGGGTATTAGTATGATAGTGTAAGTCAAGTTTTTTGGAAATTTCAGTCAGAGATTTTTCTATTCCGGATAATACAGATTCAAACAGTCCACCTAAATCCGACTTTTCAATATCGGGTGCAAATCTAATATGTTGCCTCCTAAGGTCATCAACTAAACGAGTAGCATACTTTGGTTCATTTGAGGCTCTCATTAATCGGTCAGTAGTGCCCCATAGTGCAGACACTACTATCACTGGACGACCTGAAAAGTTTCTAATAATTTTAGAGATTTGTTCTAAGTCCGCATTATCTCTTAGGCATGAGCCTCCAAATTTATGAACAATAGTCGATTTATTCATTTAAAAAACCGCCCCTCATTACCAAATCACAAATAATTAATTTAGCCATCGCTTCGACAACTGAAACTGCTCTTGGTCCTAAAACAGGGTCATGGCGCCCTTTTACAGCTAAAACTTCTTTTTGATTTGTTTTTAGATTTAGTGTCAATTGTTCTTTGGCAATACTAGATGGGGGCTTAAAGGCTACACAGCATAATAAATCTGAACCTGTGGAAAGACCTGCTAGTGCGCCATCAGGCTTTTTACCTTCCAATATTGGATTTTTACTTGTTCCACCCCATGGACTATTATGCTCACTACCACTCATTTTCACAACTTCAAAACCATGTCCGAAAGAAACACCTCTTGCTGCAGGAATTGACATCATGGCTCGAGATAGTGCGGGTTCAATCCCGTCAAACCAAGGTTCACCAAGTCCTAAGGGAAGTCCTGAGATACAAAGTTCAACTTTACTGCCAATGGAGTCGCGGTTTTTTCTTTGTCGCTGAATTAATTCTATCATCGACTCAGCAACATCAGGATCTCTACATCTTATTTCCTTACAACTTTCATTAGCCCATTTTTCTGGGCATTGGTTAATACTTCGGGCTTCGATATTTCCAATCGCTCTTACATGTGCTTGGATATTTATTGCTAGTCGAGATAGTATTGGCTCAATGATTGCTGCTGCTGCGACAATAGGTGCAGTTAATCTAGCACTAGAAGTTCCACCACCTCTAAGGTCTGCTTCACCATTTGTTCTCTTTAGCATTACCATATCTTGATGGCCTGGCCTTGGATGGTCTGGAATAAATGAATAATCCGATGAACGTGCATCTTTATTTTTTATTGAAATCTCTATTTTTTCACCTGTTGTGATTTCTTCTGAAATTCCAGACAATAGTTCTACGTTGTCCGCTTCCTTACGTTTACTAGCATATTTACCACCAGGCTTTCTTAAGTCCATGGCTTTTTGAATCTCAATTCTATCGATACTGATTCCTTTTGGTACTCCTTCAAGGTACGCCCCAACTAAAGGTCCATGACTTGTTCCAAACAGAGTTAATTGTAGGTGTTCCCCCAACCTCATCTGCATGTGTATCAAACATCCCAAGTGCTATTCATTGATGAAGTTGTGCAAATCAGTCAGAATCTACATCTTCACCTTCAGAATTAAGAAACTTAGTTTCAATAATTGTTAATTTCTTCTGCTTATTATCGAAAATCCTCTTGAGCCTATTTACTGTCTGAGGAGTAATAGATGGTGAGAGTATTACCACAGCAGGTCCTGAGCCACTGATACCTGAAGATCTTGCACCGTTAACAAATGCATCATTAGAAATTCTTCTACCATCAAAATCCTCTAGAACACCACTCATTGCTCGGCCATTCCAAGTAATTGCATTGAGTAAGTCTCCTTCTTGTATTGCACTAAGTGCTTGTTGGAAGTCATTAAAAAAGGGTTGAAAGTCTTCAAGAGTAGGAGATTTAGTTCGCCTCTCTCTAACTACTATTGTTACGAACCAATCGTCACTTTCAGGCCCCTTTCCTTCCATTATGACGCCACTTTCTATGGATTCAGCATTGACATCAATAAGTTTCCACCCTTTTGTAGCACATGCCCATGCATCATCGATAGAGCCTGTCAGAGATACACCAGCATCAAATTGAGATTGAGCGCATAACTCTACTAATCGATGAACTTCCAATTCTATCCCAGTAGCATCACACAAACTTCTCAATGCAGCAATAGATACCGCAGCACTAGATTTCAGTCCTTGTTTGGGGGGAATCTTTGATGCTACTGCCCAGAAAAGTTGTTCTGGCTCTAATCCATTTGGTAAATCATAACCACTTGAAACCCATATTTTCATAACAGAATCCAGAAGACCATCAGGGTCTTCTAAGTCTCTCTTACTCGGCCTATCTAACAATCTAACTGCCACAGGTAAATCTAGAGCCATACTTGAGCCATAGCCAGTACCTGCAGCATGAAGTAAACTACATGCTCCATGAGATTGTCCACTGCCAAGTATCGTCAATCATATCACCTCTCTTCTACTTTGCTGTTAATCGATTCTCCTATATGTCTAGAACCTTTTCCGTTCCAGCCAAGAATTGTGTCACCTATTTTCAGTGAAGTGACAGATTTCATGTTTCCAGAGGAATTAATCAATCGCACGGTCTCCGCCTGTTGAAGGAATATGGAAGACGGTTTATCAAAAAGGTTATGCCAATATAGGGCTAAAAACGGTCTTCTTTCAATTTTCAGCCGCCCAATAGTTGCTATTCTTGTAGTTCCATTAGGATTGGAAATCAGAACAGAATCATTAGTTTTTAACTCTGAAATATATTTGGTAGTTCTATCAGCCATCATTACATAGGAGTGAGGAGGTCCAGCATTTACTCTAAATGGCCTTTGAGGTACGAATTCTGAATCTAATGTTTCACCATGTACTAAAACTAAACTTGAGGCCGAAGAACCAATTAACATGCCTTCTCCAACCGAAAGTAAAGAAGTCAAATCAATACAATATCTCTCACCAATCCCTCCTTGTTCTATCGACATAATTTGATGAGATATTATTTCTAAGGTATCTGATTCCTTTTTCTCCACCATTTGATTAAAGTTTATCTCACCTCTTTGTGATTTGATTATAAAGGCTGCATCAATCATATCTTGTTGGTCGTCAACAATCAATGCATCTACTCCTGTTTCTAGTGCAAAACCAGCACCCTGTGCTTCTTCAGGAGTTCTAATTTTAGCAGCGATTTTTGTTGGAGTACCTTGACATGCAGCAATTAAGTTCTCGATTGGAATCATCGACCAATCTTCAAATTCTAAAACAATCCAAGCAACACTACCTACAAATTTCCTTGCCTCATTTTGACTTTCTAAATCCGAGATTAGGACAGCAGTACCGATTAGTTTACTATCCAAATAAACAGAATTATTAGAAAAAACGAGGGTCGCCAAATCGCTGTGTGGAGTTTCAGATATTACTTTATCAAATTTTTCGCTAAATAGAATACTGCCTTCTTTTGATTGGCGGTAATCAAGCCAAACTTCCATAAAACCACCTCACAAAGAACATTCCCTTATTGCTTCCTCAACCGAAGCATCTTGGTGTACTAACATAACTATTGCTCTAGCAATAGATTCGACTTGAGGATGTCCAAATACCTGCCTTCCCATACAAACTCCAGAAGCACCAGCGTCCAATGCATCCCGAATCATTGTTAAGATTGCCCGACTATCTCCTGTAGATGGGCCTCCTGCTACTAGAAGAGGGATTGGTACTGCATTTGTTATTTTTGCGAAACTTTTTTTATCGCCAGTCCAAACTGTCTTGGCAGCATCGCAACCGAGTTCAAATGCTAACCTGGCAGCATGAGCATTACCTTTTGTTGAATCATCTTTCATAACATTCAAGTTTGGGCCTCTTGCATAGACCATGCCAAACATCGGAAGTCCGTGAAGCAGTGCTTGTCGACTAATTTCACCCATTCTCTCCATCATCTCAGGTTCTTTTTCACTACCCATATTAACTTGGCAGGAAACGCCGATTCCACCTCTTTGCCGAACTTCATCAACTCCACCGACTAAGACTTTATTTGTTGACTCCTTTCCTCCATGCCTAGTTGATGCTGAGAGGTGAATGACCATACTTGTGTTCGAGTTTTCGCATAGCTTACTATAATAATCTACTAATCCTTTATGTGCGATAATTGCATCAACTCCAGCAGAAATAAGTGACTTTATTGTAGACTCCAAATCTACTAAACCCTCAACTGGATAATCTGAAACACCGTGGTCTATAGGTATCCAAACTCCACGCCCATTAGGTAGTATCTTTGACAATAGTTCCCCTTTGCTCATGATAATGCGAACAGTTCCTCCCTCTCAATGCTTTGCTTTGAATCAGTGTAAATTACAATAGAATTTCTTTTCAAACTACTAGATTATTACTTTTTAGGAGTTGAAAATCTATACTTTTGACCGATGCTTCAATAGACATGTTCGGCTTGGGGTTGTCATGGATACGGCTTCTTTGGGTGTAATGGCTCTCATGGGAGGCGGTTTTTTACTAGGTATGTGGTATATTCTAGTTAGAACAGATGCCAAACTGAACATGCGTCCAGGGATGTCTGCAGAAGGACTTAGGCAGGGCACAGGTAGTCCTAGTTTTGGACAAACTAAGCAAGAGATTGACCGTAAACTAGCGGTTGTTGAAAATCGGAAGCGGCGCCAACAAATAATCGATTCTCGTCTAGCGGTTCAAGATGCCGAAAGAATGGCTGCTGAACAAGCACGCCTAATCGAGGAAGAAGCAGAAAGAGAAACTCTTCGCCGTGAAGAAGATCGTAGAAGGTCTAAAGATGAAGAAGCTCGTCGAATAGAAGATGAGAATCGTAAGCGGATTGAAGAGGAAGAAGCGGAGCGGCAACGTCTCGAAGAAGATGCAAGAGTCGCTCGTAATAGAGAAGAAGAAGAAGCTCGTTTGGAGACTGAAAAAGAAGAACTCCGCCAACTTGAAATGACTGCATTAGAAGAACACAGACTTGCAGAATTAGAATCAGCCCGATTACAAGAAGAAATGGAATCAAGAGCGGCTGCTGAGTCGGCTATGGCCGAATTACAAGAGAGACTCTCTCGAGAAGGAGCAATGAGTGGAGATGTACAAATTTCGCTTATGTGGGAGAATTATAATGATTTGGACCTTCACGTAGTCTGTCCTTCAGGAGAAAGAATCCATGGTGGAAATAAAATCTCAGGATGTGGCGGAGAATTAGACGTAGATGCAAATGTTAGGGCAGAGACTAAGAAACCGGTCGAGAATGTTGTTTGGCCGGGAGTTTCAGCCACACCGGGTACATATCAAGTGTACGCGCATCACTATAAGAAGCATAAAAAGCGAAGAACTCGTGATCCAACTAAATTCCAAATTATTATCAATAATGTTGGTGACTTTAGAGAATACCATGGCGAATTAACTCATGGCGACCCGATTAAGTTGGTTTGTCAATTTGAGGTTCCAGAAAGAGGAGAGCGAGAGGATTATGCTAAAAACCAAATGGAATTAAAAATGCGAGAAGAAGCACAAGAATCTGAGAAGTTAGAGAATCAACGGGCTGAAGAAGAAAATCAAAGACAATCTGAATTGGCAGACGTTGAAACTCAAAGAATGGCTGAAGTAGAGTCGGCTAGGCAACAAGAAGAAATGGAATCTAGGCAGGCAGCAGAAAATGCAATGTCAGAATTACAGCAAAGACTCGAAAGAGAAGGTGCTCGTTCAGGGGATGTTCAAGTTTCATTGATGTGGAATAATTATAACGACTTAGATTTACACGTTGTTTGCCCTTCAGGTGAGAGGATTCATGGCGGAAATAAGATATCTGCGTGTGGTGGTGAATTAGATGTTGATGCTAATGTAAGGCCAGAAACCAAGAAACCTGTAGAGAACATTGTTTGGGATGATAATACAGCTCAACCTGGTGAATATCAGGTTTACGTTCATCATTATAAAAAGCACAATAAGAGAAGAGCCAAAGACCCTACTAAGTTCCAAGTGATTGTAAATAATATTGGAGATATGCTTGAATTTAATGGTGAGTTGTCTCATGGAGACTCTATCAAACTCATAGCTCAATTTTATGTCCCAACTGTTGAGGAGAGAAATGATAAAGTGGAAGAACTTAAACAACAAATGAAGGCGCTTTCACAAGCCTTTGAAGGTCCAGAAGGTAATAATGAACTTTCGATTGAAGATGTCGCACAAGCCATAGGCGTGTCATTGGAAGAAGCAACTCAAATCCACCAAAAAGCGGATGTAGATGGAGATGGTTCTGTCTCCCTAGAAGAATTACTTTCATCTAGCGATGAGACTGAACCAGCAGTTGAACTACAAGAAGTGAAAGCAGAAGAATTGGGCGAAGAGGATTAATCTAGTCTAGTTTAAGATAGAATCTCATCAAGTCTGTCGCTGTCACATGCCTTCTTAATCGAACGAGCAATTCTTCTTCCAGTAGACATCCTTTCTTCATTGATATCTGAATATGGAGAACCTCCAACAAATGGATTTGAGCCAGCTACTATCCTAGCACTTATCTCAAAAACCTTGAATTCTAATTTATCTGTAACGATTGTTTCTAAACAGAATGGACCGATCATTCCTCGGCTTCCTTCTTCTAATTCATAAGAGGCAGCGATAGTTCCTTCAGCCATTTCAAAAGCTCTGGGCAATAGTGATTCCCTGATTACTACAGGTTGGTTGCCAGTAACAACAAAAGAAGGCTCCAAATTCATTTCTCTTAAGTCCCTTAATGAACCTAGTTTGTAAAATTCATCGACATTTGACTCATCACGCCTATCCATCGATAATAATTCTAAGCGACCTAAGTTCTTACCAGCATTTGATTTCTTCCCTTGGACTTGAAAACCATCATCCGCCGTAGGGTCAAAGAAAAAGTGCAGATAATATCTACACCCTAGAACATATTCCTGTATGGTGAATTCTTCTTCGATATCCACGTTTCTTCTAAAATCTCGATAGTCTCTGGCAATGAAGTAGCCCCTACCTCCTTTAGCTCCTGCATATTTGACAATAACTGGCCCGTCTATATCGTGAGGGTCTTCTAAAACTTTAGGCATATCACAGCCCCCATCTTCTAACCATAGTCTCTGTCGATGTCTACTACTTTCCCAATGTAAAATACCTCTATTGCCGAATGTTGGGACTTGGAGACTTTTATAATTTGTAGCTCCCAAATACTCTACCAAAGAGCCGTGAGGTATGATTATCACATTCCTCTCTCTAAACCATTCTGCATAGTCCAGCATTTCTCTATAATTTTCTAGCATTAGCCATTCATCTGGTTCTGCTCCGGGGAAGGCTTTGTAGAATCTTCTTCGATTCTCTCCAACTGCGATACCAAGAGTACGAAAACCCTCTTTTCTAGCCCCATGTAAGATTTGTAGTGAAGAATGGGAAGCAACAACCCCTATTGTGAGATTGTCTTTGTCGTAGCCAGCAAGCCAACTTGCCAATAAGTCAGTATCTACGCCCATGTCGAGGGGTTTTGTATTACCCCTATGAGCATTATGTATTTTTTTTCCTTTTTTGAATAAATTTGATGAGTTATTAATCAGCGGCAATAGATGTTTTGTAGTGAAGAGTTCAAGTCTTAGGAGCCGATGCCGTGTCATGGCAGAAGTACCATCAGGGCAGAGGATGACCTATGGAGGGTATCTAAGACTCGAGGAATTATTGCAGTTACAAGAAGGCCCAGATGGTTATCTTCCAGAACCATGCAATGATGAAACGCATTTCATAATTGTTCATCAAGCATTTGAATTATGGTTCAAACTTATTTTGTCGGAATTGAAGCATGCTCATGCTATTTTGAATTCGGATGGGGTAGAAGAAAAGGTTATGCCAAAACTTGTACACCACTTAGAGAGAGTCACTTCAATTTTCAATTTGATGTCTCAACAATGGAAAGTGATGGAAACGCTTGCTCCTCAAGAGTTTTTATCGTTTAGAGATCGTCTGGGTACTTCTTCAGGTTTCGAATCTTGGCAAATGAGAGAACTAGAAGTGCTCTTAGGTTTAGAACACGAGACACATGGGGGTATGAACCCACTAAAGCATATGAGGAAACTTGCTGAAGAAGGTAAAATCTCAACAGATGCTCTTGAAAACTTTGAAATGGTTTCCAACCAACCTTCAATTAGAGAATCTTTGGATGATTGGTTATCTAGAACTCCTATTAACGGTTCTATGCAAAATGATGAACATGATTCGGAAGTCGTATCAAAATTCGTAGATAGCCATATTTCTGCAATGAAAGAACATACAGAGTCAGTAATTTCTCATATTGTCGAGATTGGTCATGGTGTCGAATCACAAGTTAGGCCAAGAATGGAAGCATCCTTAATTCAAGCAGAAAGTTTCCTAAGACCTGAAGGTTTAGTTAATCGCTCTAGAGCTGGTCTATTGTTTATTGAATCTTACAGAGAGTTACCATTACTCTCATGGCCTAGAACCTTAATTGACTCTTTTGTGGAACTTGAACAATCTATGTTATTGTTTAGAAACTCGCACGCTAGAATGGTTGAGCGTATGATTGGAAGAAGAATGGGGACTGGTGGCTCGAGTGGTGTAGATTACCTTGATGCAACTCTAAAGTACAGAATTTTTGTAGACTTATGGGCTGTAAGAACTATCTTGGTCAAAAGAGAGAATCTACCTGATTTGATAAATCCAGAATACTATGGATTTAATTCTAATAAGTAATTTAATCTTCATGTGGGTCGATATCAATTGGTATCAACTCATGCTCATACTCGTATAGAGCAATTTTTAGAGGATCCAAAACATATCTAACAGATGCTTCCTCAAATCCATAAAGGGAAATTAATTCTTCTTTGAAGGCATTGCGAAGGTCGTCTTCTCCAGCATATAGAGGTGCTCCCATTCCAATTTGTAAGGCTCTTGCTCCAATGATTCTGGCACGTTCGAAGCGGGTATGTAGTCTAGCTGGTTTAACCATAATTTGACACCTGCGAGTGTTAGTCGCATGCAACCGTGATATCAACTGTTTTTGAACCTACCCCATACCTTGGAGTATGATTATTCTTGTTCATCAAGAGTTTTATCCGATTCGAACTTTCGTAATCCCTGGAACATAATTAGGGCTGGAAGAAGTATCGCAAATAGAATTAAGCCGGTTATTATAGCGATTGTTGATGGATTAATATTTTCTATTATTGATTCATTGAGTTGCTTATTTTCATCATCATTGAAATCAAAATTACCGGTGGGCTGCGATGATGCTGATACTAATTTAGCCGGCCCAATATCTTCTAACATGAACACTAAACGGCCGTCCCAGTTTTCTAACCATTCAGAAATATTGGCAGAGTTGTTTTCGGATTTAAATGATAGAAGAGAAGTCGCTAAATTAGTATGTGAATAATTTTCAAATTCATGCTTTGTTTCTTGTAATTTCCAGATATTAAGGTTATACCCTCCAGTAGCGTTCCAGAATAAAGTTCCATTCTGATAATTTATGTTTGAAATCCCGCTAAAGGTATGATTCTGCTCTTCAAGAGCTTGATTTATCTCTAGGGCTTGACTAGAGCCAGTTAGTAAAGAATTACCATTTATCACAATAGACGGAATAAATAGTAATCTGTATTGGTTCTCAAATTTCATATTGGATTGTTTGAAGAAAGTGTTGTCACTAGGTGAAGGGTGATGTTGAATTATTACTGATTGATTCGAGTTTATTTTACTTATCTCATCCTCGACTTCTTTACATGGTTCACACCAGTCAGCCCCAAAATATTCGATTAGATTTATTGCCCTCCACGAATTACAAGATCCTTCAGTCAAGCATGTCGAATCAAGTATGTGTACGTCTAGTAACACTTCTTCTTCTGTATTGATGGCGTCCTCTGCAGTTCCAACAATAGGCATCATCGTAAGAATTAGAAATATGGCTAATATTTTCGTTGAAAAATTAAGTTTAGCAAATCCATATGCATGCGGGCATGTGTTGAAAAGGGGTGTACCCTCCCGTCTACCCATGGACACTGCTTGGTGGCGACGCCCATCAACATTACCGTTGGTTATTTTATCAATGGCATTATTGATTATAGTTGCTGGAGGCGCCATTAGAATAAATGATGCAGGAGAATCTTGTCCTGATTGGCCTAAGTGCTTTGGTACATATGGGTTTGATGTATCTCCAGATGAACAGGAACAGTATTGGGACGAAAACCCTGATGAAATTGATTCAAGAGGTGAATTTCACAGATATACTGTTTTTGAAATATTTTTAGAATGGGTTCACCGCTTACTGGTAGCAATAATTGCAGTTCCCATAGTCGCTAATATATTCATTGCAAAGAAGAAGAAAGATATTTATGGCCAATCAAATTATCATTCTTCTATTTTTATTGCAACATTATTGCTTATACAAGCAACAGCAGGAGCAACTACAGTGTACTTTGATAATGCTGATTGGACAGTCGCTTTACACCTTTCTTTGGCTTGTATTTTCTCAGTATCAATCATCTGGCAATTTTTACTTATGAAGGTTAAAGAAGGCGCTAGATGGGGCTTTCTTTCAACATCTAAACATTTTATTGATAATAACAAAAAGAGGTTCGATGCAATTGCAGGATCAGTATTATTTTTACTCATTTTAGGGGCATGGGTTTCTTCGACAGCAGGAGGCCAGTATAATCAATCATGTTCAGTCGGCTTCCCAAATGGATGGCCCAAATGTAATGGTTCAGTAGTGCCTTCATTGGAGGAGCCAGGAGTTCTTATACAGATGATTCACAGAATAGGGGCTTTAGTTATTGGATTAATCTTAATCGCTTCAATTCTGAAGGTTAAGAAGGATAATCAAGATTCACCAGAATCCGAAGTTTATGTAAAATTCTTATTCTACACCGGTGGACTTTGGGTTCTAAATCTAATGATAGGTGCCAGTTATTTGATTTTTGCAAAATCTGGTGACTTCCCTGAATGGATTTCTCTCTTACATTTAGTTGGCGGAGTTAGTTGTTTCTTTATGTCTCTAGTTTGTACCTTCATGATTAGACTATCATTGTTATCAAATAATATAAACTTAGTCGAGGAGTGAACTTTATGACTGAGGATATCACTCCAAGTTCGGATGCCGATATTCACCCTGGATGGATAACAGTATTTATCCAATTGATGAAGCTAAGAGTGATTGTTTTACTACAGATTACTGCGGTTTGTGCTATCTTAGTACACGACCTATTATCTCGGCATGGTTTGCTCGAAATAGATAGAACTTGGACTGATACTTCAATTACCATTTTTATCACGTTAATCGGAGGTACGTTATCCGCCGGAGGTTCAAATTCGATTAACATGTGGTATGATGCAGATATTGATGTCCTGATGAGAAGAACTCAGAACAGACCGATACCTAAGGGCCATATCTCTCCTGTTGGGGCACTCATATTCGGGATAATAATCTCAGTGACAGGTTCTTCAGTATTCTTTTTATTACACTGGAAAGCAGCATTTTGGTCGTTTTTCTCTGTATTTTTTTATGTTTTCATTTATTCAATGTGGTTGAAGAGAAGAACTCCACAAAATATCGTAATAGGGGGAATTGCAGGGGCTACTCCTCCTTTGATCGGGTGGGCAGGTGCAGCCGGTGATTCATTGAATAACCTAAACCCCTTCGATTTAGGCTCGGCGATACCATGGATGCTTTTTGCACTGATTTTCTTGTGGACTCCACCGCACTTTTGGGCCCTTGCCTTATATCGTTCAGGAGAATATGGGAAAGCAAAAGTTCCTATGATGAATGAAGTAAAAGGGGCTGAATATACAATTTTCCAATCAAAAATATATTGTTTATTATTATTACTATTAGGTTCAGTGCCTTGTTTTTGGCCTGAATCTGGCCTCCCTCTACTCTGGTCATTTATCGCAGGAGGCCTAACTATTTGGTATTCTATTTCAGTTTGGCAAATAGACCCTACTGAAGAGTTCGATAATAACGGTAGAATGCCCAAGGCCGCTAAATCGTTTTTCCGTTCACTGTATTATCTTGGTTGGATGTTCATTCTTTTAGTCATAATTTGTATCATTCCACCCGATTTATTGGGTTGGCTCGGTCCATTAGACCTCTGAAAAGTTAAAAAGTCTCGACCGTCATATTCATGACTTAATCGAAAGTGGCGAGGTTTACTGCGGCAGTCGCATAGCCTGGCCATTGCGCTGGATTGCTA
>TARA_B110000459_G_scaffold44721_1_pt1 | contig 16447 bp, 17 predicted proteins | sample TARA_B110000459 | Tara Oceans TARA_B110000459 (sample SAMEA4398296) | marine metagenome | biome: Polar Biome; feature: [SRF] surface water layer (ENVO:00010504); material: water (ENVO:00002006), including particulate matter (ENVO:01000060) such as... | depth 5 m | reverse complement strand
ACCTTCCAATTTTGAAAAGTGGTTTAGAAAAAGAAAATTAGATTAAATAGACATGAAGAAGATAGGATTAGGAATAGGATTTGTTTTTATGATTTCGTTGGCCTTTAGTCAATTAGACTCAGTTGGCGAATTAGAATGTAAAAGAATGCAATTGTTTGTCGGACAAGAGCTAAAGCTCAAGGATTATGCGAGGGCATCTATGTATTACCTCAAAGGGGAAAAAATTTGTGGAGATTATGATGCTAAGAAGTATGGCAACATGATTCAAACATTGCGAAATGCAGTTGCGACAGAAAAAGATAAATCCGTTAAGAAACTATATATTGATACTTTAATTTCAGCATATGACCGAGCGGACGCGAAAGGTTTTTTAGATTCAAAAGACGCTTCCAAAAGAGCACTTTATATTCTCCAGTCTTCGGTGCCGAATCGTGTCAAATCAGATTCTTTGTTTACGGTAGCTTTTGAAAAAGGCAGTCTATTTAAGGATTCTCAGCTTAGTTATTACTATTACAACTTGTATACGATGTATACGAAGTCAAATGATGCTCAAAAAGAGCTCTATAAGAAACGTATGATTTCTGATTATTTCACTTTATCACGGAAGATTGAAAAGGAAGGATTCAAGCCGCGTACGCAAGAATCTATGACGGGGTATTTTAATACAGTAGTGAGAACATGTGACGATATTTTACCTGAGATTTTGGGTTTTATGAGTGATTTCCCTCAAGAAAAATCAAAAAAGAAAAAGGCAGTGACCAATTTTTTAACACTGCTCAAAGAAAAAGGATGTACTGAAAGTGACGAATATGCAATGCTCATTGATACCATGATTTCTATTGATAATTCTGTAGATGCTGTTTTGGCAAAAGCAGACTTGTTAATGGTGAAAAAGAAATACTCAGAATCTATGGGTGCTTATCGAACGGCTCTTGAAATGGCTGAAAACGATACCTTAAAAGGAGCGATACTTTTAAATATTTTGGAGATACAGTATTCCAATTTGAAAAGCTATAAGTCTGCCTATAATACGGCGATGACGATGAGTGGAGAAAACAGACCTAAGGCTTTATTGGTCGCTGCAAATTGTGTTGCAAAACTTGCGAATACCTGTGGGTCAAGTACTTTTGATAGAAAGTGTAACTATTATTATGCTGCTCAATTGGCTACTAAGGCGGGTGAATCTAATGTCGCTGCTAAGTTTAAAGCGAATTGTCCAACATCGGATGATATTTTCAGTAACAATAGTCCCTCTCAAGTGACGCTATCATGCTGGGGAGTGACCGTTGATATTAAGTAATAATTCTCAATGTCTCAAGTTTTAATTCCCATTGGTATCCTTTTAATGGGAATTCTGTTTTCTTGCGAGAATAATTCAGATGAGGTGCAGCGAATTACTCATTTTGAGAATGCTCCAGATGAATACACGGAGAACTTGGATATGTTTCATAATGACTCTGGATATACGAAAGTAAATTTGTTCGCAAGTGTCTCAGAAACATTTCACGAACCGAAACATATTACCAAGTTTAAAAAGTTTTTAAGAGTTGATTTTTACAACAATTTAGGGGATAAGGTATCCACGCTGACAGCCCTTCGAGGCATCTTTGATCATGATGAGGACATCGTAGAGGTATCGGATTCTGTTCGGTTAATCAATTATGAGAAAGAACAGACTTTAGAAACTGAATATTTGATTTGGAACAAAAAAGACAGCACGATTCGAACAGATCGAAGTGTATTGATTAGCTCGCCCAAGGAGGTCCTTATCGGAAAGGGTTTGGTTACAAAACAAGATTTCAGCTTCTTTGAAATCATCGAGCCAACAGGGAATATGAACGTAAATAAAGAGAAATGAATACGTATAATAAATTAATGAAAATGTTTTGGCTCTTTTTTGCCATCGCCTTATTTCTATTTATAACTGTCAGGTGTTTTACAGATGGTTATCAAAAATGGGTTTTTTATTATCCATTTGTTTTACTGGCCTTAGGGATGTACTTTTTTAAAAAGTGGATGATGAACCGTATGGAAAAACATATTGAATTCATGAAAAGTAAAGAAGCAACAGACCGAAATAACGAATAATAGATATCTAATTGTTTCAAAACATATCCATACAAAGATCATTTTTAGTATTACTCCTTATCCTTTTTTCATTTGGATTTAACGTTGTAAAAGCACAGTATTTCATCGATGGGTCTGTTTACGACGAGCATAAAGCACCCATTCCATTTGCAAAGATTTTTGTAAAAAATTCCCCATCACAGAGGACCGTTGCAGATATAAATGGACGCTATCAAATAAGTTTGCCTAGAGGTGAGTATTTTTTAGTCTTTAGTTCTATGGGTTTTGATACACGAGAAAGCTACTTGTCTATTAATGACAAAAGTCTGATCAAGGACATTCAACTCTTCCCAAGTAAAATTCAGGACTTAGATGCTGTGAATGTGTCAACTAAGAGATCAAATCCTGGCCGAGACATCATGAAGCAGGTCGTCGCCCGTAGGAATGCTATAAATCCCTGGAACTACCCACATAAAGTAAATGTTTATATAAAAGCGAATGAAAAAATCCTTTTGAAAGACGATCGATTAGATGACCCAGAGGATTCTATGATGGATGAGGATACTGGACAAGACACAATGAACCTATTGGAGGTCCAAATTCAAAGGAGTTATGCCCCCAGAAACAAAGTAAAAGAGATTAGAAATGCCTATTCACTGAGGGGAAAGGATCGGAACTTGTATTATAAAACGACTGTTAAATCCAATTTTAATTTCTTTGAGAATTTGTTGCGTTTGGATGATCTCCATCAAAACCCAATAAGCTCACCGATATCTATTCCGGGTATATTGTCCTATAAATACAGGTTGGTTGATCAGTATGAGGAAGATGGCTATCAAATCTCTAAAATCCGAATTCAACCAAGAGCATCTGCAACCAGTACTTTAGAGGGGTTTATTTGGGTGGTTGATTCTTTATGGTTGGTTCAGAAATTGGAATTAACGATGAAAAAGGGAAACCTTCTCTTTTATGATTATTTCACGATACAACAAACCTACGAACGCCCTGGTGATTCTATGTGTGTGCTTTCAAAGCAGGTTTTAGATTATGGCGTAAAAAATAAAAGTGAATCCTCTAAATGTCGAACGACAGCCATTTTTTCTGATTATAATTTTAAGACCGAATTCTCCAAGAAGTTCTTTGATAGAGAATTGGCGGTTACCGAAAAGGAAGCTTACGAGAAAGACTCCTCTTTTTGGGTTGGACAAAGGGGAGATAAGTTAACACAGGAAGAGATTGATTTTATCATAAAAAAAGATAGTATACGAGATTATAAAAACAGAAAAGAATACAGAGATAGTGTAGACAAGGCTTTTAATAAAGTGACGTTTCTAAAGGTCCTCTGGTTTGGTGTTGATCATAGAAACAGAGCGAAAAGACATCAGTGGACTATAGGCTCCTTGGCAACTTTTATTCGTCCAGTCTATATTGCCGGCCCTAGGATCTCTCCGAATCTAGACTTTTTTAAAAAGTGGAAAGATGAGCGCACCCTAGATTCCTATACCCAAATTTCTATGGGCTTATTGAATAATGATATAAAAGGAGATACATGGTGGAAATATAAATTTGATCCATTTAGGCAGGGGAGATTTAGGGTCTCTTTAAATCATGATTTTGATGTGATAAGGGGGTATGATGCGATTTCACAAATCTATAAAAGAGAAAATTTCATAGAAGCAACCCAGCTAAACTCATCTATTGAGTATGAACTCTTTAATGGTTTTTATATGAGCTTAGGTGGCGAGTTTTGTGAGCGTCGTAGTCTCGAGGGTTATAAATTCGTTGAATTTGTTGATGAGGTATTGCCAAACAATCAGCCTGCAGACTTTGAAACCTATCAGGCATTAATTGGAGACGTAGATATTTGGTTTGTCCCTATGCAAAAATACATGAGAGAACCCTATCGCAAGGTGATTCTTGGTTCTGCTTGGCCCACGTTTAATATTAATTATGAATTTGGTGTCCCTGATCTTTTCGGAAGTGATATCAACCACCATTACTTTCAGGCGAGTATTGAACAAACCTTCAAGATTGGTACTATAGGGACCTCAAAGTATCGTATAGCTGGAGGTAAGTTTTTAGGTGCAAAAGTATTGCGTGACCCGGATTATAAATTCCAGAGAAGAAGTGATCCTTTATGGTTCTCCAATCCCCTTTATTCCTTCCAAGGTCTCGATACGCTTTTGAGGACAAGTGACTTGTCATTGGAGGCACACTTTGTCCATCATGACAATGGTGCGATCATTAATAAAATACCATTTATGAAAAAAACTAGAATTGGTCTTGTTCTTGGAGCGGGTGCGCTTTATGTTCGAGAACATGATTGGCAACACTATGAAGTTCTGGCTGGTTTAGAGCGTAATTTTAAGCTTTCGAGAAGAAGATTGCGAATTGGAATCTACGGTGTGCTTTCAAAGGGGAATAAATCTGACCTGCGCGGAGATTGGAAAATTTCTTTTGCAATCCTTGATGACCGAAATATGAAATGGAACTTTTAGCTTTTTTGAGTTTCTGAGCTTTTAGCGAAATAGTTTCTGTTCCTCGTTAGAATTAAACCGACTCCTGTTGTTATACAGGCATCAGCGAAATTCCATATTGCTGGAAATATTTGTTTACCTCCAAAGTAAGGAACGGCATCTGGCCAAAGCACATTAAATTGAAACATATCTACAACATTCCCCAATAAGAACCCATGGTGTCTGACTTCTACGGCTCTTGAAAAATCTTGGCCACGGATTTGCTGAACACAGGTTTCAAAGTTGCCAGTCCCTTCCATGAAGTTATAATAATTGCATGGGTCAAATGAAAAGAGGAAATCGTAAAACATGGAATCCATAAGATTGCCTAATGCTCCAACAAAGATTAAGGAAACGGCAATAAGGTATTCCATTTTTGCTCCTTTTTTACATTCTTTCCAAAGGTAGATACCAATTCCTGTAATTGCGATAATACGAAAAGTGCTAAGCCCAATTTTGGCCCATATTGAGCTACCAAAGGTAGTTCCAAAAGCCATTCCAGGGTTTTCGATGTAGTTTAAAACAAACCAATTTCCAATAAGTGGTTGGCTTTGTCCTTCGACAAAATTTGTTTTGATTCCGAATTTAATCAGCTGGTCAATAATTAGGAAACCAATAATAAGACCAATAAGACCAGCAACTTGCCTTTTCACTTATTTGTTTTGGGCATTTTTAGCATCAATGCTCATGGTTGCATGAGGAACAAGGCGCAAACGCTCTTTGCGAATCAATGTGCCATTAACTCTGCATATACCGTATGTTTTGTTTTCAATTCGAACTAAGGCTGCTTGCAAGTTATTGATGAATTTCTCTTGCCGAGCGGCGAGTTGAGCAAGCTCTTCTCGTGATAATGTTTCAGAACCATCTTCCATCATATTGAAAGTTCTTCCGGTATCATTCGTGCCATGGTCGTCATTGTGAGACAATGACCCAATCAATAGGCTATAATCTTCTTTGGCCTCTTTGAGTTTTCCTAAGATCAGTTCTTTGAATTCTCCTAGTTCTTGGTCTGAATATTTATTTTTTTGCTTTGCCATAAAATATGGTTTGAAATGTAAAGAAATTAGTCGCCCAAAGATATCATTTTTAGCCTTGTAGCGATGGGAAAACAGAATTAAATGAATTATTTATTAAGGTTTATTTAAGTTTAATCCGGATAATTCCCTACTTTTCCCGTGCATATAAAACAGGCTCGGTGTTAAAGTTATTTTCAGGAAACAGAACGATTGTCTTATTACTCCTTCCGGTTTTTCTTTTATTGTTTCACTTTCTCAATTACTACAATCAATTTTATACCAGCTCATATATAGATATTGGCCTCTGGACCGTTTTTCTTGGGGTAGGTAAAATGAGTACATTTTGGAGTGCTGGATTCTTGGTTTTATTGAATGCTGTGATTCTTAATGTCGTATTCAACCGGTCTAATTTTTTTGACAGAATCACCTATCTTATAGCGCCTTGTTATGTTGTTTTAATGAGCTTTTTTGAATGTGCATACTTCTTAAATGGAGTTCTTATTTCTCACACTTTATTTGCCTTAATACTTCAACAGCTTTTTGATTTGGGGCAAAATGATAATAGAAAATCTAGTATTTTCAACGTGTTATGTCTTGCAGGAGTGATGGCTACATTTGTACCTGTTTTTTTGCTAGCGATTCCTTTATTTTTTGTCGTGATACGATTGATAAGGCCGCTTGAAATTAGAGATATTTTTATTGGAGTCATTGCCGCTTCACTGCCTTTTTTATATTATTTCTCGGCTGTGTATGTATTCGATGGCAACCCTTCTTTTTCTTTATTTGATTTCAATATGACTTCTGGTCTTAAAGGTGATTCATTTGTTTTGTTGGGTATTTTGAGTATTTCTAGCATTATGGGGTTCTCCTCGTTTTTGAGCCAATGGCAGAAAAGTTCTATTCGGACGAAAAGACAGTTTCAAATGCTGATTTGTCTTTTTCTTTGTTTCTTAGTCATTTCAGTCTTTTATGTATTAAGTTTTCAACACATTGAGTTTTTTAGCCTCTTGTTGTTGCCCTTATGCTTACTTATTCCCTTTGCGTTTCGTAGTCAATCTATAGGTATGACAACGAGTAGTGCTTTTTATCTGCTGCTTGTTTTTTCTGTTATGAAGTTTTTCATCTTCTAATAGATTCAAAATCTATAATTGATTAATTTTGCAATCTAAAGACAATTGAGATGAAATTTGGTGTAATTACTTTTCCTGGTTCAAATTGCGATCAGGATATGATTTATATTCTTGAAACAGTTTTAAAACAAGAAGTTGTTTCTCTTTGGCACAAAGAAAGAGATTTGAAGGGGGTAGACATGGTCGTCTTGCCCGGTGGATTCTCTTTTGGAGATTATTTACGTTCAGGTGCGATTGCAAAATTCTCGCCGATTATGAACGAGGTAATTGTACATGCGCAAAAAGGAGGCTATGTATTGGGGATCTGTAATGGTTTTCAAATGTTAACAGAAACAGGCCTATTGGATGGTGCTTTATTGCATAACAACAACCAGAAGTTCATCTGTAAAAATGTGCATTTGAAACCAATTTCAACTAGTGCCGCTATTACAAAAGGACTAGATCAATCATTGGCTTATTCTGTGCCTATTGCACATGGAGAGGGACGCTATTATGCTCCTGATGACACCATCAGTCAATTAGAACAAAATGACCAAATCTTATTCAAGTATTGTGACCCTAATGGCTTAGATACAATGGAAAATAACCCTAATGGGTCTTTATTAAATATTGCTGGTGTCACGAATGCATCGAAAAATGTATTCGGAATGATGCCACATCCTGAACGGTCCTCTGATCCGATTTTAAATAATAGTGATGGTGCTATGTTATTTGAATCTCTTTTAAAATACTGCTAATGAAAATTTTACTTTTAGGTTCAGGTGGACGTGAACATGCACTTGCATGGAAGATGGCCCAAAGCTCAATTCTTGATGAATTATATATCGCGCCAGGAAATTCAGGAACACGCAAGCATGGAAAAAATGTTGCTATTGACCCAAATGACTTTGAAAAAGTAAAGGAGTTTGTCGTTGCTAATGCGATTGACCTCGTTGTTGTGGGGCCAGAAGAACCATTAGTAAATGGGATTTCTGATTTTTTCCACAATGATTCCTTTTTGTCTAAAATTCCTATTATTGGACCAGATGCTGAGGGTGCACAATTAGAGGGAAGTAAGGATTTCGCGAAGGCATTTATGAAAAGACATAATATTCCTACAGCTAAATATGGAACGTTTACCAAGGAAACTCTTGAAAAAGGGATTGCTTATTTAAGAGCTATGAATGCTCCTTATGTTTTGAAAGCGGATGGACTTGCTGCTGGTAAAGGAGTTCTTATCCTTAACGACCTAAAAGAAGCAGAGCTGGAATTATCCAGTATGCTAAAAGATTCAAAGTTCGGCGAAGCAAGCACGAAAGTGGTCATTGAGCAATTTTTAGATGGAAGAGAGGTTTCTGTTTTTGTAATCACCGATGGTCAATCTTTTAAACTTCTTCCTGAAGCTAAAGACTACAAACGGATTGGTGAAGGTGATACGGGGCTTAACACAGGTGGAATGGGAGCTGTTAGCCCAGTTCCTTTTGCAGATGCTGCATTTATGGATAAGGTTCATAATCAGGTTATCGTACCTACAACTAAAGGTCTTAAGTCAGAAGGGATTATCTATAAAGGTTTTATTTTCTTTGGACTTATAAACGTAAAAGGTGATCCCTATGTTATTGAATATAACTGTCGTTTGGGAGACCCAGAAACTGAGGTCGTTTTACCTAGACTCAAATCAGATATTTTAGATCTTTTTGAAGGGATTGCTACCAATACACTTTCAGAGCGAGATATTCAGTTCTACGATAAAAGTGCAGCTACAGTAATGCTCGTTTCAGGTGGATATCCTCTTGCTTACAAGAAATCGAAGCAAATATATGGTCTAAATAGTGTGGTAGACAGTCTATGTTTCCATGCGGGGACATCCTCTGACGGTCCTTCATCTGTTACTTCTGGAGGTCGTGTTTTAGCGGTAACATCTTATGGTAAAAACATTGAGGTCGCGATTAAGAAATCTTATGAGTCTATTGAGAAAATAAGCTTTGATGGGATGAATTACCGCAAGGACATTGGCTTTGATTTAATCAAATAATCCTTACATTGTTGTACACTATGTTCAACGCAGTTTGTTTCCTTTTCATTGCCTTGATTTTTTCGGCTTTTTTTTCTGCAATGGAGATTGCTTTTTTAGCGTCTAATCGTTTAAAAATAGAGGTAGATAAAAGCAAAGGAACAATTATCAGTAAGCTTCAAGCCATTTTTTATCGAAATGAATCTAAGATCATTGCTTTTATTTTACTTGGAAACAATATTTCTTTAGTTGTTTACGGTATATCCGCTGCTAAACTATTAGGGCCTATTTTAACCAATTGGGGTATAGAGTCTAATGCTGGTTTGTTGCTGTTACAAACCCTTCTTTCGACATTGTTAGTCCTTGTGTCTGCTGAATTTATACCCAAGAGCCTTGTGCAGTATAACCCTAATAGGTTTCTCAAGATAGGCTCATTTCCATTGTTTGTTTTATACATTGTTTTATATATTCCTACCCACGTGATTTTGGCCATTAGCTGGGTGATCTTAAAAACTTTTGGATACGATCAAAAGGTCAATCAAAAAGTGTTCTCTAAAGTGGATTTAGAACATTTCGTAGACGATCTCTCAGAGCGAATGGATGGAGAAGAGGTTTCTTCTGAGGATATGAATCTTCTAAAGAATGCACTTGATTTTTCGAATGTAAAAGCGAGGGACTGTATGATTCCCAGAACAGATATTATTGCTGTTGATATTGATGACTCTTTAGAAACTGTGATGCAACTCTTTATCGCCAAGGGGCTTTCGAAAGTCATTATTTATCGTGATTCCATTGATAATATTATTGGTTATGTTCATTCGTATGATCTTTTCAAATCACCCAACTCCATAAAACAGATTTTGTTACCCATTCATTTCGTACCATCGGTTACTACTGGAGAGGAGCTTTTGTCAAAGTTTACAGAGCAGTCGGGTAACATTGCTATTGTTTCAGATGAATATGGAGGGACTGCAGGTTTGGTTACTCTTGAGGATGTTATAGAGGAGATTTTTGGTGAAATTGAAGATGAGCATGACCGAGATGATTCAATTGAAGAACGCATTTCAGACACCCATTTTCGTTTTTCTGCACGGGTTGAGATTGATTATATCAATGAAGTTTATCGACTCAATATTCCAGAATCCGATGCTTATGAAACTCTTGGGGGTTTCATTCTAAATGAAATAGCCAATATTCCAGAAAAAAATGCCAGACTAGATATTGATGGTTTTCGATTTATTGTTGAGGAGGTCACAGATCGTAGAATAGAAACGATCATTGTTTTGTTGCGAAAATGATGCGCTTATTGCTCTTCGTTATGTTTTATTCTTCTTCGATTGTTTATGGTCAAAATAGAATAAGTATACCCCCTCAACTTGCCGAGATTTCGGGACTTCAAAAGCTTAATAAAAACTTATTTGTAGCGCATAACGATAGTGGAGACGGCCCTTATCTATATTTTTTAGATGCATCGGGTGCTCTATTGAAACGCACCTTTGTTCGTGGAGCATCAAATATAGATTGGGAAGACCTTGCTTATGACGGTCATGAAAACCTGTATGTTGGAGATTTTGGAGACAATGGAAATAAGCGTAGTGATTTATGTGTTTATCGCATCCCTATTCTTGGATCAGAATTAAAAGATTCCATTGTTGCAGAACGTTTGAATTATATTTATCCTAATCGAAATTCATTGAATCCAATGGCTTCGGAATTAAATTTTGACGTCGAATCCATAGTTTATATCGAGGGAAGCCTTTATCTTTTTTCAAAGAACAGAACCAAACCTTTTGACGGAATGTCTAAAGTGTATAAGGGTGATTTTATTGATGGTGGTATTGAGCTAACGTGTATCCAAAAGATAAAAGTAGCGGGCCATAGCTGGCTTCAAAGTGCTGTTACTGGTGCGGATTACGTTGAGGGAAGATTGTTTTTACTTACCTATAAAAAAGTACTCGAATATGTTTGGAATGAAGATGAGGTAGTTTTTGTTAAAAAGAGGTCTTTTTTTAGATTAAAACAACGTGAATCTATTTGTTATGACCGCCAAGGTTTTATTTGGATAGGATCTGAAAAAAGTATTCTTGGCAAGCAACATTTAAAAAGAATAAAATGGAAACTGAATTGAAGCTAAGTGAATATGAAGCAGTCATCTTTGATATGGACGGCGTACTTATCGACTCTGAACCTTTGTGGAAGGTTGCGATGGAGAAAGTCTTTTCTAATTTGGGTTGTAAGTTAGCGAAAAGTGATTTCCAAAAAACAGTAGGCTTAAGAATTGATGAGGTTATTAGTTATTGGAATAAGGATCAAAATTTGGGGGTAAAGGATGAAAATATTGTAGAAGATGATATTATTAATCGTATGATTGAATTGGTAAGTGACCACTCAACTCCCCTGAATGGAGTTAACGAAACCTTGGCTTTTTTAAAGAGTAAGCACCTTAAAATCGGTCTTGCGACTTCTTCTCCCAATCGATTGCTCCAAGCCGTGCTCAGTGGTTTGAAAATTGAGCAATTTTTTGATGTCGCTCATTCTGCAGAATTTGAGTCTTTTGGAAAGCCACACCCGGTAGTTTATATAGAGACAGCGATGCAGCTCGGTATTCATCCTAATAAATGTCTTGTTATTGAAGATTCATTAAACGGTGTCATCTCTGGATTGGCTGCAAAAATGAAGGTGGTTTGCATACCAGAAAAGACGCATCTAAAGGAACCTCGTTTAAGCGTTGCAGATTACATGTTTGAGGATATGGCTTTGATGCTTCATACAATTCAGAAGAGCTGTTGATTTTTCCTTTTTTGTTTATAGGTTTGGTGTCAATTGCTTTTGTAAATTTGTTGTAAATAGAGCAGTTGGAAGATTCATTTGACTATCAGGAAGAGGCCGAAAATAATTTCGAGAAGGAATTTGACAAGGTATTGCGCCCGCAGAAATTAATTGATTTTGCCGGTCAACCTAGTATTGTTGAAAACCTTGAGGTTTTCGTGCAAGCCGCTACATTGCGAAACGAGCCCTTAGATCACGTTTTACTTCATGGCCCTCCTGGATTAGGGAAAACAACATTAGCCAACATTATAGCTAATGAAATGGCCGTTGGTTTTAAGGTTACGAGTGGCCCAGTTCTAGATAAACCAGGGGATTTAGCCGGGCTATTAACCAATTTGGCTACGGGTGATGTTTTATTTATTGATGAGATACACCGTCTGAGCCCTGTTGTTGAAGAGTATTTGTATTCTGCAATGGAGGATTATGTCATCGATATCATGATTGATACGGGTCCCAATGCAAGAACGGTTCAAATCACCTTAAATCCTTTTACATTAATTGGTGCCACAACACGTTCAGGTCTTTTAACGAGTCCTTTAAGAGCTAGATTTGGTATTAATTCTCGTTTAGAATATTACGATTCAGAAACTTTGACAGCAATAATACAACGCTCAGCGGGTCTATTAGAAATCGAAATTGATTTTGATGCGGCCATAAAAATAGCAAGTAGGAGTAGGGGGACACCCAGGATTGCCAATGCACTTTTACGCAGGGTAAGAGACTTTGCCCAAATCAAAGGAAATGGTAAAATTGACGAGCCTATTACTGAAATTGCTTTAAAAGCCTTAAATGTCGATGCCAATGGTCTCGATGAAATGGATATTAGAATTTTAAAAGCCATTGTTGAGAAATTTAGTGGCGGCCCTGTGGGTCTTACTACGATCGCAACTGCTATAGGTGAAAACGCTGGAACTATAGAAGAGGTATATGAGCCTTTTTTAATTCAGGAAGGCTTTTTGATGCGAACACCTAGAGGACGTAAAGCAACTGAGAAATCATACAAGCACTTGGGGATCGATATGGGTTTTAGCCAAGGCGGTTTGTTCTAAATGGATGCCACAAAGCATAAAAATGAAATTTTAGCTAAGGCTCAGGAATTAGGATTCTTTTACTGTGGATTTTCAAAGGCAGGTTTTCTTGAAGATGAGGCCCCTAGACTTGAAAATTGGTTAAAGAATGAGCATCAAGGTAAGATGTCTTACATGGAAAATCATTTTGATAAAAGACTGGACCCTACCAAACTTGTTCCGGGAGCTAAATCTGTCATTTCATTGCTATTTAATTATGCGACGGATCATAAACCACTTGACCCTGAAGCCCCTAAAATATCGAAGTATGCATACGGTGAGGACTATCATTATCTTGTCAAAGAGCGTTTGGTGGAACTTTTTTCTTTTATTAAGGGTCTTTTAGGAGAGGTAGAAGGAAGAGCTTTTGTCGATTCTGCACCCGTTATGGATAAGGCTTGGGCTTCTAAAGCGGGTCTTGGTTGGATCGGGAAGAACTCAAATTTAATTCACCCCAAAGAGGGGAGCTTTTTTTTTATTGCTGAATTGATAACAGACTTAGATTTTGATCAGGATGGCCCAATGAAAGATTATTGCGGGACGTGCACAAAATGCATTGATGATTGTCCAACGGATGCCATCGTTGCGCCCTATGTTGTGGATGGGTCTAAGTGTATATCTTATCTAACCATAGAGCTAAAAGACGAGATTCTCCCAAGTGAGTTTAAAGGAAAAATGGATAACTGGGCTTTTGGTTGTGATATTTGTCAGGATGTTTGTCCGTGGAATCGATTTTCAAAACCCCATAAGGAAGAACGCTTTCAGAATCCAAAACTTTTGGATTTCACAAAGAAAGATTGGATGGATCTGGATGAGGAAACCTATAGGGAATTGTTAAAACGAAGTCCTTTGAAGAGAGCTAAATTTAAAGGGATTAAACGAAATTTATTCTTCATTGGCGCAGCTGCTAAATAGCCAATGTGAATAATTCTTTTTTTTATCTTAAAAGTCGTGACAACAATCTCAGTATCTTCGTGTTTAACTAATTAATATGACAGGTCAAGAGCTTATTCAACTTAAATACTCGGGAGAGATATCTGTTGTCAGAGACTATATTAATATTTCTGCACAGACGATTTGTATTCTCATCGTAGGTATTTTAGTTTGGAGAGCTTTAATTGCTTACCAAAACAAACGAAACAAAGGCAGGTTCAAAACGACCTATTTTGAGTCTTCTTTTTCGAAACACTGGAGAAAATAACAATGAATTCAAACAAAAAAAACGCAACAATAATTGGTGCTGGACTTGTCGGTTCTTTATGGGCAGTTTACCTTTCTAGAGCAGGATATTCCGTAACTATATACGAACGAAGATCAGATATACGAAAAGCGGATATCGCAGCGGGGAAGTCTATTAACTTGGCTCTTTCCGTCAGAGGTTGGAAAGCGCTCGACGATGTAGGCGTCGGCGATTCTGTCCGTGAAATAGCGATTCCGATGCATGGAAGAGTAATGCACGCCGATTCAGGTGAACTCACCTATCAACCTTATGGTGAAGAAGGTCAGGCAATTTATTCAGTTTCTAGAGGTCATATTAATGCACGTATGATGGATATTGCTGAAAAAAAAGGAAATGCAATCATTCATTACCATCATGAATGCTACAAAGTAGATTTTGAAAATTCTATTTCCTTCATAAGAAACACCGAGACTAATGAAGAATTTGAGGTTAAATCTGATTTGATTTTTGCGGCAGATGGTGCTTTTTCTGCTACGCGTTACAATTCAATGCAAAAATTACCTCGTTTTAATTTTAGTCAACGTTTTATTGAGGATGGATATCGAGAAGTATTGCTTCCTGCGGCTCCTAATGGAGACTATATTATGGATAAAAATGCTTTGCATATTTGGCCAAGAGGTCGTTTTATGATGATTGCTTTAGCCAATGAAGATGGTTCGTTTACGTGTACGTTATTCATGCCGCATGAAAATCATAAGTACTCTTTTGACAAACTCAAAACGAAAGAAGATGTTGATGAATTTTTCAGGGACGTATTCCCTGATTTCCATGAAATGATGCCGAACGTTGGAGAGGCATGGGAAGACCACCCTTTGGCTTCTTTGGCAATCATACGCTGTCATCCTTGGACGCATGGCAAGGTTGCCTTGATGGGAGATTCAGCACACGCTACAGTTCCATTCTATGGCCAAGGGATGAATTCAGGATTTGAAGATTGTACGGTTCTTAATGACCTTATGATTAAGCATAATGAGGATTGGGATGCTGTGTTTAAAGAATATAATGAAACTCGAAAACCAGATGGAGATGCCCTCCAAGATCTTTCTTTGGATAACTATTATGAAATGCGTGATTATGTTGCAGATGAAAATTTTCTTTTACGAAAGAAAATAGAAGCCAAGTATACCAAAATGTATCCTAAAAAGTGGTTGCCGTTATATTCTCAAGTGACCTTTAGTACAATTCGTTACAGTGTTGCCTACAAGCAAGGTAAGATACAAGATGGTATTATGGAACGCGTAATGAAATTTCCTAATATTGAAGAGCATTGGGATAGTGATGAGGTGATGGATTTAATAGCTGAGGAGAGTAAATCCTTTAAATTCGAAATATGAGATATGGACTTTTTCTTTTTGTAATAGGTATTGCTTTTTCTGTATTTAGCCAAGGTGGCTTTAAAAAGGGTGCAAGAGGCAACGATTACATAGTTGTGGTTAATGATGGTATTCAATTTTCACTAGCCGCTACCTATTTAATTCCAGGAAAAGAAACGAATGGACAAAATGAACTTTTAAGTGGGCAAAGAGAATCTTTCATTGTCAAACCTGAAGGTAAAATCAGATTCGCAGCTGAGTTGGGTTTTGCACATTTTCCTAAATGGAAGGGGATCCCGATTAAATTTTTGAAGAAAAGTAGAATTATTGATTATTTTGATTGGGGTTTAGGATATAAAGTTTTCGCAGGGAAAGAGTCCACAGAGGTTAATGTGTTGGATGCTGCGGGGGTATCGATTTTAACTGAGAATGGAGATGGAGCATTTACAATTGGTTCATTTTCTGCGAGAGTTTCTGCTCATTCATTAATTTATATTGGAAAGAAAAAAATCGACAAAGCAAGAAAGCATTTTATCGACAATGGAATAGGTTTTAATTATGAATTTAGACCGAACGAAGGGGATCGTCTCTATAATGACGGTTTTTCTCAGCGTCCTTTAAACCAACAGTTTCAGAGTCAAAATAACCTTCAACTTCATTATAGCCTTGGTGTCGGTGTGCGGTTTAATCGCGCATGGATGATGGTACCAACGCTCGAATTACCTATTATAGGTATTCACGAATGGAATGGTCCTCACGCTAAATGGAATTGGTTCTCTTCACAATATTGGCCTATATTGTTCAAAATAAAGTTTATCAAACTTTTTGAGCGTGTACCAAAATGCGGTGCATATGGAGATCCAAGTGAAATGAATTTTGATAAAAAATTCCGTTCAGGAAATTTCTAATTTTTAGGCCACTTTTTTGAAATTATTTTTGGAAGCTTTTTACGTATCCTTATGATAACCGAGTCTCTATCTCCAACGTTTCTGCATTTTAAGATGTCTCTAAAGTACATTTTGTTGTCCTTGAAGAAAATAAATTCAAAGCTTACTGAAGTCACTTCTTCTCTGTAAACGTGGTATATACTTGTTCTTCCAAGTGCCTCGCTTAGGGCGGTCTCTTTTTCACTTATTTTAAACCTTCGATCATATCCTCTAACATTTACAATCGCAATTGTTGTAATACCCATGTTTCTTAGTAGCTCTTGTATGCTATCGGTTGCAAGAATAGAGGGGTTTGCTCCTTGCTTGATTACATTTAATGATGGAACTGC
>TARA_B110000459_G_scaffold33034_1_pt1 | contig 16491 bp, 7 predicted proteins | sample TARA_B110000459 | Tara Oceans TARA_B110000459 (sample SAMEA4398296) | marine metagenome | biome: Polar Biome; feature: [SRF] surface water layer (ENVO:00010504); material: water (ENVO:00002006), including particulate matter (ENVO:01000060) such as... | depth 5 m | reverse complement strand
GCCAGTATATCAGTACTTTTAGCTCCGGATTCATTATCCCTTGAAAATGGAGAAGTTGATACTCTATTCTCTGGCTTTACATTCTCCCCAGATACCACTGTAGTCGATACAATCTATTTAGATCAAGGATCCTTTCAATTATTGAAGCGATCGCCTAGTTGGATACAGCCACAAATTAGTATCCTTTCTAATGATGATAGTCCTGTAAAATTTTTGAGTACTGATACACTGACCATAATGATTGATGGTTTATCGACCTCTATAGACTTATCTAAGCTGGTAGGGGAGGACTAAGATGAGAATTAAAACCTTTTTCCTTCTTTTATTATCTTATGTTTTTAGTCAGAGTAATTCATTAGATATTGCGACAACTGGTGCAAATAAATTAAGAGTGCATGGGCAAATGAATATTTTTCATAATCCTGCTACTCTAGGCTATAATTTTAATAAACCTATTATGGATACATCTAAAAATAAAGAAGCATTAAAAGAAATGCCTGGATTAGACAAAAAAGGTCAAAATCAAACTAATAATGATATTGGCAACCTTGATAATAAATTTACAGAGTTGGAAAGTATTGATAAAAGTGAGTCGGATTCACTTTCCATTAAAAGTCGGGAAGTCGTTATACTTCCTGATTCTTTAATAAGTGATTCAGTGTCTACTAAATCTAATTTTAGCCAGCGTCTTAATAATAAATTTTCAGAGTTGGAAAGTATTGATGAAATTGAGCCGGATTCACTTTCCATTAAAATTAAGGAAGTCGTTATACTTCCTGATTCTTTGATAAGTTCTTCAATGTCTACTAAATCTCATTTTAGCATGAGTTTTTTTAATATGTCATTCGGGTTGGGAAGTGGTTCCATAACACCTGATTGGATTAATAATCAGCTGTTTGGAGGTAAGGATTTAAGGGAGGCTAAAGAAAGAAAAGAATTTATAAAAGGTATCTCAAATGATATTAACATTCAAGTTCCGGTATTTTTAAGCCTACCATTATTAAACTTTAGCTTTGGTTCAAATGTAGTTAGCCTGGGGCAAGTGGTTAGCTATACTTCTATTAATATTCCTAGTAAGCTCGCTCAAGTTCCATTTGTAGGACTAGAAAAAGGACAGGAACTAAATATTAATTCATTAGAAATTGAGCACGTCACTTACTTGCCAATCTCCTATTCAAAAGGATTTCTAATTAAACCTGGCATTATTCCCTTTGGTAAGAAAAGTTATGTTGGTCTAAGATCTAGTCTACTTATTGGTCTTGCGGAAGTACATACTGAAAATATTAAAGGAAAAGTGCAAGGCGCTGAAAAGAACACATTGATTGATGCTGGTATAGAGTTAGGCGTTTCTTTACCCTTTTCATTAGATGATTCATTTCCGAAGAGTTCTTTCCCCATCGGCATTGGTTTTGATTTAGGTCTTTTAACAGAAATAGATGAAAAATTAACGGTAGGTGCTAGCATAGATAATATATTTGCTTCATTTAAGTGGAGTGGAGCTACTGTGTATAAAGCAACAGTTAAGGGAGAACTCACACCAGAGGAAATATCTGAAACAGATTCATTAACGAATTTTTTAGATCAATCTGAAACGAAAGAAAGTTCTAGCTATAAAACGAGTCTACCCACTTCAATAAACTTGAGTGGGACTTATAAAGCTGAAAAACGAGTTATCTTAGATGCCAATGTTCGTATTGATCTTGGGAAAAACTATTGGGCAAGTAGTACACCACTTTTTTCTTTAGGATCAGAGTTTTACCCGGAAACTAAAGTTCCATTTTATTTTGGATTATCATTTGGAGGCGAAAATAATTTTATTTGGGGTACCGGAGCAAGTCTTAAAATAGGCTCAGTAATATTGGATATTAGCGGTGGTCAATTAGGTGGAATATTTAATAATGCAACGGGTATGCAATTTGGATTTGGGCTAAGAATACAAAAATAATTAACTATTTTAATTTTTCACCGGTTTGAATATTCCATAGCTGACTATAAAAACCACCCTGATCAATCAATTCGTCATGTGTCCCTTTTTCCGAAATATTAGAGTTTCTGATAACTAAAATATTATCACAATTTCGTATTGTAGAAAGTCGATGAGCTATAATTACAATGGTTCGATTTTCTTTTAATTTTAAAAAAGATTGTTGAATTGATTGCTCTGTTTTATTGTCTACAGATGAAGTAGCTTCGTCAAAAATTAGAATGTCTGGATTGCGAATAATAGCCCGGGCAATAGCTAGTCGCTGCTTTTGTCCTCCTGAGAGTTTTTGCCCACGTTCTCCAACCATAGTGTTAAAGCCATCTTTTAACGAATTTATAAACTCAATGGAATGACTATCATTTGCTGCTTTTACAATGTCCTCCTCTTTTACACCCTTCATCCCGTAAGATATATTTTCTTTAATAGAGGCATTAAATAAAAATGTTTCTTGGCTTACAATACCAATCTTTTCTCGGAGTCTATTTATTGGAATATCTTTTACATTACAGCCCGATATATTAATTGATCCATTTATGGGGTCATATAGACGCAATAATAGTTTAGCAATTGTTGTCTTTCCTGATCCAGTATCACCAACAATACCAATAGAGGATCCAAAAGGAATAGTTGCTGTAAAATTTTCGAATAAGAGTTCACCGCTGGGGTAGTTAAAGGACATAGATTTGAATTCTATATCTCCTTTCAAATCTTTCATTTCTTTTGGTTCATTTGTATCCTTTATTTTTATTTCGGAGTCCATTAAATCAAAAATTCTTTTGCAGGAAGCCATTGATCTTTCAAAATCATCGACAAGAATAGAAAGGCTCGTAAATGGCCATAAAAACCTTTGAGTTAAAAAAACAAGGACACTATAGGCCCCAACAGCTAAAGTCCCATTTAGGGCCATCGTGCTTCCAATTAAAATTGTGCCCAAAAAACCGGCGAGTACACCCATTCTAATTATGGGGTTGAAAGCACTATTAATAGAGATTGCTTTTAGATTTTCATTTTGATAGTCATTGCTTAATGTTTTTACCCTATCGCTTTCAAAAGCGTATGTCATAAAACTTTTAATCGTTTGAATACCAAGCAAGTTATTTACAATTGAAGAATTAATTAAGCCTGCTTTATCCCGAACAGATTTATAGATTGGAGATAGTCTTTTTTGAAAGAAAAAACTAACAAAAAATATTATGGGAACAGGTAAGATCGCAATGGAGGCAATTAATGGAGAGATATAAAAAAAAATAATACCGATACTTATCGTAGAGACAACAACTTGTATGATTTGATTTATGCCATTGTTTAGAAATTTTTCAAGTTGATTAATATCGTCATTCAATACAGCTGCTATGTCTCCTGTCATCTTTGATTCGTGCCAGCTTATGTCGAGTTTTTGAGCATGGTCATATGCTGAAACCCTTAAAGAGTGTTCTACTTTTTGTGCAAGCCCGCGCCATCTAATTAAGTATAAATATTCAAAAGTTGATTCGAGCGCCCATATAATAAATGTTGCTGCGCCTAGAAAAAAGACCTGACTCGAGATGGAGTTAAAGCCAAGCGAAGAGACAAAGCTATCATTCTTTTTTACAACAAGGTCAACAGCTACGCCGATTAAAATTTCGGGTGCAATATCAAATATTTTATTTAAAAATGAAAATAAAGAACCAAGGTAATAATCTTTACGCCAAGGGGTTATATAAGTAAAAAGTTTTTTTAATGCGGTTATGGAGTCGATGTTTTTATTCACTTTATGTAACCCTATTATTATCAGTCTATTTTTTAATTAGAGACGCTGTCACCTGTTTATAAAAATATTTAAAAAACAGATTAAGACGTGTTGTAATAAAACCAATGTCCTTATCTTAGTTTATTAGAATTTTTTCTTTGTTCATACGTTAATTACAATTTATATAGCTTCACAAATTTTATTGTAAAATAAAAAATATTTTTATTTAGAATATTATTTGTGCCCGAATTAAATAAAGAGCCTAGGTCTTTTTTTTGATCGGCTATTAAGCTTTAATGACTGTGGGCTTAAGCCCGGGTTGGGCTAATATTACAGAATAGTATTTGGGCATAAGCCCATTTAGGAATGGATTATAAAATAATGCTTTCTGGAAGTAAAGTTAATTTCTATTTTTTACGCTTTATTTTACAAAATAGAGTTATTGTATTTATTTAATTTATTACAATATTAAAATTATAGTTTTAAGTCCTCATCTAAAATTAAATTGACGTATTTCTTTATTTATATTCAAAAAAATATACAACATTGTAAATATAAAGAATCCTTGTTATTTATACTGATATTAAGATAAATTATATAAATTACTTTTTCCTTGGTAACTAATGATGCGGAGTCATATTACATATTGGATGAGAATCCTCTTTGTTTAGCAATGAATTAATTGCTGACTTTGCATTTGTTTTAAATAATACAAATGCTACATGAATAATATACAAAAAGAGAGAATAATCATCGATAGCCCTAGGGTTATCAAGCTGCTTAAAAAGCAACTAATAAAAAAAATATTAGATTGTTTTACAGACTCTCCTAAAAATGCGGCTGAAATCGCTAGGACCGTTTCTTTTCCTAAAGATAAAATTTATTATCATATTAAAAATCTTATTGCTAATAATATTCTCTATGTGGCAGATGTAGAATCCATAAAAGGGATTGAACAAAAGAAATTTTTTCCAACTGCTAAAACTTTTGAACTCTCATCTTTAAATGAAGCTAAAGAAACATTAAAATCGATTAAAAGTATTAAAAAAGAAACTCTTCTTATTGAAAAGCCAAAACACATCAGAAGTACCAGGTTAATGGAAACGAAGTCTAAACCTAGAAACCTTATTAGACGACGTAAAAAAGAAAGACGACTTCAAGAAAAACGAATTTCTAATACCCGCCGTCATACGAATAATAATATTTTCAAAGGAAGGGATAAAAGAAAAGTCCTAGAACAAAGGACCAATCTAGATAGAAGAATATTAAATATACGAAGAGAAATGTATGACCGAAGGTTTAGTGATGAATTAATTTATAAAAGAATAGAAAAGACCCAGGTTCCAAAATTTAAAAATACTAATAACAATATTTCTATTCCCTTCAAAAACTCTATATTAAAAATGAAAGGAATTGATGAGGCAATCTCTTTTGTTTATGATTCTCAATCGGTAACGGTTCTACACTGTCACTTAACTAGAAATGGTTTTGAAATACATAGCGTAAATAAATATGAATTACCTATTGTAATAAAAGATTACACAATAGACACATTACCAGATTTAATTACGAATATAATATCTCAAATTGTTCCCGAAAAAAATAAATCCAAAATATATATTAGTATTCATTCTGAAAAATATAATTATGAAATGGCTTATATATTAAGCAAGGGTAAGAATCGAAATCTTTTTAAAAAGGAATTATATAAAACCTTTAATAATAATTTTTCTTTAAATCTTGAAGATACATTAACTGACTTTACCGATGGATCAAATAGAAATGGTAAAGCCACCATACTTTACTCTAATAAAAAAGATCTAATATTTAATGATCTACAATCTTTAAAAGAATCAGGTTTAGAGGCTAAATACAATACATCTATTCCCAAAATATTATACAATATTTATACCTATTATAATCTAGACCAAAAAAATGATCACTCCGTCCTCATATATATAGGAGCACTTAAAACACATATTGTCGTCCTTAAAAAACAAGTCATAATAGGTTCTTCAGATTTCCCGAAAGGTTTAAACTATTTTTCGAAAAGACTATCTGAAATCTCTACAAAAAAAAGTTCTGTTAAGGAAATAATTCGGGATGCTTTGCATTATCTATCCTTTTATGGTGTTGCCACCGAAACATCGAATGCAAAAATAATAGATGGATTCTCATTTGTTAAAGCAAAATCAATTGTATCCCATCTTGTTTCGACTTTCCAGGGTGAACTAATTGAATCTTTAAATTTGATATACCCAACAACTGATTTAACGGATCTAAAAGAATCTCTGTTCAGTAGAGCATATATTTGTGGACCTGGTAGTCATATTAAAAATATAGAACTATCCATATCCTCATCACTGAAATGCGATGTTTCCAATCTTGCCGATTTTAATTCATCGCAAATAAAAGAAGCTCAAATTTCAAAAAAAAGTTATTTTAATAAAATAAAAAAAAGTCAATTCTTTAAGAAAAGAACTAACTCAGAAATTGAATTAGAATCCATAATAAATAAAATTCAAGAAAGGCAATTAGCAATTGAAACTGCTAAAAGTCCAGAAAGTGCAAAATATCGTTTAGCACGACTTGAGATTGAAAAGAACACAAAAACTAAATCTATAGAAAATGCAACGAATACGTTAATTGCGACTGCAAAAGAATTTAAGGAAATAAAGAGTGAGTTTACTTCAAACCAAGAAATTCTTTCCACTGATTTACAATTAGTTACTGCACAATTAGACGAGCAAAGTGAATTATTGCTATCCGACTATCAAGAGCATGATGACTTAAAGCTGAAAATTTCAGAGGTTGAATATGAAACAGATAAAAAATCGAGTAAAAATAGTGATAGCAAACTAGTCTCTAAAAGTCAGTACCAATCTAAAATTAAAGTCGCAGCCAACTCCAGATCTAAATTATTAGATCAAAAAGAAAAGGATGAAGCGAAAGCAGATGAAATAGATCAAAGTATACTGGAGAGGCAGGATTCGCTCCAACTTCTAAATATAAAATTAGATAGCGGAGAAAATGAGATAGCAGTATACGAGTATTTAAAAGACTCTATTCAAAGTACTGCGAATGCTTTTAAGAGATCGTTTATTGATCACGCAAAGTCATTAGAAAAAGTTTCAGAGAAAGATCTGAACACGCTTATTGAATCAAGTTTCTTAATTACACAAAATACAAATAGAATTAACAGTATTAAAGAATCCTTTACATCTGTAATCGAAGGAGAAATTGATATAAAGACCTCTCACTTCATTGATGGTGAGAATGGAGTAGAGATAAGAAAAAAATTAATGGACATTTTAGAATTGGTACTGAATGTTCCAGGTGCTGTAAATGAATTAAAAACTTATATTTCTACAACAATAAAAATTAACGAAGAGCAGATTAAGCTTGGGGTTGAAAAAAGGTCTATTGACGATAATATAAAAAGAATAAAGAGGAATAAGAAAGAATTAAAACAGTCCTATTCGATTATAAATAATGAATTAAATAATTCAGAAAAGGACCTTACTACAAGAGAAAATCGACGGTTAGACTTGATACAGATTTTAGCTTTTATTCGAGAAACGATTGAAATCATAAATGATATCAACTATCAAACCTCACTACTCAAAGAGCTAAGACCTCAAATTAAGTTTGGAAAAGAAGAGATTAAAACCTTAGATCTAAATATTTCATCACTTAAAGATAAGGTCGAGTTACATGAGAATGAAAACCATCGTTTAACAACTCAAATCAAAAAGTTCGAAGAAAAATCTATATCTGATTTAGAAGATTCAAATAAAGATTTAAAGAAAATAATTTTAGATGAAGAAAAAATAATCGATGAAATAGAAGATCAAAACCATAAGATAAAAGAAGTTTCTAAAGAGGTATTAAGTGCACAAGACTATGTTGACCAATTGGAAAAAAACATTGTAACTAAAAAAAGTGAGATTGAAGATCTTAATGAAAATAAAGTTTCGGTTTTAGAAAATTATAGTAAAGAAGAGAAGCTTTTAAATAACGAGTTTGATAAACGCTTAAGAGTTTTAAAAAGAAAAAAGAATCAAAAAATTGCAGAATCAGAAAAAACAAAGAATGAAACGATTAAAATCTTTTTTCAAAAAGAGGAGAAAACTTTAAAGAAAAAAGAAAAATTAATCAACTCCAATTTGATTCAACTTAATCGAGAGAAGAATAAAGCTATTTTAGACAAAGAAAAAGTCGATAAAACTCTTGCGGAAAAAAAGAAAAAAAAGCTGCCAGAAATATCAAAGCTTAAGCAACAAATTTTGTCTCTTAGAAAAGATTTAAAAAGAGGAAGGAAAGTAGAAGAAAAATTAATCATACTTGAAGATAATAAAAATAAATGGGATGATTTATATGAAGATGAGAGCACTGTTTATCAAAATAAAATAGATATTCTTCAAAAAAGTATTGATAGGAAAAAATCAACTTCTTACATAGAGTTTGTTAGAGAAGGTCTCAGCCGATTTAATAAGAATGGAGACCCATTAGAGATTGCACAGTCTATGGCTGATGAAAGTATTAAGTTGGATCTAGAGGAAATTAAAAAAGAAGAAAGTGCTTATATGCTTTTTAGAGACAGATACGATTCTTTTATGAAGCGATATAGAAAAAGGAGTCGTGAAATAACGGAACAATTAAGACCATTAGGAGGTCGAGAAAAAGTAATACGTAATAAAATAAAAACGGCTGAAGCAAAAATTGAATCTGCAGAAAAAATAATTAAAAGTTTAATCGACAAACTAGAGCAAAAGAATAATTTTTTTGTCGGAAAGAATAATGCATTAAAAGATTACATCGATCAGGGTGATCAAGATTTAGAAAATATAAAAATACAAATTAGCAAAATTCCTGAAAAAGAATCTCGAGCTATATATGATATTGATCTTAAAACAGCCGGTAAAATCGCGGCGATTGAAAAAGAAGAAGCACAGCTTAAAAAAGAATATGACACTCTTCTAGATTATTTAAATGATCAATTCCAAAGTGAAACTGTAATCAAGCAAACACAACAAATTGAAAATAAAATATTAAATGAATTTCAGGATCTTGATAAAACTAAAGCAACAATTAATAGTTTAGAAGAAGAGATTGTAAACCTTAAGCAGTCTAGAACTTCACTAGAAAATAAGCTTAAACGCCAAATTAAAAAAATTGAAAAGAGTCGAATTGATATACAAAATCAAGGCATTCAAAGTAATGCTCGTGAAGATGAATTAAATAGAGAAAAAGATTTTAATACTCAAGGTCTTCTAAAAAAGCAAAGTGTGTTGATTGAAGAGGTTAATAAACGTGATGACCTTCAAGAAAAATTAAGTAAACAAAATGAAGAATTCCAAAAAGCAGATACAATAATAAAAACATTGAAAGAAAAAGTCTCGAAGTCTATAACTGAAAACAAAAATGAATTCCTTTTGAATTCGAGCCTAAAGAAAAAGAATAAAAAGTTAAATAGTAATGAACAACTTGAATATTTATTACAAATTGAAAAAGATTTACTTCGAAATATAGAACAGGCAGAAAATCTTATATTTAGTGCAAATACGACTATTGATAATAAGCGAGTTGAAGGAACAGATACGGAGAGTACATTAAGCTTAAAAGATAATGATTTAGGTTATTTAGAAAATGATCGGAAAAAGATAGAATTATTAATTGAATCAAATTTGAAATATCTAAATGATATTAAAAATGATTACTTAAAAAATCTCAATCTTATTTCGAATGTAAAAGATTTGTACCCCCCCGTTAAATTAATGATTGTGGAGCGTATTTCGGTTCTCCATACTCTAGTTGACCAAAAATTAAAAGACTCGCAGGACCTAAGCTTTCAAATAGATGAATTAAAGGAAAGCTTGAAAAATACAAAAGTAGAAATTGCTATTGTCGATGAGGAACTCTCCAAAATAAATAATAATATGAAACAGGCTCTCGAAAATTCATTTTATGATAAAGAAAACCAAGAAGAAACGTGGAAGTGGGACGTATTGGATGATAAGGTTGGAAGCTATGTGAACATTGCGCAACTAAAAACAAGATCAAAAGAATTATTTAATGAAATTGTGAGTACTGAGGAATCAGTAGCGATTTTAAAGCATAAAGAATCCTCTTTAAATAATGTTATTTCTGAATCTGAAAAATTAAGTAAGAAAAAAATTAAGAGGATGGAGGATGTCTGTATAAAGTTAGAGCTTCAAATAACAAAAGAGAAAAATGAGATAAAAGGTATCGAAAAAGAAGTTCATGAATTAAAAAGCCTCGCTTTTAATTATGGAGATCGAATTAAAATATTAGAAAAAGAATTAAAACAATACAGAGAAAAAGAAGCTGAATATGAAATAACTCTTAAAGATTTAGATCGATCGATAAATACCATCAAAGAGAGAAGTGATAAGCTCATAGAAAAAAGTAGTGCTTTCATAGAAAATACAATTGATCTTGACTACATGGCAAACTTGGGTCTTTTAATGGATCCATTCTCAGAGCTAAACCTCTTGCCTGAAACTCAGAAAGAAAACCTTAATTATTTTTTCACCAATCGAGTTATGCAAAATGTTTTGGCTATTCTTTTTATGGTTTTAACGATATCCTCTTTTTTCCAATTTAATCAAATCAAACCTATTGACAATCAAATACCAATAAAGCAAGCAGAGCTATCTTTAATTAATATGCGCCAAGATATTAAAGAAGTCGTCCAAAGTAAAAATCTTGTTGCAAATAAATATAGTAGCCTTATAAATGACGATAGCGAAGTCTCATCTGAGATGATCTTAATTCTAAAATATTTCAGTAATAAAGTCCCCAAGGGATTTCATATTACTGAGCTGACACTCGATAAATTACAATCAAATCATTTATCCACGGCATCAGCGAAGAGCCTTGAATCAGAGGTTTTAATCAACCTTAATGGTTTTTTTAATAAAAGTTTAGATAGATCTTTGTTAATGGCTGAAAATTTTAAAAACGATTTAAAAAGCTCAGGGCATTTTAGAAAAATTGAATTTAATGAAGCAGAAAATCAAAAAAAATATAGGACTAGTTTCACGATTAGTGTGATCTATTAAATAATATGAATCAAAAGAAAAAATATATTATTCTAGTCAGTTTGTCTGTCTTTATGATTTTTGTTTATATCTGGAGTGATCTCTTCGTTCGAGAGCAATTAGATTTAAAACAAAAACAACTCACTCTTTTAAACAAAGAATTACAGGCTGGTAAGGGTGTTATGGATGAGATACAAAGCCTGAGACAAAAATTCATCAAAGACAATGATCGATTAATTGCTAAAAAAGTTACGGGCAATGAGTTATTGCAAGAAATAGATAGACTAAATACTCTTGCAAATAGTTTAAATATAGATCTTAAAAATTTAGAGATAGATCCTCGAAATACTTTTCCAAATATGGAAGATACATTTGAAAATAAACAAATTAATATTTCTCGAAACTCTCTCAATTTTGAATTACATGGCAATTTTTTAGATATTGGAAGTTTTCTAGAAACAATCGAGTCAAACTCAAATCAGTTAAAATTACAATTCTGTTCAATTGGACTAGATAGTCTAGATCCTCGAGGTGTTATAGCTGAAATAGAATATCTTACCTATGGCGGGCTAGAATTATGAAAAGAGAGAAGGCTATTATCAGTTTATCAGCATTGATTATTCTAGCTGTCTTAGGAAATGCCCTTTTTGGACTTGAAATATTTGATCATAATAAAAATGTTGACTCCATTTTGTTAAATCAAAATTCAGGCGATTTAGAGCTCTCAAAAGTAAATAAGATTCCAATCTCAAAAATTGAATGGAGTAAAGATATATTTTATGATCGTAGTAATGTCTACGATAGCTGGTTCACCCTGACTGGTATTACCAAGTTTGAAAACGGATATAAAGCAATTATCAACGGTGAAATAGTAAATGAAATGAATAGAGTAAGAGGGTTTTTAGTGAGGAAAATCACTCAAAACCGGGTCCAGTTGGAAAAAAATGATTACCACGTAACCCTTAAACTAAAAGAATAAATGAAATATTTAGCTCAAATCAAAAAGTACTTTTTACTGATTTTTATATTAATTAGCGTCCATCTCCAAGGTGAATCTTTTAAAGATAATTTATTCCCACCGGCGCCTAAATTGGAAAAAATATATGCATCTGAAAAGGGCAAATTCCACTCGTTAACTTTAGAGTTTAGTGCCGATAATTTTGATTATGAAATTGTGGAAAATTTTGCTCCACCGAGTTTGATCTTATCACTTAAAAATGTAGTCTGGGAAAAAGGGAATTTTAATAAAAAGTGCGATAATGAACCATTATATCAATACTCTTTAAGTATCCCACGAGATAACAATCAAAAAGAAAAAACAAAAAATGTTTTATTAAAAATGGATTTTACAAGAATCCCCGAGTACACAATAAAATTTGATGAAAGAAAAGGAAAAGAGAAAAGGAAAACTTTAAAAATATCTTGGGAAAAAAAGAAAGCAAAAAAGAATAAAAAGTTTTTGTCTTCTTCTAGACGTTTACCCGATTCTCGTGTGACAATGAATTTTAAAGGTGCTCAATTGTCGAATGTCGTTCGATTACTTGTCTCTCAAGATAATTTAAATCTAATAATGGGAGATGATATTAAAGGGAAAGTCACTGTGAGCCTGAATGATGTCTCCTTAGAAACGGCTTTAGATGCAATCTTACATGTAAATAATTACGAATGGTTTATTCAAGATAATATTATTATAGTTCAGCCAATGAAGACTAAGCAGTTGTTGAGCGGTGAGCTAAGAACTCAAATGTTCAGATTAAATTATATAACCGGGACCCTTATTTCTGATGCCGTAAGTGAAGTTTTAACACCAAGGGGAAAGTTGAAAGCGCTCTCTTCAACGGCATCGAGTAACATTGAAGCTGGAGAGAAAGATATACTTTTGGTAACAGATGTTCCAAATAACTTTTCATTAATTGAGGGAGTTGTTAAATCTTTGGATATCCAGAGTGTGCAAATAAATATTGCTGTAAAATTTATTGAAACAACATTAAAACATGATGAAATCATTGGAATAAACTGGGATCTTCGCGAGAGGATGGATATAGTAAGAAGTGATAATGTAGATAGTTCTTCAACGCTTGATCTTGGCTATTTACTAATCGGTGGTCAAACAATGAACTTTGCAACATTAAGTAGGCCAATCGTATCAGCTATTATGTCTCTTCTCGCAAACGATGGTGATACAAAGCTATTGCAAGAGCCCCAGGTTACCACAACAAATAACTCACCAGCAAATATTTTGATTGGTACCACAATTCCTGTGCTTGTACCACAAGGGAAAGGCAGTGTTTTTGGTACAAACCCCTATACATATGAGAATCAAGAGGTGAACGTCTCTTTAAATGTTTTGCCTCGAGCGAATAAAGATAAGGTGATTAGCATGAAGATTGATGCCGTTGTGCAAGAAATAATTGCATTAATTGGGAAAGATCAGCGTCCAATGATATCTACGCGTTCAACAAATACAACGGTTAGAGTAAATGATGGTGAAACACTTTTAATTGGAGGCCTAATATTTGATACTGCAGATAAATTAACCTCAAAAGTTCCAATTCTTGGAGATATACCAATTATCAAAACATTCTTTAATTATAGTAATGCCGACAGAGAGCAAAAAGAACTATTGATATTTATAACCCCAACTGTTGTAAGTAATAATAATTAGGAAAAACCATGAATTCAAAAATTAGAAATAATTCATTTTTATTTATATTTTTAATAATATTTTGTTCTTTTCTTTTTTCTCAAGATGGCCTTTTTAATTCTGGTGGGAACAGGCCTTATGTTGATGCTGGTGAAGATATTGAAGTAACACCAGGAAGCATAATCTATTTAGATGGAACGGAGTCCTATTTAGGGGATGGATCAAAAGTCCAATACAATTGGATATTGGCGCCAGGATTAGCTTTAAACAAAGATAATAGTTTTAGCTCAGAAGATAAAATAGAAACATATGATGCAATATATTTAAAAAGTATTCAAACATATGAAGATGTTCTAGAGATCCAGGTTGCAGATAATGACACTGGGGTAAAGCTAGAGGTTTACTTGAATATTAAAGATCGATTGGGATTTACAGCTTCGGACACTCTAATCGTTGAGTATTTATTCTCCACCGATTTAGATACTCCTTTAGTTCTAGACTCTTTGATTTCATCAGATTCTCTTTTCACAACTATATCAGATTCTGACTCCACCCTGATAAGCAAAGTCAAAGTAGACTCTACTCAGAATCAAAAATCTATGTTTTATCAAGGTATTTCATTCTTAGAGAAAATGAAATTCAAGGATGAAAAGTGGTTCACCTATGTAAAATATCCATTCATAGCCGGAGGAGCTTACTTTTTTATTGATAAACTTTTTTTAAATAATATAGATGAACAAAAACTTGAAAAACCACCAGGATTTCCGCATGACTCATAAAAATATATTTCAAATTAAAAACCTTACCCGTGACTGGAGAATATTATGAAAAAATTAATCTTTATATTTTTTCTTTTATCAACAACTGCTTTAGCTCAAAATAAAACTCGATCTAAAAAAGTAAATGATAGTAAAGCGACTCAAATAGAATTGAGTAGTCTTAATAGGAACGTAGCTGTTCCTAGAAAAATTTCTTACCAGGGTCTCATCACCAAGTCGGATGGACGTCCGACTCTAGATGGTAATTATGAAGTTTTATTTAAGGTCTATAGCATTGCTGAGGGTGGTGAAGCTGTTTGGTCTGAGAATCAACAAGTAACGGTTACAAATGGAATTATCAGTACAGTTTTGGGTAGCACAAATCCGTTCACCACTATTCCCGAAGAAGCATATCTAGAGTTAACAGTTGAGGGATCCACTCTTTCACCAAGGCAGTTATTAACTTCCGTATTTTATTCTATTTTATCTGATACCTCTAATTATGCTAAGTCCGCAGACTATACTGATTTAGAGAATCGACCAGACCTAGATGTCTATGTTTTAAAAGATTCTTTACAGAGTTATGCAACAAGTGCTGAGATTTATGATACACTTTCAACTTACCAAATGTTGGATACAAACTTGACAGAATTTCTTGAAGAAGGTGTTCTAAATGCGAAGTCTCTATTATCTAGCACCGGGAATATTGATATAGTTCCAGCTGAGGGGTCTTCTGTTATTATTGATAGTTTAATAAGTCTTTCTGGATCCTCAATGGGACACATAGATGATCCAGACCTAGTGACTTTTACAAATAGGACACTTATCGTTGGCGGTACATTAGAGGCCTCTGCTATAACAGGTGGTGCCGTGTTAGATGAAGATGATATGGCATCAAACTCAAACTTACAATTAGCTTCTCAACAGTCAATTAAAGCTTATGTTGATACCAAACAAGATGCTGATTCTAGCTTAATGACCATTGCAGGGTTGCAACAAAGCGACGGAAGCTTTATTGTCTCAGATGGTACGGGATGGACAACAGAAAGCGACTCGACTGCTCGAGCATCTATGGGGCTGGGAAGTCTTGTAACTCAAGATTCAAACTCTGTTAATATAACGGGTGGCTCATTAGACGGAATTGAAATCGGTTCAAGTACGCCAGGGAATGGTAGTTTTACTGAATTAGAAGCATCTTCAGGAGCTACAATTGGTACACTGCTTCTCGATAGTGGATCAATATCAGATGGATCTGGAGAAATTTCATTCGGAAGTAATAATTTAAACACAACTGGAAGAGTCTCAACTGGTGCTGCGGTTATGGATGGAGGATCAAGCATTGGTAATTTATCTTTTAATGATGGATCGATTACAGCTTCTGGGGGAAATATCTCTTTTGGCGATGAGAACCTATCAACAACCGGAGCACTAACAACAGGTCTCTTAACAACGGGGATTGCTGATTTAGGATCAGGAACAAATATTGGTGATCTAACTTTAGCGAATGGATCTATTACCGATGATGGAGGTACTATTTCTTTTGGGAATGAAAACTTAACGACAACAGGTTCTTTAACAACAGGAACAGCGACTTTAGCCTCTGGTTCGGAAATTGGAGATATTACTATTTCAGATGGAAGTATTTCCTCCTCATCGGATGCAATTTCTTTTGGGAATGATGCTCTTTCTACCGCGGGAACAGTCTCAACTGGTGTTGCAACAATTGCTACAGGATCAACTATTGGAAATTTAACGCTAGGAGATGGGTCCATAACAGACTCAGGAGGAGCAATCTCTTTTGGTGATGGCAATTTAACGACGACAGGAACTATAAACGCAGGACCGATTACAGCAACTTCCTTTACTGGCGATGGATCAAACTTAACGGGTGTCGAAGCAACATCAACCGGAACATTAACTGGAGATTCACCCATAGTCATGGAAGGAGTTACTCCCGATGATTTTGAGTTAGTACTTTCACTGGATGATCCGACAGCAGATCGAACTATTACTTTCCCGGATGTTGATGGTACTATACTTACAACTGGGAACGAAACATCTATTGATCAGGTCGGCACTATTAATTTGGGTACTTGGGAAGGAACAGCTATTGCGGATACTTATGTTGCAGATGATTTAACAATATCAAATGGTGCTATATCAGGTAGTACGATTGAAAATACTATTATTGGAGGAGTTACTCCATCAGCAGGTACTTTTACAGCGATTACTGGAACGGGAGCAGATGTTGGTGATCTAACGTTGGCCGATGGATCTATCTCTTCTTCATCTGATGCAATTACTTTTGGAGA
>TARA_B110000459_G_scaffold26365_1_pt1 | contig 16588 bp, 16 predicted proteins | sample TARA_B110000459 | Tara Oceans TARA_B110000459 (sample SAMEA4398296) | marine metagenome | biome: Polar Biome; feature: [SRF] surface water layer (ENVO:00010504); material: water (ENVO:00002006), including particulate matter (ENVO:01000060) such as... | depth 5 m | reverse complement strand
CCTCTCAAGCATTTCAACCGAGGAAGTGGCTGGTCCTATAGTTGCTATAATTTTTGTCTGTTTTACTGGTAGTCGTATCCCTTTTTTCATTCTCTCTCTATATCTAATTCAAACATCGCTTCTAGTACTCCTGAATCCTCAGGATCTAATGAAGTCACTAAAGTTACGAGTTTTGATGTCCTAATTGTACAAAGTACACTTTCTATTTCAATAATTCCAGAACATACTTTCAGAAGGTAGTCTAATGAATTAGAGATTTTCCCAACTGTCAGACAGCCTTCAGGCGCTCTATTCAATATTAGGTTTACTTCAATTCCCTCATCTGAACTCTTGTATGTATAGACAATATGATTTGACAACACCTTTCCTTTTTTCTTGCAAATCGACTCCAGGTTTCTATCATAAACTAATTCCCAACCAAACAACCTATTAAGTTCCCAAGCAAGCCTATGACCTCCTATATGAGTGCCGATTCCATATAGATCGAAATCACACTCCAAATCCATATCGAGATGAAGCTTCGCCATTGTCACGAAGATACTCCTTTATCAAACACTTTTTTCCAACCCTGTCGTGCTGCATTTTTCTCAGCGATTTTCTTCGATCTTCCCTCACCACTCCCTAAGCATTCTTCACCTGCAAACACCTGTACTTGGAACCCATTTTCCCCTTCATTCATAAACTCCTTAACTACATTAAATGAAAGTGATAAGCTTTCTTTTTGGGCCCAGTGGTGGAGTTTGCTTTTAAAGTCTGTCGTTTCATAAATCTTTTCATCTAGCCCAAACTGTTTCATTAATCTTATCAATGAATTGTTCGTCCTATTATATCCATGATCTAAATATATCGCTCCTATAAGAGCCTCCATCGCATTACCCACCATATTCTGCCTTATATCCTCACGCCTCATCTTAACATCAAGCAAATCTTCAAGACCTATTTCTGTTCCAAGTAAATTGAGATACTTCCTACTTACAACTTTTGATTTCCTTTGAGTAAGTAACCCCTCATCTGCGACTTTGTCTTTTTTATATAAATAAGCTGCAACGCTGAGATCTAATACTGCATCACCTAAAAACTCTAGCCGTTCATTGCTATTATTACCTGAATCATCACCGTCAAGCACAGATGAATGTCGCATCGCTTCTTCATATAAAGAAATATTGCGAACTTTTAGTTTGAAATACGTTTGTACAATTGTACGGATTCCCACTGAAGAGGAGTCTTTTCTAAGTAAACGTCGTAAAAACTGCATTAAGAACTCTAAATTATTCTACTTAGAGTATTTCTTGAACAATACTGAAGCATTGTGTCCTCCGAATCCGAAGGTGTTTGACAGAGCTGCATTCACCACTCTCTTTCGAGCTTTGTTGAATGTGAAGTCTAAGTCTGGATCGAGATCTTCATCCTGATGAACAAAATTTATTGTCGGAGGTATTATATCATTTGCAATAGACATTATGCAGGCCATTGCCTCTATCGCTCCTGCAGCACCAAGTAAGTGACCCGTCATCGATTTCGTTGAAGAAATACTTAGCTTATAAGCAGAATCACCGAACACTTTTTTTATAGCCTGTGTTTCTGCTATATCACCCAGTGGTGTACTTGTCCCGTGAACATTAACATAGTCCACATCTTCAGGCTTCATCCCAGCGTCTTGAAGAGTTACCTTCATCACGTTAGTAGCACCTAAACCTTCTGGATGTGGAGCTGTAATGTGGTGAGCATCAGCGCTCATTCCACCACCAACCATCTCACAGTAAATCTTAGCACCACGAGCCTCCGCATGTTCTAGAGATTCAAGAATAATCGCTCCTGCTCCTTCACCTAACACAAAACCGTCTCGAGTTTTATCGAATGGTCTAGATGCCTTAGTGGGGTCATCATTGCGAGTAGAGAGTGCTTTTAACGCGTTGAAACCTCCAATAGCCCCTTCTGTTACCGCAGCTTCTGAACCTCCTGACACTATAACATCCGCTTTCCCTAATCTAATAAGGTTAAACGAATCAATTAAAGCGTGAGTTGAACTTGCACAAGCACTTACTGTAGCATAGTTAGGTCCTCGAAATCCATTTCTAATACTTATGTGACCCGCAGCAATGTCAGGAATCATCATAGGAATGAAAAATGGTGAAAATCTCGGCGTACCGTCTCCTTCGTAGAAATTCTTAGCCTCATCCATAAAGCTTTGGAACCCTCCGATACCACAACCCCAGATAACACCCGCTCTATCAGGATCTACATTACCTTTTCCTTCTTCCCCTTCTTTCTCAAAACCTATCGCAACAAGTTCAGCATCTTGTAAAGCTTGCTGAGAACTTACAACGGCAAATTGGGTGAATAAATCCATCCTTCTTGCCTCGCGGCGATGGATATGATCTTTTACATCGAAGCCCTTTACTTCACAAGCAAATTGAGTCTTGAACTTAGACGCGTCAAAGCGGGTAATTGCAGCCGCTCCACTTACTCCTCGAACTAAGTTCTTCCAGAAAGTTTCAGGGTCATTACCTAAAGGTGTCAATGCACCCAGGCCAGTTACAACTACACGCTTAAGCTCCATAAAGAGAAAAGAAATAAACTAAAGTAAGCTGAGCTTACTTAGTAGCTTTTTCGATATGATCAATTGCTTGGCCTACAGTGCTGATGTTCTCAGCCTGGTCGTCAGGTATAGCAATGTTAAATTCTTTTTCGAACTCCATGATGAGCTCTACTGTGTCGAGAGAATCGGCACCTAAATCGTTAGTGAAGCTAGCCTCTGGCTTTACCTCTCCTGCATCCACTCCTAGCTTATCCACAATGATAGCTGTTACTTTTTCGCTGATTTCAGACATGATAATCTTATTGAATTTGGGGCAAAATTAATCTAAACCTATAGGTCATCGCTAATATTTCGAAGAAAGTTTTAACAAACCACTTGCTAATACTCTTTTAATATTTCCTCAATATGCTTTCTTTCTATATCTGGCACCTCACAATCAGAGCTAGGAAACCCAAATGGTATGTTCAAATATGCCCTCTCATTATCAGGCCTGTCAAGGATTTCACCTAAAAATTTCATGGGCGATGGGGTATGTGTTAAAGCCACTAGTCCTATATTATGCAGTGCCGTTAATAGCATCCCAACAGCAATTCCAACACTCTCATTTACGTAATAATTTTGAGTTTTACCTGCTTTATCTTTGCCGAAAGCATGTTTAAAAACAATTATTAAGCCCGGAGATTCTTCAATAAATGGCTTAATATGGTCTGTGCCGAAAGGTTTTAAATCTGTCAACCATTCCTCGCTCATTCGGCCATTATAATTCCTATGCTCCTCTTCTTCGGCGGCCTTTCTTATTTTACTCCGAATTTCTGGATCAGTTACAAGACAAAAGGTCCAAGGTTGTTTATGGGCTCCTGATGGTGCTGTTCCCGCAGATGCAATACAATTGCGTACAGCCTGCATAGGCACAGCTTCTTTCGAAAAATGCCTTACACTTCTTCTCCCCTGCATTTTATTCAAAAACTTTGAACTGCGATCTACCATCTCTTTAGCAGAATATCTAGGCAGTTCGTATTTCATTTATCTCTAAGCTTCCTCATGAGTTTAGAAGCGTAAATAAAGTCATTAAGAGTCTCCGAGGTAGAGACCAGCATCTCATTGTTATCTCCTTCAAAGGCAATTTCACCTTCGTGAATGAAATGAATAGTGTCTGAAGCCTCAATCACACTGTTCATGTCATGGCTTACAACCACAGTTGTCATATGATATTCCCTAGTAATATCAATGATTAAGTTGTCTATTACTATCGCTGTTTGTGGGTCCAAACCTGAATTAGGCTCATCACAAAACAAGTACTTAGGATTCATAGAAATAGCACGAGCTATCCCCACTCGCTTTTGCATTCCGCCGCTCAATTCTCCTGGAAATTTATCCCCATGGCCATCTAATTCCACTCGTTTCAGGCAATCGTCAACTCTCACTTCCATCTCTTTTTCAGACATTTCACTAAACATCTTTAAGGGAAACTTCACATTCTCAGAAACTGTCATAGAATCAAATAGAGCTCCACCTTGAAACAACATCCCAATTTCCTTTCTAACTTCTTTTCGTTGACGATGACTCATCGCCGTAAAATCTCTACCATCAAATAAGACCTGGCCTTTGTCTGGTTCAAGAAGTCCTACAGCACACTTAGTCATCACACTTTTTCCAGAACCTGAGCGACCGATAATGAAGTTCACCTTGCCATTATGGAACTTTGCACTCACGTCTATTAAAACGTTATGTTCATCAAATGATTTAGATATGTTTTTGAGTTCAATCATGCCTAATCAGGTTAAAAGAAGCTTCGTTAACACAAGGTTAGACAGCATTATTATAACAACACTATACACAACTGCATTTGTGCTAGACTTTGCTACTTGAAGAGCGCCACCATTTGTAAAATAGCCATGATATGCAGAAACTGATGTCATTATTATTGAGAAAATTGTAGTCTTAATTATGGCGTAAATAACATCATAATACAGGAAGTCCACTTGTAGGCCATATTGAAAATCCGCCATACTGCTCACACCAGTCAGATATGCAATTCCCGCACCTGACGCCAACCCTAAAAACATACTCATAATAACAAGTACGGGCAAGCATATAATTCCAGCAATAATCTTAGGCAGCACTAAAAATCCTGCGCTATTTATACCCATAATTTCTATCGCGTCAATTTGCTCTGTCACCCTCATCGTTCCGAGTTGTGAGGCGATATTCGAACCTATTTTACCCGCTAGAATCACAGGGATAAGGGTGGGCGAAAACTCAAGGATCATTGTTTGGCGTACAGTAAAACCTATGGTGTAAGCCGGAATCCAACCACTCACCTGATGAGCCGTTTGCAGGCACATCACCGCACCCATAAACAAACTAAGCAGAGCCACAATCCCAACGCTAGCTGTACCTATGGTGGTCATCTCATTAATTAATGATTGACGAAAAATTGCACCGTTCTCAGGCTTGCGAAGTACCCTAGCGATAAATCGTGAATACCTACCGATATGAAAAATGATGCCCATCACCGCGAAGGTACAAGTAACAATTGCTAACTTTACCATATGAAAAAACGACTTATTACGTCTATAATGTTATGCCTTTGTACACTAGCGTTTATAACGGGTTGTTCTACTACCCGAGGGTGCGGCACTTGTGACGCGTATAACTGCATTAACCTTGATTTAAATGAGTAATTCTTCAGAACATTTTGCTGTGATAATGGCTGGTGGAGTTGGGACTAGATTTTGGCCTATGTCTCGCACATCTAAGCCCAAACAATTTCTAGACATCCTCGGAACAGGCCGCTCCCTCATCCAGATGACTTTCGATAGACTAAGCTCAGTAGTCCCACCCTCGAACATACTCGTTGTAACTAACGAACTCTACCGCTCTGACGTCGCTTTCCATCTACCATCTTTGCCTTCTCTAAACATCCTTTGTGAGCCATGTATGCGCAACACCGCCCCTTGTATCGCCTATGCAAATGAAGTTATCGCTAACCGAGTCGCTTCAACTGGTATGAACATTAAAGATGTGGGGGTCATCGTTGCTCCTTCTGATCATTTAATACTTAATCAGACCGAGTTTAACAGAATAATATCGCTCGCCCTTGACGAGGCTTGCACCACTTCATCACTTGTCACCCTAGGAATTAAACCCACCCGCCCTGACACGGGCTACGGGTATATTAAATTTTCTAGCGTTGATTCTATAGCGGATTCCGGCTCTGGCTCTGGCTCTAATGAAATTGCATCTGTAGAAAGATTTACTGAGAAACCTGATTTAGAAACAGCCCAAGGGTTTTTAAGTGAAGGGGGATATTGCTGGAATAGTGGAATTTTTGTTTGGTCTCTAGAGAATATCACAAGTGAGTTTTCTAAACATCTCCCCGATATGCTATCGTCCTTTAAAGGCGCTTCATTATGTGGCGATGCCGGCGAAGTAGATGAAATTTATACCTCTTGCGATTCTATTTCAATAGACTATGGTATTCTAGAACGCGCTGCATATGTATCTGTAATTCCATGTGATTTCGGTTGGTCTGACTTAGGCACCTGGACATCTCTCGCAGGCCATTTAGATTGTGACACACTAGGAAATGGTGCTTCGGGCTCTCGCATAGTTGCTTCTAAATCTTCAGGAAATGTGGTCGTGGGTGATTCTGAAAAATTAGTCGCACTTCGTGGACTCAACAACTTTATAGTTGTAGATACTCCAGACGCACTTCTTATTTGTCCTAAATCTGACGAACAATGGGTGAAAACCCTCGTGGGAGATCTAAAGAAAAAGGGAGAGGCAGGTCTGGTTTAAATTCCTGCTTAATTGAAGCCTACCTACCTATCATATTGCCTGGGACTACCCAAGCGTCATATTCTTCAGCAGAGAGGTAGCCTAGAGCAAGGGCTGCTTCTCTAAGGGTGGTGCCTTCGGTGTGCGCTTTACCAGCAATTTCAGCCGATTTGTAGTAGCCTATTTTTGTGTTGAGGGCTGTTACTAGCATTAGGCTGTTATCGACGAGATCTTTGATTCGTGATTCATTAGCGGTAATACCATCGACACAGTTTTTAGCGAAAGAAAGAGCGCCGTCTCCTAGGAGGCGAGCTGACTCTATTATGTTTCTAGCCATCATAGGCTTAAACACATTTAATTCGTAATGGCCTTGGGTTCCTCCTACTGCTATAGCTACGTCATTTCCCATTACCTGAGCACAAACCATAGTCAAGGCTTCACACTGAGTCGGGTTTACTTTTCCAGGCATTATAGACGAGCCGGGCTCGTTAGCCGGGAGTTGAAGTTCGCCGATTGCTGATCTAGGGCCCGAGCCCATCATTCTGATGTCGTTAGCAATTTTATTAAGGGCGACAGCTAGTTGGCGAAGGGCGCCATGAGATTCTATGATCGCATCGTGAGCTGCAAGGGCTTCAAACTTGTTAGGGGCTGTTACGAAAGGATGGCCGGTTGAAGATGCAATGTGAGCTGCGACAATCTCCGAATAGCCTTCGGGCGTGTTAATTCCTGTTCCTACAGCAGTTCCGCCTAGGGCGAGTTCGCTAAGATGGGCGAGGGAGGAGCGAAGGGCGCGAAGGCCGTAATTGAGTTGGGCAACGTAGCCTGAGAACTCTTGGCCTAGAGTTAGAGGAGTGGCATCCATGAGGTGGGTGCGCCCGATTTTTACAATGTGATCGAACTCGTTTGACTTTGACTCGAGGGAGTCGCGAAGTGTTTCAATTCCGGGAATAGTGTTCTCTACAATTAGGGTGTAGGCTGCGATGTGCATCGCAGTTGGGAAAGTGTCATTCGAAGATTGGCTCTTATTAACGTCATCGTTAGGGTGAACAGGTCTAGAGCCTTCGCCCAAAGTCCCTCCTGCAAGTTGATGGCAACGATTTGCCACCACTTCATTTACGTTCATATTAGACTGAGTGCCTGATCCTGTTTGCCAAATAACAAGTGGAAATTCTGCATCGTGCATGCCTTCTAGAATTTCTGCGCAAGCTGTTGAGATAAGGTCGCGGGTATCTGCATTGAGAACTCCACACTCACAGTTCGTAGTTGCAGCGGCACGCTTAAGGTGTGCGAAGGCATGAATAATTTCTAAAGGCATTGAAGCTGTTGGGCCTATGCGAAAATTATTGCGAGAGCGTTCTGTTTGGGCTCCCCAAAGGACATTAGAAGAGACTTTTACATCTCCTAAGGTATCTTTTTCAATTCTGAAATCTGACATGGGAATTCTGTTAATCTAACGTTTAATCTTGAGGGTTGTTAGAGGCGGCGCCGGCCTCCATAAGGTATGCTTTGAGGAATCCGTCAATTTCACCGTTCATAACGGCATCGACATTGGAGGTCTCATGTCCAGTGCGAACATCTTTAACCATTTTATATGGCTGCATCACGTAAGAACGGATTTGAGAACCCCACTCTATTTTCATTTTTCCCGCTTCTATTTCGTCGCGGGCTTCATTTAGGCGGCTGCGTTCGAGTTCAAAGAGTTGGGATTTTAAAAGTTGCATGGCTTTCTCACGGTTGCCAAGTTGAGAACGAGTTTCCGTGTTTTCGATAACTATTCCCGAAGGTGCGTGACGAACTCTAACTCCGGTTTCTACTTTGTTTACGTTTTGGCCTCCTGCTCCACCTGAACGGAAAGTATCCCAAGTAATGTCGGCGGGGTTGACAACGATTTCGATCGTGTCATCAACAAGTGGGTAAACGTAAACAGAGGCAAAAGAAGTGTGGCGACGTGCTTGGGAGTCGAATGGAGAGATGCGGACAAGACGGTGAACACCGTTTTCGCCTTTAAGCATACCATAAGCGAAGTCGCCTTCGAACTCGAGGGTGACCTGTTTAATCCCCGCAGGATCGCCTTCTTGTAGCTGAAGTTCTCTGACTTTAAATCCTGATTTATCGCCATACATTCTGTACATACGCATCAGCATTGCGGCCCAATCGCAGGATTCTGTTCCTCCAGCTCCAGATGTGATCTGCATCACTGCATTCAGAGAATCTTCTTCTGCAGAAAGCATGTTTTGAAACTCCAGATCCTCTATTGTTTTTGCAGCTTCTGAGAAAGCGGAATCAACCTCGGCTGGGTCTTCTTCTCCAGCTTTCATAAACTCAAAAAGGACAGAAAGATCTTCAACTTTGGAGGCACACTCGTCAAATTTCGTTACCCAAGTCTTTTTAGTCCTTATGAGTTTCATTACTTGCTCAGCCTTTTTGGAGTCATTCCAAAACTCAGGATCATGTGTCTCTTTTTCATCCTCCATAACTTCCATTCGCTTTTGTTCAATATTCAGATAACCCCTAAGGGCTTCGACGCGAGTTGAAAGTGATTCGATGGAGTCAATTGTAAGCATATAGCAAAAGTAAAGAAATTAAAGTGAGCCTATAGTTGATAGTATCATTTCTAATGAAAATCCTCTCGATTGGAGGTTACGGATTAGTCGAGGGCGGTTAATAGATAGGTCTTCAGGGTGTGTTTTAATTCGTGAATTTAATGCCTGATCAAGTTTTTTAGAAACCATATCGGTAGTGAGAACTGACAAGGCAGATGCGATTTCTGCTGAATTGCATCCTTTTTTCCTTAGGCCTTCACTAATTTTATAGGGGCCCCAATTTTTTAAGTGGAAGTGATCGTGTGTGAAGGCTGAGAGGAATCTGGTTTGGTTTACAAAGTCTAGAGCTTCTAGGTGATCTAGGAAAATTTGCGCCTCGGAAAACGAAACTTCCAATTCGTTTAAACGTTTAAGCACTTCAAACCTAGAGCGCTCACTTCTTGCGCACCAACGTCTTATTTTTTCTTCCCAATTCACTAATTATATTTTTTAGATTCACTTAGGGTCGCAAGGTGGGGTGAGATATACGATATTTGCAAGACTAATAACTTACATTTTATAACCGTAATGCGGTCTGAACTTTTGCAACGTATCCAGAATCTACTCGGAAACGAAGATCTGGAAGCCATCCGAAAAGATGTGCGCAGTGCCATACAATCCTACCACGCCCTCACACAAGATGAGGTTCGTAAACAACGCGATGCCTGGGAAAAGGAGGAACACGAGCCTGATGAGAATTTTATATACAAACCATCTGATGATGAAGCGTTAGTTGAAGAGCTCTCTAACTCTTTTAAACTGAGGGAGAAAGCTTTGAAGGCAAAGATTGCTGAGGAACAGAGGGCGAATCTTGTTTTAAAGGAAGGTCTTCTAAAGAGATTGAGAAATACAATCCAAGAAGAGGAAAATATCGGTAAAGCTTTTAGCGCATTTAATGAGGTACGTGAAGAGTGGGAAAAAATAGGCGATGTTCCGGGAGATAAGTACAAGGAAACTCATGATGAATATCACCGTCTTCGCGATGAGTTTTTCTATAACATAAATATCTATAAGCAACTTCAGGATCACGACCTGCAGAAGAACCATACTGCTAAGCTAGCTCTAACTGAAAAAGCTAAAGGACTTCCTGAGATTGAAGACTTAAAAGAGCGTGAGAAATTAGCCCGCGAACTTCAAAAACAGTGGCTTGATATAGGCCCTTCTCCTAGAGAAACTTATCAAGAAATGTCTGATACATTCTTCGGAATTACTCGACCTGTTTTTGATGAAGTAAAGGCTCATTACGATAAAATTCGTGAGAGTTTTGTGGAGAATAAAGCCGCTAAAGACACTCTTGTTGAAGAGTTGAGAGGTTTTATGATGGAGGATATTGAGGAGGGGCATAAAGTTTGGCAAGCTCTGACTGCTAAAGTCATTGATATGCAGAAAAGATGGAAGGTCATCGGCTTTGCTGGCAAGGAACATAATGAGGTATTATGGAAGCAGTTCCGAGAATTGTCTGATGTTTTCTTTGATAAAAAGCAGGTCTTTTATGACAAGATGAAGGGCGAAGGAAAAGAGGCTAAGAAGGCTAAGATCATTCTTTGTGAAAAGGCTGAGGAGATAAAGGATAGCACTGACTGGAAGGATACAACCTCCGCAATGCTAATGTTGCAAGAGAATTGGAAAACTGCTGGATCATGTCCTCCTGGGGATGAACATAAACTTTGGAGGCGTTTTCATAAAGCTCAAGATGAATTCTTTAAAGCAAAAAAAGCACAGTTTGCAAATCGCAATAAGGAGGAGAAAATAAACCTTGGGCTTAAAAACACTTTACTTGAAAAAGTTGAAGCGTTTAAAATAACAGCTGATAGAATTGCCGATCTAAACCAACTTAAAGAGTTTTCTGGAGAGTGGCGTAAAATTGGATTCGTACCTCGCAAAAACTTCGAAGGTCTGTCTGATCGCTTTACGAAGGCGATGGACACTCACTACGATGCTCTTAGCGCTCAAAGGTCTGAGCGTTCAGTAGCTAGTTATCAAAATCGCATTGACCGCTTATCACAAGGTGGGAATCGTTCTGGTGGTGGAGGAGGTGGAAACGACATTCGCCGTGAGCAAGCTGTTTTAAGAGATAAAATTAATCGTCTTAACACTCGCATAGTCCAAACTGAAGAAAACATGGAGCGCTTTACAGGTAAAGGAGCCCAGTCTATTCGCGACCATGCTGAAAAATCTATAAAATCTTACAAGCGTGAGGTTGAAGAGATTAAAGCAAAGCTTAAGATGTTAAGGGAAGTAGCGGATTAGAAAATCAGAGCGAGTCTGTCAGGCCCACATTAGCTTGGCTAGTATGACCACCTGCCCATTTTCCGTGAGATTCAGTTGAAGTATCATCTGGAAGACCCTTTACTGTAAACCCCTCTTCGTCTAGCCACTTAAGGTATTTAGGGAGAGCATAAAGTAGTCTTGGGGCAGCTTTTTCGCTGTCATGAAACACGATAATTGACCCTGCTCGAGTGAGGTTCTTTAAGGATTTTAAGCAATCACTTCCGGAAAGAGATCTATTAAAATCACCCGATAAAACATCCCACATAACTACCTGTGTTCTTTTTGAAAGCGCTTTAGCTTGGCGAGGTGTAATTCTTCCATAAGGAGGACGGAATCTCGCTGTAGTGCCTAGCTCTTCTTCACACTCTAAGTAGCTTCTTAAATAAGATTTTCTTGGTGTAGACCAACCACTTTCATGTCCCATGCTGTGGTTCGCTACTTCGTGGCCTGCTTCTCTTAGATCACGAACTATTTCTGGGTGTTTGGCTGCTTGCTCTCCTACACAGAAAAAAGTGGCTTTTAAATCTCCAGCTTCATTCAATTGCTCCATTACCCATGGAGTTAAATGTGGATGGGGTCCATCATCGAAAGTGAGATACACATTTTTTGAGGCCCCTATAGGCGGAACTCGCCAGAGGACTGACTTGACCATGTTATGGACTGAAAGGGGGGTGCGACTCATTATCATTCGCTAATTAAACGTACGCGATAAACAAGGGTTGCCTCGTGTTATCAAATTGAATCCGAAGAACTAACTTTGTCAGTCATATGGAATACGATTTTCGCAGTCTTGAGAAGCATTGGCAAGGGGTTTGGTCTAAAGAAAAAACTTACAATGTCTCGGAAGTAAAGGATAAACCTAAGTTCTACGCGCTTGATATGTTCCCCTACCCTTCCGGGGCGGGACTTCACGTGGGGCACCCTCTCGGATATATTGCTTCAGATATAATTTCGAGATATAAAAGGCATTGTGGATTTAACGTTTTGCATCCGATGGGATTCGATAGCTTCGGGTTGCCGGCAGAGCAGTACGCCATAGCCACAGGTCAGCACCCTGCGATTACTACTGAAACTAATATTTCTCGTTATACAGACCAAATGAAACAGATAGGGTTTTCATTTGACTGGAGTAGAGAAGTAAGGACTTCCGACCCATCATATTATAAGTGGACTCAATGGATTTTCGGGAAGCTGTTCGAGAGTTGGTTTGATGTAGAGAGTGGTAAAGCAAAACCGTTGAGCAATTTGATAAAGGCTTTTGAAAAGAATGGAAATTATTCTATTGAGGCTGCATGTGATGAAGGTTGGTGGAAGAATCTCAATATGAGTTTATTTCCTCACTTCGGGCAACACTTTAATGGTGATTTTACTGCTACAGACTGGAAATCTCTGAGCGAGATGGCGAAGAACGAGCTCCTTATGCAATTCCGTCTAGCGTATTTAGCTGATTCAGAAGTGAACTGGTGTCCAGAGTTAGGAACTGTACTCGCAAATGACGAGGTCAAAGATGGCCTTTCTGAGCGTGGTGGTCACCCCGTCGAGCGCAAACGCATGCGCCAATGGATGATGAGAATCACCGCATACTCTGACAGGCTTATAGAAGGATTAGACGGACTTGAGTGGACTGACAGCATTAAGGAAGCCCAAAAAAATTGGGTCGGACGTTCCGAAGGAGCAACCGTTACTTTCAAAGGAACTGCACAAGCATTGGGTGTCGATGTGGATGTCTTTACTACAAGGCCTGACACATTATACGGAGTGAGTTTTATGGTGCTTGCCCCAGAGCATAAACTGGTCTCGGTATTTACATCTGACGAAAAAAAGCCTGAGGTAAATGGGTACATCTTGACTGCTTCGAAAAAGAGCGAAAGAGAAAGACAAGGTGAAAAGAGTATTTCCGGAGTTAAACTTGGAGGTCATGTAATCCATCCTCTCACTGGTGAAGAAATTCCTGTTTACATCTCTGAGTATGTCCTCGCGGGATACGGCACAGGAGCAATAATGGCAGTGCCTGCTGGAGATGAGAGGGATTGGAAATTTGCACAGCATTTCAACATCAAGATACCTTCTATTTTTAAAGGTCACAACTCTAATGAATCTGTGGTATCAGATGAAAAGGCCCTGCTTCAAAATTCTGACACACTTAATGGTCTAGCTAAATCAGAAGCTATTACAGCGGCTTTAGATATTTTAGAATCGAGAGGTTGTGGAGAGAGGAAAATAAACTACCGCTTGCGTGATGCTGTTTTCTCTAGACAACGTTACTGGGGAGAACCTTTCCCAATCTGTTATGTGAATGATATACCACAGCTAATAGAAAACGAAACGGTTACTCTACCTGAAGTCGATGAGTACCTACCAACTGCTGAGGGAGATCCACCTCTTGCTAGAGCTAAGCGCAAAGATTGGCCTGTTTTCAAGGGAGATCGGATGGAGACGAATACTATGCCTGGTTGGGCTGGGTCGTCATGGTACTTCCTTCGTTATATGGATCCACACAATGAAAATGAATTCTGCGCACGTGAAAAGTCAGATTACTGGGGTCAGGTAGATCTTTATGTGGGAGGAGCTGAGCACACTACGGGACATTTATTGTATTCAAGGTTTTGGACCAAATTCTTATGCGATTTAGACTATATCTCATTCGATGAGCCCTTCAAATCGATGGTGAACCAGGGTATGATTCTCGGCCGTTCGAGCTTTGTATATCGAATTCAAGGGACTACGAAATTTGTGACCTACGAACAAAGAAAAAAACATAAAACTCAGCGTTTACATGTAGATATAGCGTTAGTTGAAAATGATAAACTCGACCTAGACGGATTTAAATCTTGGAGAGCAGAATACGAAAATGCGTCGTTTATCACCCTAGAAGATGGAACTTATACATGTGGTCATGAGGTGGAAAAGATGTCGAAATCTAAATACAATGTCCAAACTCCAGATGAACTCGTAGAGAAATACGGCGCAGACACACTAAGGTGTTATGAGATGTTCTTAGGCCCACTCACTCAATCTAAACCTTGGGATACTCAAGGTATTTCTGGGGTGCATAACTTCTTAAGGAAGTTCTCTAGACTAGTTGACGGTGCTGAAAATTGTGAGTCTTCGAAACCAGAGCTTAAGGTTGTCCACAAGGCTATTGAAAAGGTGACATCAGATTTAGATCGCCACGCTTTCAATACCGTCGTGAGCGCTTTGATGATAGCGGTAAATGATTTAAACAATCTCAAATCAACTAAATCTTATTCAGCTTTAAAACCATTAATCACACTATTAAGTCCGTTTGCACCTCACCTTGCTGAAGAGCTTTGGAAATTTGTGGGAGGGGAGGGATTAGTGGTAGAGGCTGTTTGGCCTAAAGCTGAAAAAACATATTTAGTAGAAGACGAAGTGACCTACCCTATGTCGTTCAATGGAAAAGTTCGATTCAAATTAACCCTGCCAGCCTCGACAGATAAAGTGGAAGTTGAAGCCATCGCAAGGGCTGATGAGCGCACCATCAAACAACTCGACGGAAAAGAAATTCGAAAAGTAATCGTAGTACCAGGCCGAATAGTCAATATTGTAAGCTAACTTTAATTCTGAAAATTAAATCCAATTATGCAAATATCTTATTTCAAGCAATTTACAAGTCTATTGTCCGTACTTATGTTTTCCATGTTTGCCGGACTTTCACAATCGGGAGAAAACGCATTGCCATACAACCCAGATTCTAATGGAAATGGGTCAATAGAGGTGAGTGATTTAGTAGAGTTTCTAACGATCTATGGTGAGGTATTTATAGTTGAAGGAGCTATTCCTATTGAAAATGGAGGTACAGGAGCAACAAGTGTCGAAAACGCAAAACGAGCTTTGGCAATTTCCCTTTTTTCTGATGTCATCTCTGTGTTAGAAGGAGATACAACTGCGTTAATATCAGGCGACCTCAACCTCACCGGTAAATTCCAACAGGGAAATGAAACTCTCGCTGAGGGAGATTTTTCCACTGCCCTAGGGATTTCTACAATAGCATCCGGGTCTGCATCATACGCTGAAGGTTATAACACCCAAGCAACAAATACAACTTCTCACGCAGAAGGTTACTCAACCTTAGCGTCCGGTCTTTACTCTCACGCTGAAAACAGAAATACCATCGCTACAGCTATATGCGCTCACGCCGAAGGGGAAAACACAAGCGCTACTGCAGACGCTTCTCACTCAGAAGGTTTGGGCACTACCGCTAGTGGGTTCACAGCCCATGCAGAGGGTTATTACAGCGTCGCTTCTGGCAGTTATTCTCACTCGGGTGGCCGTCAATCTTCAGCAACCGCAGTAGGGTCTTTTGCAAATGGTTTTCAGCTAATAGCAGACCAAACTTACTCTGCCGCTTTTGGTAAATACAACCTCACAGACAGAAACGGAACCATCCTTGTAGTGGGAAATGGAATAAGTAATGCAGAACGATCAAATATTTTCGAACTCGACACTAACGGAGCCCTCATAAACGGTAATCTAGTAATCACTGGGTCAATTACCGCAGATGGCAATGACCTTATAGCTAGCGTAATTTCCCTACAAAATGAAATTGCAGATCTAGACACTCTAATTCAGGATTTACAAGGATTAGTGAGTGGGTTGCAAGACCAGATTGACCTGATAACTGAATAGGGCTGCTTTAAAAGAAAGGATAGGAAAAATGGGTGGGGGAGAGCATTACAAATTAATAATTATTTAAGTTCGATTATTCCCAGCTCTACTAAAGTTATTATATATAATAACTTTTTGACCTTCTTCAAGGTTCAACTCTCCTTTTCGGGTTCTACGATTTTATTCATTTTAAAAGCCAAATCAACGATTTGGTGGTGTTGGTAAATTGCACTGAACTTTCGTAAACCACTGAACACCCTATTTGCTATATACAGTGTTGTAGGTGGTTTTTATTATTTAGGTCCAATCCCATTTCTTGCTGCTTCACATTCATTGCAATAAGTTTTTCCGTCACAACCTTCAAATCCTGGACAGTCCGCAGTGCAAGCATTTTCATGAACGAGAGAACTATCGTAACAAGGATGATCTGCACCTTCTTTTTTGCATCCTGATAGAGCAAACCCTAATATTAAAATTGTTCCTAGAACTATGTTTTTCATATCATTTATCTTTATTGAATTAATGACTTTTGTCAACGTTTATTGTATAATTACGTACAACGTTTAGTATGTGGGCAGTAGCGGATTAACTGCTACTCATTTTCAGAAAGCAAGATACTTATTAAATCCAAATAGAGGTTTAAGTTTGCACCTAAACCGCTATTGCTGATATACCTTGTTAGCCACTTTTATTTTTCTTCTTGCATTTTTCTAGTTGTCTTTAAAATCATTTTCTTAGGGAAGAACGAAACTAGAGACAACTGCATCTTCTGTGATCTTGATGAGAC
>TARA_B110000459_G_scaffold63182_1_pt1 | contig 16643 bp, 9 predicted proteins | sample TARA_B110000459 | Tara Oceans TARA_B110000459 (sample SAMEA4398296) | marine metagenome | biome: Polar Biome; feature: [SRF] surface water layer (ENVO:00010504); material: water (ENVO:00002006), including particulate matter (ENVO:01000060) such as... | depth 5 m | reverse complement strand
ACGTTGGTTTCGACGGCCGAGCCAGCCGCTCCGAGTATTGGTGGTTCTTTTTGGCGTTCGTTATCGCAGGTTTTGTGACAAATATTTTGGATGGTATCATTTTTTCAGGCCCAACATGGATCACTACTATTCTTCAACTTGGTTTGTTCCTTCCAATACTTGCCGTTGTCTTCCGAAGATTGCATGACCATGGCAAATCTGGTTGGAATGTATGTTGGGCTTTCCTAATACTGCCGATATTCTACCTCACTTATCTCATGATTATCGACGGTGAGGCCCAAGGCAACGCATACGGCCCTGTTCCCACAAACACGCTCTGATCAGAATTTAGAATTCCAAGCGTTGAAGTTGTGAAGCGAAATCCACAACCATGAGCGCCCACACCGTACACTGTGGCGGCCACATCACGTTGTTGTTCTCTATTTGGAAGGACGCTCGGCTTGCTCGTTTTCAAGGCAGCAGAGGGGCGGGGTTCAACGTCGTTGACGGCGTGGAAGCGACCATCAAGCACTTCGACACAAACGAACCGTTGGAGCCAGGTCTTCTCTCCCAAGGGTCTGAACTCGATGAGCCGCCCGTGCAGGCTGGAGACGGTGAAATTCGATTGAGTGTTACCTCGATGGATGGCACTGCAATTGCCCATTCGACCGAACTTTACACCGATCTAATCGAAGCCTTGCGTGAAGTCCGATTGATTGACCACTCCGAGAGTTTTGATGTTGAAGTCACATTGAGTTTGCCGGTAAGTCAAGGCTTTGGCATGTCAGCTGCAGGCCTGGTTGCGGTCGCTCGAGCGTTTCATCTGCACAGTGGTATCGGCAAGGATGATCAATACTTACGAATCGCTCATCGCATCGAAAGACTTCACAGCGGAGGTCTTGGCGACGTGCTTGGGATTGCAGCAGGTGGCGTTGAACTTCGCTTAGAAGCAGGGGCGCCAGGCGTTGGGGGCAAGGCAGTAGGGTTCCAGACGCAGCAACCCGTTCTGTTGGTTTGGAAGCCCGATGAGTCAAGGCACACATCGAATTACATCGATGATGAGAAATGGCAGCAATCCATTTCCAAAGCTGGTGAGAAAGCCGTACGAACCCTTCGATTGAAGCCTTGGGGCCCTGAACGGTGGCCTGATTTGATGTTGGAATCACGGACCTTCGCGCAGGCTTCAGATTTGCTTGAAGAGCCCGAACGAAAAACGTTGAATGAAACCGTCATGAACGAACTTCGAAAATTGGACCTCCAATCGCGCGTCTATGTACGCCTGTGCATGCTTGGCGTGTCGTTGGCCATTTTGCCAAGGCGTCTTGAAGAGCCGCTTACACATGAAGAAATGGAACGCATCGCTGTAGCGTTGAGAAGCCTCAACCTTGGCGTGCGCCACACTTCCATTTCCTGATCAATCGGTAGCGTCAAACGCTCTCAAATCAAGAACATTAGCGTCCAAAAGGGTGCAACCGGGCATGAAGAGGTTCTCGCTGAAACCGTGACGATAAACCACTGCGCCGCTGCCCCATTCCTCGATGTAACGGTCCATTTGCTTGGCCATTTTCTTTCGCTGGAATTCGACATCTGCACCGTAAAAATGCTTGGCATCAATCCACGCAACGGGCCGTTCGTTGATGTAGACGTGATCGAGGAACAGGATGTCAGGGGTTCGGACTGGCCGGCCAAGGGTTTGTTTTTGTTCCTTGACCATTTCTGGTTGCCTGCGAAGTCGAACACCTTGTTCTTCGAACCAGTCGGCAAGAATGTCTTCGAAAAGATCAGCTTTCTCTTGGGATTCACCTTGGTCCACATTGGAAACTCGGTCTGCGGCTTCCGCTGCTTCAAATTCATCGCGCTCGCGCTGCTTCAGCCGACTTGGTTCTCGCAGACTTTCCTTGATCTTGGTCTTCGACCAACGCATTTCTGCCAATATCAAACGGAAGACGTTCATTGGTGGACCGTCGAAACGTTGGGAAATATCAACCACGCTCACGCCCTCTTTGTAAAGGCGAAGCATGTCTTTCCCACGGGACCTTAAACGCCCGTGGCCATAGACCGTTTTTTGCTGCATCAAGGCTGAGCGGAGCGAAAGTGCTTGGTCGAGCGTCATGTTATGATCGCTGACAATGACGGCTAATTCGTCAACACGTTCGTCATCAAGCCATCCAAACTCTCCCCGACGGAGCACCAACTTGGAAAGTGCTTCTTCATCCTTGAGCGGAACAGGTTCTGTGGTCCATGTGAAGTTGAAGGTGCGTGGTTCTTCCATGCCCTCAGGGAATCCGAGCGGGGCCTCGTCGCGGTCAAAGCGCTTATTCGCACTCAAATCCATCGTTGCAATGCTCTCAGCATGCCGTTCCTGGAGCAGGGCTTTTGAGGTTCCACCGTACCGTTTTGGACGGCGATTGGAGCCGCTTCGGCTTGAACGATTGTTGCGCGAACGGCCCCGATTGTTTCCCCTTTTTTCCGAGGAATTGGAACGCTTTTCGTCCCCATTTTGGCCGCTCATTGAACAAGGTCGGCGTCGAGGCTCCATGAACACTCGCTTTCATTCTGATTCGGTATCAAGCGATTCAAGAGAGGGTGGAATCTCGAGGCTGCCCGCCGTGCAGGCATCATGCAACCACTGTTTGGCCATCGCTCTTGGCAATCGATTCACCCGGCCTTGCATGAATTTCGCCCACCAACGGGTGTTCCACCATGCTGCTATTTCGACGCCACCGTCCTCTTCGCCCCATACCGTCACCGACAAGCGCAGATCTGCTATAGCAGTACCAAGGGGGCGCCCCTCGCGTTGCTGGCCTTGCCAAATGAACTCTATTTCCAGAAAGTGGGGCGATGCACTCGTTCTGACGCTCTTCACAGTCCACATCTCTTCAATCAAACGTTGGCGTTCAATGCGATGCAGATCAAACCGTTGACCTTCGACGAGTTGACCGTTTTGAGCGGAAAGAATGCGTCCTGCTGAAGTGTGCCAACTTGGCCACCGGTCAAGGTGGAGAAGGTTCACCATGACCTCCTTGCAGGCATGGGGCTCGAGCGGCTGACGCCATACACCGTTTGGGGCCTCCATGAACTCCCGTTGAAGGAATTCTCTTTGAAGCCGTCGGGTACGAAAGAAGCGGGGTTTCAAATGCAATAAGTCAATCGGAAAACCATGCGATGCGCATTCACGGCGGCCATTTCTTTGCTTTTCGTGTTTGCATCGTTCTCGGCTGGGGTGGCGAACCCACCAAACCTGCTGGATTCAACAGACCAGCCAAAGCATGTTGAGGGTGACAACGCAACCGCTGAATTGGCCTATGGCTGGGCGACGAGTGCGGGAGGCGCTCTCGACGATTTCATTTCCCAATCCGCAACCTACGCCAATGGCACATTCATTGTAGCAGGCAGCTATGAAGGCGACATGCAGTTTCGCGACCAAATCGATGGTCATGGGGCAACGGGTGGATCAAACGATCGAGATGCGGTCTTAGGATGGGTGAACCCCAACGGAACGTGGAACGCAAGCCTTGCGTTTGGAACAACCGGCATTGATTCGATTGAATCTGTGGCTCTGCTGCCGAGCGGTGATGTGATTGTTGCAGGAAACTATTGCTTGAACAGCGCTGGCTTCGAGTGTCAATTGACGCTGGGCGATCTTTCGCCGTTAACAAAATCAGAAGAAGATGATGATGGCAACGTCTTCCTTGCACGGCTCAACGGGGATGGAACATGGGTCTGGGCTGAACAAGTTGGGAACGCCTATGACAACTTCGTGTTCGACATGCTGGTGACATCCTCAAATGAAATTCACCTCGGTGTATTGTACAGGGATTCGTTGGAATTCAACGGTGAAATCATCCCTGCCGGAGAGCAAATGAACTTGCTGGTTGCCATCTTTAACGAAGGCGGACAGGTGCTCTCACACGTTGATCTTGGCTCCCAAAATGGAATCGAATCAATTGGTGGTTTTTGCCAAGACGGCGCAGGCCAAACCTATGTTTCAGCAACCTTCTATGGCGAAATACTGGTTGGGGAAACTCTGCTTGTATCCCAAGGCGAAACGGATGTTTTGGTTGCTTCCTACCAAACCAATGAATGGACTTGGGCCATTTCAGGTGGCGGCCTTATGGAAGACCGTGCATGGGGTTGCTCTGGTTCCCCCACCCAAGGACTCAGTGTCGTTGGCGAACTTGTTGGCAACACTACTTTTGGGACCTTTTCAACCGAAGCAACCAGCAGCACCGACATGTTGCTTGGATTGGTTTCTTCTTCAGGAGCTTGGACAAGCATCGTTCAAGCCGGTGGGGTTGGCATCGACCGCGCAACAGGTGTTGTGACAAACCCTCAAGGTGACATCACAATCACCGGGACGACTTCGGCAGGTTTGACGATTGGCGTCGATGTGCTCCCTGATTTGGATGGAATAAACGATGACCTTCACAACGATATTTTCCTCGCCACATACTTGGAAAACGGTACTTGGGCATGGGCCGTATCTGCTGGTGGCGATGGCAACGATGAGCCAACCGATCTCACATTCGCTCTTGATGGATCGCCTCTTCTCACATTCATGCTCAGTGGAACTGCAAACATTGGCACCCATACAGCCACCAGTTACGGTGGGTATGACGTCGGTGTTTGGTTGTACCAAACCGACCGCGATAGCGATGGAATCCTCGACGGCGAGGACAATTGCCCTCGAGTCGCAAACACTCCCCAAGCCAACCATGACAACGATTTGTTCGGTGATGATTGCGATGAGGACGACGACAACGACGGCATGAGTGACGTCGAAGATGATTGCCCAACGGGAGCGATGGCTTGGACTTCCGATGCTTCAACGGATCACGACAGCGATGGATGCCAAGACGACGGGGAAGACTTTGATGATGATGAAGACACCGTGTTTGATTTCAATGACTTGTGCCCACTTGGACCCGTAGGCTGGATTTCAACACCAGAAGAAGACAATGAAGGCGATGGATGCGCGGACTACGACACCGATGAAGATGGGTTCATCGACCAAATGGACAACTGCCCCTCGCTGCCAAACCCTACACAGAGCGATATCGACCAAGACGGACTCGGCGACGCATGTGATGTCGATGAAGATGGTGACGGGATTGCTGCCCCTCAGGACAACTGCCCCCGAGACGCCCCAGGTTGGACATCCAACCTCATCAACGACCACGATCAAGATGGGTGCCACGACTCAATAACCGACGATGATGACGATAACGATGGTGTTCAAGATTCAAACGATGCTTGCCCGAGCGGAGATGTGGCTTGGAACAGTGCCAATGCCACGGTTGTCCTCGACCACGATCAAGATGGCTGCAAAGACGCAACAGAGGACCAGGACGACGACAACGATGGCGTCAATGATGCAATCGATGCTTGCCCTGTCGGGTTGATTGGGGTTGCGCTTCAGGGCCAAGATGCGGACGCAGACGGTTGCATTGATGGCGTTGAAGATGAAGACGATGACAACGATGGCGTCCTTGATGCAATCGATGCTTGCCCTCAAACGCCCGCTGGTGCCGAAGTCGGGGTCCAAGGTTGCAGCATGACGCAACTCGATGACGACCGCGATGGCGTCTCAAATGCGGCTGATATGTGCCTCAACAGTTCGCCTGGAAGGCTGGTCGATGCGAGCGGTTGCGCCATCCTCAACCAAACCGATGAACCGATCTCAACTCAAGACGATTCGAGCAGCCTCACGACTGCTTTGTTTATCATCGCCGCTTTCTTGTTGCTGTTGGCTGGTGTTGTGGCTTCAAATGGAAAGCCTCAACCAAAACAAACTCAACACATCACGCCTCCAAAGCGGCCTGCTGATCTTGATGAAGCCATTGCAATCAGCGCTGAAGAGCAAGAATAACCAACAAAACCAAGCGCATTGCTTTTTGGTCATCCATTCCCACTTATTATATAAAAAAAGAAATGAAGCCTCGCTCATGAAGACAAGCCTGAGGGTCCTTATCGCCGCTCTAATGATGTTGATGATTGCATCTGTTCCTGCTATTGAAGGCAATTCCAGCGGAAAACACAACCAAGGTGCTGCTGGATGCACGTGCCATAGCAACGCAGGCGGCGTGACCGTGGGTGAGAATTTCCCCTCAGTCTACACTGCAGGTCAGTCATACGCCATCACAATTGATGTCAATGGAGGCACGCAAGCCTTCATCGGTGGATTTTCTCTTCAAGTTGACAAAGGAACACTCGGCAACCCAAGCCCTGATGTTCAAATCGCTGGGAAAAGCGCAACCCACGCCAATTCAAATCAACGCAGTTTCACCTTTGATTGGATTGCACCAGCTGCAAACAGCGGTACAGTGACCGTGGATGTTGCGGTGCTCAACGGCAACGGGAACTTCCAAAACAGTGGAGATGGATGGGCAAAGACTTCCATTTCAATTGCAGAAACTGTACCAATGAACACACCACCTACCATTTCAAACCTCATCCTGAACCCTAGCGGTCCTGTTGGTGTAGATCAACCCCTAACTGTGAGTTATACCTTCACCGACGCCGATGGTGATTCTGAAGTGAACTCGCAAATACGCTGGTTTGTGAACGGGACCATCGAGCCAACTTACAACGACATGATGACCGTACCAAATTCCGCTACATCAATCGATGAACGATGGACTGTAAGCGTCACACCAAGCGATGGAATGGACTTTGGACCTGAAGAAACTTGTCAAGATGAAGCGATGATTGTTGACATTGATTCTGACGGTGACGGCGTGTTTGACAACGATGATGCATTCCCTGATGATTCGACTGAAACAGCGGACACAGACGGTGACGGAGTCGGCAATAATGCAGATGCATTCCCTGATGATGCGGCGGAAACGACCGACAGCGACGGCGATGGTGTCGGCAACAACGCTGACGCATTCCCTGATGATGCTTCGGAAACAATGGATTCGGACATGGATGGCGTGGGCGATAACGCTGACGCATTCCCTATGGATGCCTCCGAAACGATCGACAGCGACGGCGATGGTGTTGGCAACAACGCTGATGCTTTTGACGACGACGCTACTGAAACGACAGATTCGGACATGGACGGCGTGGGCGATAACGCTGATGAATTCCCTAATGACGCTACGGAAACAGTCGATTCAGATGACGACCTCGTCGGGGACAACGCTGACGCCTTCCCGAACGACCCCGCAGAAACGGCAGACACCGACGGTGATGGTGTTGGCAACAACGCTGACGCATTCCCAACCGATGCCACTGAAACAATGGATTCGGACATGGATGGAGCCGGTGATAATGCCGATGCCTTCCCGAACGACGCCAATGAAACGATGGATTCTGATGCGGATGGCGTGGGCAACAACGCTGACGCCTTCCCGAACGATGCCAATGAAACTGTGGACACTGACATGGATGGAGCTGGCGATAATTCGGATGCCTTCCCCGAGGATGCTTCCGAGACAATGGACAGCGACCTCGATGGCGTGGGCGACAACGCCGACGCGTTTGCGAATGACGCAACTGAAACCCTCGATTCTGATGGTGACTTGATTGGCGATAACGCAGACTGGGCGCCAAACGACGCTACAGAATCCGCCGACAGCGACATGGACGGTGTCGGTGACAACGCTGACGCCTTCCCGAACGATCCTGCAGAAACGATGGACACGGACGGCAACGGCATGGGGGACATTGCGCAAGCTGCCCTCGTGGCCGCAGAGGCTGCGGCTGCTGAAGACGCCGCTGCAAAGCGCAACATGATCATCATGGCTCTTGTTGTCATTGGCGTGCTTGGTGGTGGAGCCGTGTTGTTCCTTCGCCGAAAAACGGAAGATGAAGAAGAAGTCAAAACCTTCGATGCACTGCCAATCGCTGGATTTCAGCCTGTGGCCGTTCAACCTGTGGCCGCTCAACCTGTGGCCGCTCAACCAGCGGCACAAGAGCCGACTGTGCTCCGCCAGTGGACCGATGAAGCAGGATACACATGGCGAGCCATGAGTGACGGTGGCACCTACTGGTGGACTGGAACCGAATGGCAACGCCGTTGATCAAGCATACACGACAGACGGGGAAAGAGGCATAGCGCCTCCTGCTCTACCAGTATCATCGTCTTCAGATTCACCGAGTACGACGTGAACGGTGGAAAGCCCCAGTTCCTCAGCGATAAACGATGAACGCAAACGAAGGGATTCCACTTCGTCCAAAGTGCTTCGAATAAGAATGCGTGATTCATCATCCCACTTGAACACTTGAGGAAGCATTTTCTTGCCCCAGAAGCCCATAATTTCGCCTTTTCGCTCACCTTGAGCGATTTCCATTTGGCTGAGAACCCCGATGAATTGTTTTGGATTTCCGCCTTGTTCCAAAAATTCAAGGGCGCTGACCGCAAGTTCCCGCTTCCAGGTTGGGGCGACGATGATCGTTGCTGATGTGGCTGGCCCGTCCAAATGGCGTTCAGCGACATCCTTGATTTTCCGGGCATTTTCAAGGAAACTGCGAGTGGTTGTTTCTCCATCGAGCGCGCTTTGTTCCGCTGGTGAGACCGGGTCAAGTTTGGGCATTTCAGCACCGCTGATCAGCCCGTCCATACCGAGCACAGCCCACCATTCTTCTGCGAGATGAGGCGTTGAAATTGAAAGCATGTGCGCCCAATGCCTGAGGATTTTAGAAGCGATTTCTGCATTGTTGCCGCCACGGCGTGTGTACCAGTTGACGTCTTTCACCAATTCATAGTGGGAAAGTTCGACCGCACGGCGCAGATCATACACGTCCATAGCGCTCTGGAATTCTTCGACGCGCTGCTTCAGTCGCCCTTCAAACCAGACATCCATCGGACCCGCTGGGCCGTCCCAAGACAGGAGGCGCTCAGGCATGCTGTACAACTGCATCATGACTTTGTAATTCGCTTCAAGTGCGGTATCGGACCAATCCATTCCCGCCGTGGGGTTTGCTGCAAAGAGGATGAACAAGCGGACGGTGTCAGCACCATACCGTTCGATCATATCTTCTGGAGAAACTGTGTTTCCGGTTGATTTACTCATCTTTGCAGAACGCTCAGAAAGTTCTGAATCGCAATGGGGGCAAGGAGCGCCAGCGTGTTCGACGGTGAACGTCAGACCGCAAGACTCGCACCATGGGGCCGCTTTGTTGACCATACCTTGGCAGAGCAATTCATTGAACGGTTCATCGATGTCATGCAACCCAAGGTCTCGAAGAGCCTTGGTCCAGAACCGAGCATAAATGAGGTGCATTTGAGCGTGTTCAATCCCGCCGCAATAGAAATCGACGTTCATCCATTGATTCGCCTTCGCTGCTTCAAAACACAATTCGTCATTGAGTGGGTCTGTAAAACGAAGGAAGTACCATGATGAATCAACAAAAGTATCCATCGTGTCGGTTTCTCGACGGCCTTGTTCCCCACAGGTAGGGCAATCGGCGGCAAGGAACGACGCTGAAGTTTCCAGAGGGTTGCCTTCACCGAAGGTCACATCTCTTGGAAGCTCTACCGGCAAATCGGCTTCAGGAACGGGCACTGCGCCACAGGAGTCGCAGTGGATTACAGGGATTGGCGTGCCCCAATACCGCTGTCTTGAGACCAACCATGGGCGGATCTTCCAATTGATGGTTTGAGATCCTGCATTCTTTGCTGCAAGAGCGTTGACGACCGCTGATTTGGCTTCGTCGCCGTAAAGGCCGTCGAACCCTTCAATTGGGCTGTTGACCATCCATCCGAAGTCACACTCAGCCCGCTTGAGTTCAGCATCAGCATCAGCACCTTGCTTCATCACGAGAACTCGGCGAATTGGAATGCCATAGGATTTGGCGAAATCAAAGTCACGTTCATCATGGCCTGGCACAGCCATAACGGCTCCAGTACCGTAACTGGCAATCACAAAATTTCCAGCCCAAATGGGTATTCGTTCCCCGGTCAATGGGTGGATCGCATGGGCACCCAGTGGCACGCCACGCTTTTTGTTCATGTTCTTGATGCGGTCGAACTCGCTCATTGCTGAGACTTCATCGTACAGGTTTTGCCATGCTTCTTCCTGAGGCGTTCCCTTGACCAGCGAACCTGCAAGTGGGTGTTCAGGGGCGAGGGTGACAAACGTGGTGCCAAACAGCGTGTCGGGGCGCGTGGTGAACACTTTGATTTCTTCTTCACGGCCTTCGATAGCGAAGGTGATCTCGGCACCTTCTGAGCGGCCAATCCAATCCTTCTGCAACGATTTGACATTTTCTGGGAACGATATGGTTTCCAATCCGTCGACAAGTTCCTGGGCGTACCTTGGGGTGTCGAGGAACCATTGGTTCATCTCTTCTTGTGTGATTGGTCCGTTGCAGCGCCAGCAGCGTCCAGCCTTGACTTGCTCATTGGCCAAAACAGTTTCACATTGCGAGCACCAGTTGACGGGAGCGAATTGCTGAGTGGCAAGACCCATTTCCATGAACTTGGTGAAAAACCACTGATTCCATCGGTAGTATCGCGGATCATGACTCTTCAATTGCCGCTTCCAATCGTATGAAAAGCCCATTCGCTTAATTTGGGCAGTGATTGAAGCCATGTTGCGCTCGGTGATCTCATGAGGATGAGCGTTTTCTTTGATCGCCGCGTTTTCAGCTGGCATGCCAAATGAATCAAAGCCCATTGGGTACAACACATCGAAGCCCATCATCCGCTTGTATCGGGCCACTGCGTCACCGATTGAGTAATTACGCACGTGGCCCATGTGCATTTTACCGCTTGGATACGGGTACATCTCAAGGCAGTAGAACTTTGGTTTATCGCCGTTCAAATTGCATTCAAACAGTTTGGCTTCGTTCCACTTCCGTTGCCAAATTTGCTCTGAATCGGGAGAAAATAGTATGCTCATCGACTCACCTCTACCCTTCGGGACACCCCTGCGACAAGCCCATTTGTCTTGAATGCCACTCTTCATGGGGTTGCTCACCCTGCGCAAAAGCATGGCGAAGCGAATCACCGTGCAGGTTCCTGTTCGAATCGACCTTGCGGGTGGCTGGAGTGATGTGCCGGCGTACTGCCACACGCATCGAGGTGAAGTGGTCAACATTGCAATCGACAGGTACGTAACGGCCACTTGTGAGGTGGATGAACAACGAAGAATGGAGGTCGCCTACCGGACAGAAACGCCAACAGGTTGTGGCTTAGGAACATCTGCAGCCATGAATGTAGCGCTTGTTGCTGCCATCAGCGAACAGGGTGAAACAGGCGCCTCCATCGCTGAAAAAGCATACCAAATTGAAGCCGTACTTGGCAACACGGGCGGGCGCCAAGATCAATGGGCAAGCGCTTTTGGTGGCGTCCAACATTTGATTTTTGAAGGGGATGAAGTGGTTCGCAGTGCTCTGAATCCATCCAGTGAATTCACGGCATGGTTGGAGCAGAACTTGATGCTGTTTGACACCGGCCTGCCCCATGTTTCTGGTCGTTTGCATGAATCGATATGGAGCCGGTTCGAACGGTCAGACGCGAACGTTCTGCAAGGGCTTGGCGAACTGCGCAAGGCTGCTGAACTGATGCATCAAAGCGTCTTGGATGAAGAACAGCAAGGTGTTGCCAGCGCCCTGCATAAGGTGATGCAAGGCGTTGATTTACTTGATCCGGCCCTCCACGATCCGTTTCGTTCGGTGACTGAACCGCTTACAGAGGCGGGGAGAATCACCGCATGGAAAGCGATGGGCGCTGGTGGCGGTGGTGTTGTTGGCATGCTTCAAAGCGGCAAGGCCGATGATGAAGCTGCAATCACTTCGGCCGCGGAAGAAGCAGGTTGGCAGAGGATCGTATGGCGGGTTGAAATGGAAGGGATTCAACGAACAGAAACCATCAGTCGCGGCTGAAATCGTCGTTTGTTTCGAGCAAGAAGATTGCTTCTCGAGTCAACTTGTACCGGTTCTTAATGCCCATTTTGCGCTTTTCGACCAGACCAAACTTTTGCAAGGTCCGCAAATGGTGAGAAACAAGTTGTTGACTCTTTTCCAATCGCTTTGCGAGTTCCGCTTGCGTTGGGAACTCGCCCATTGGTCCATCGGCGTCAAGCAGAGTGAGGATCTTGCCTTGCAAACTGTTCGGGTCAGGTGAGAGTGGGGGGACTGGAAGTTCTTCCTCGCTCATTGCGGGACTCATGGTGTTGGTGAGCGGGTAATATCGAACCAAACGTCCATCTTTACGGCGCCAGATCACTTCTTCGTTCTCAAGGATACGAAGGTGATGCGTAATCTGACCGTTGCTCATGTCAAGCGCCGCCATGAGGGCGCGGAAGTGGCAACCGGGGTTGGCTGTGAGGTAACCCATGAGTCGGCCTCGTTGATATCGCCCATCAGTGGTTTCATGCGTCCTACCGACCATACCAAGGAACCAAAGTCCAGCAGCAGTCGATGGAATGCGAATCGATTCATTGCCAAGCACGATGGTGACGAGAAGGGACAGCAGGGAGGTGGTGGTCACAACCATGATGAGGGTTGGTGCGATGGCAATCAAGGGTTCATCTGAGGATTGCAAAATGGTTTCTTTTGCTGCCTCTTCTGATTGGGCTGGAGCAGCAGGGGCTGCTTCTGTTTCGATGCTGAGCAGTTCAATTGAGGGTGCTTGGAACATGGCGCAGGCTGGAGCGGCATCAGTGGACACGGCATCATAGGTCCCTGTCCATCCTTGTTGTGGCATCCAAGAACCAAGAGCTGCTTTCGAGAGGAGCAACTGCCCTTCTTGAGGTGTTTCGATAATCCAACATGTACCTTGTTCGGTTAACACGCCCGACCAGGTGCCGCTGATCAGCCTCGATGATTCGGCAGCGGGTTGTTCTTCGATGATGACGGGTTCTGCTGAGACCGTTTCCACGATTGGCCACTCAAAGACAAAACCAGCCGATGTTGTCGGGTTTGCTTCCAGTGTGACCACCATCTGATAGGTTCCATCTGGAAGCGAGGTGTTCGAGAAATCGACCATGTTCACATCGCCTACTTCAAGGACAAGTCCATCCCCAACCGCACCGTAAGCAAGCACAACATGCCGCCCATCAAGGTCGTTGCAAAGGGATGCTTGACGGTGAACCTCTTCGGAAGAAGCGGTGTTGATGATGGCCACAGACACTGAACATGGTCCAATCCAGCGAAGGTCAACTTCGCTGACAAGTGGTTCGATGGTAACGCTCAGGTCAAAGCCATTCTCGATGCCTGTCAAAGCGGTGGTCAGGCCCACATCAAGGCTCTTGGCGCAGTCTGTGGAACTCATGCGGGCGTAGTCGATGGATTGAGCGTAGGACAGATGGAATTGAGGCACTTCCACGACCGCCGTATAGTGGCCTGATGCAATTTGACAACCGAACAGGTCGTTGAAGGTCCAGTCAGGAAGCGAAAAGAGAACTTCCTCTTGCGAATCGAGCCCGTAATCCAAGTTGATGGCGTTGCAGGTCTTGAACGAACGGCTATCAAACACGACTTCGCCTTGATCGTTGACGATCCAGAGTTCTGCACGGCAGGTGTCCGTGAAGCGGAGGGCTTGTGTTTCGTCACCGACGTTGAGCATGGTCATGCCTGTTTGCATGATGTCACCATCACCGTAGAGTCCATCCCCAAGCCCGGTCATGGTCAATTCCAAATGAGGCTGAAGTTCAGTGGTAAATCCGTCGATTGGAGTGGCAATGTCGAGGTCAATCGATGCGGCGAGTGCTTGGCCTGGTAGGGCGACTGCAATCGTATTGACGCCGCTCTGAAGCGAACCTGCTGGAAGCAGAATTTGCTCGATAAGCATTTCCTCATAGCCTTCAATTTGTGTGAACGATGGCATGCAGCTGGACGTCAGTTGCGTGGCTTGGTTCATGGTGAGTTGAAGCAGGCAATTGCCCAAATCTGGAAGGGCGATGGCTTGACCAGTTGGGTTGCTCATCACAACAGAGAGCACCATCTCATCGCTTGCAACAAGCGGCCCAAGGCGACTTGTAACTTCGATGGACAGTTGCAGGGGTTCAGGCACGATCACATCGGTTTGAACGTGGACGTCTTGTGCCGTTGAAAGGCCTGTTGCGGTATGGAAAGCGACCACTGAATACCAGCCGGGCAGCACTTCAACACCATCAGAATCTGTCAAATCCCAAGTTAAGATGGAAAAGTCATAGACTTCAGTGGAAGCAAGGTCAAGCATTTGCGTTTGGCCACGGCATGAAGAGCGGTCGTCAACCATTGTTTGGCCGAGGGCATCGTAGACTTGGAGCACAGCGCCGCATGAGGGGTCATTTTCGAACGCTGTTGAGGCTCCGTCGTTGACGAAATAGGAACGAAGTTCAACCGTTTCGCCCGATGCATACCAGCCTGTAGAAGGTGTTGTTTGAAGGCCTGATTCAAAGCGCAAATCTGCATCTTCAGCAGCGGCGAAAAGAGGCAAGGTGGACACCATGAGCAGGGTCACCAAAACCACTGCAGCACCACGCATACGCCCCGCCATGTTCAGAGAGAGGTTCTCATTACTTGAAAGCCCAGCGGTTCATACGATGTGTAAGGGGGAGCAATGAATGCAAGTAACTGAAGTCATTTCTAACGACCGAATCGTGGTGCTGCAAGCCCAACTAGGTGAATGGGACAACCTCAATCACCTGCTCGTATGCTTATCCACAAAACAGGCTGCAATCATCGACCCGTTTGATGGCATGTTTTGGCAGGAAGTCTGCACAAAGCGCGGGTGGAACTTACGAGAAGTCTGGCTCACTCACAGCCACTGGGACCACGTCAAAGGCGTCAAGAAAACAAAAGCCTTGCTCGGTCAAGAAGTTCAAGTTCGAAGCCATGCCTTTGAACGGCAGCGTGGGTGGGAAGATGAAGTGGATCATGAATGGACCAATGAAGCAAACACACACACATCGCTGACGCTGGGTTCGTTAACATTCGAAGCGCACTGTACGCCCGGGCACACACCTGGCCACACCACCTTCATCGGCGAAGGTGTTGTGATTTCTGGTGACTGCCTCTTTCTTGGTCGATGCGGCCGAACCGACCTCTACGGCGGCGACCCAAATGTTCAGCGTGCTACGCTGCGCTACCTTCGAGAACAAATGCACGGACTCCCGGAAGACTGGCTTGTGCTACCGGGTCACCAGTACGTGCTTGAAGATGGGCAAACACCGACCACAATGCGAATTGGCGACGTGCTTGACAGCAACGAGGCCTTGTTGGCAGTGGACAGCGATCAAGCGTGGGCAGCGTTACCGTTCTTGGCCTTTGAAGATTCAATGGCTGAACAAGCGCGCCGACGCCGTGCTAAGGACCAATAATTCGCCTCAGAGATGGTCGAGGTCGAGCATGGTTGGAATCGCTGCCTGAGTGGCGGCGGCTTCTTGCATTTCATGCTGCTTCCACTGAGGGACTTCAGCAGGCTCGGTCCAGCCAAGGGCTCGCGCTTCGTCCAGTTGGCCGGCAGCGACGTAATGATCAACCCAAGCAAGGCGGCGCTCTTCTTCTTCAGAGAAGGCGAGATTCACCTTGCGTTCTTCAGCACGTTCGACTGAGGCCTTGCGCTTGCTGGCAGCCTTTGCCACTTGAGCGACGAAGATCAGACCAAGCAGAAGCACGATGGCTCCGGTCATGAAGATGAGTGTGTTCGAGCTGCTGATGAGAGAAGCAGCGTCATCCGAACTGTCGTCGACTGCGTTCGGGTCGCTGGTGACCGAGCACGTCACAGCCTCAGGACCCGTGAGCACACCATTGGTGATGGCTGGGTCCCACGGGCAAGGATCGTAGACATCGGCCCGACCGTCTGCATCGCTGTCAATGCAACCGAATTCTTCGAGGGAAGACGTGCCGTATTCCTTGCGGCATGAATCAGGTTGGAACGCTGCTTGTGGGGTCATGTTGCCTTCTTCGCCATCGGGGTCATACACGCTGTTGTCACCGTACCCGTCACCGTCGAAGTCATTCCATTGACTTGGATAGAGTGGGAAAGCATCGGGTTGGAAGAAACTGGTTTGATTGTCGCCCCATCCGTCCCCGTCAATGTCCGACCATTGGTCTGGAACCGTAGGGAAAGCATCACCGGATTGATTCCTTACTTGGAAAAATTCACCAGGATTGTCAAGGTCGGCGATTGATTCATTGAACCACGCATAGTTGTCACCCCAGCCGTCACCATCGGTGTCGATCCACTGAAGCGTGTCGTAAGGGAAGGCGTCATCCACATCAGCCCATCCATCAAGGTCGGCATCCGGACAGCCGCGTCGGTTGTTCTCGTATGATTTACCAAACACATCGGCGCAATCATCGCCGCTCGGAACAAGCGTGTTGTCACCGTAACCGTCGCCGTCTGCATCAGCCCACTGGAAAGGATCTTCCCAGAAAGCGTCAATTGGGTCAACAAAACCGTCGCCGTCATAGTCTGAGCAACCGCGTGTGGCCGCATCTGTGGATTTTCCAAAGACCGTCGGGCACGCATCGGAGTAGCCTTCTGAAACGCCATCGCCGTCTTCATCGATGAAGTTGTCACCGTAGCCATCGCCATCTGTGTCTTCCCATTGGTCAGGGTCCTGCCAGAATGCATCGCCATTGAATCCATTTGGATTGTCACCGCGGCCATCCCCGTCCGTGTCCTTCCATTGAGAGGTGTCGTCGGGGAAAGCGTCAGGGTTGTTCCCATCAGGGTTGTCACCGCGGTTGTCACCGTCTCGGTCCGCCCATTGTGTTGAATC
>TARA_B110000459_G_scaffold204105_1_pt1 | contig 16660 bp, 14 predicted proteins | sample TARA_B110000459 | Tara Oceans TARA_B110000459 (sample SAMEA4398296) | marine metagenome | biome: Polar Biome; feature: [SRF] surface water layer (ENVO:00010504); material: water (ENVO:00002006), including particulate matter (ENVO:01000060) such as... | depth 5 m | reverse complement strand
AATTATTAATAAATCCGCATAACGGACATCAAAAGATTTCGCCATGTATTATTTAGATCCAGCAAAGAAGATTGAATTCTTCACAAAGCACGGAAAAACAGCTACTGACACAGGTTCCCCTGAGGCTCAGATTGCAATGTATTCATTCCGTATCGCTCACTTAACTGAGCATTTGAAAAACAACAAGAAGGACTACAACACTCAGCGTTCACTAATTGCATTAGTTGCTAAGCGTCGTAACACTCTTGATTACTTAACAAAGAAAGACATTACACGTTATCGTGCTATAGTTAAAGAATTAGGGTTACGTCGTTAATTCTAACAATCTTAAAATCGCAATACTAACTACTAGTCCTATTTGGTCTAGGGTTTGTTGCGATTTTTTGGTATTAAATACTCTGTAACTCTGGCTTGATTTTTGATAAGAAGATGAGCACTTGAGTAATACTAAGAATGCGTTACAGAGAGTATAAAATGATTTGGATTAAAAGAGATATTTAGAGAGATAAAAAGAAGAAATGAATTACACGGTACACAACCAAACAATCGACCTCGGAAACGGGCGTGAGATTACACTCGAGACAGGAAAACTCGCAAAGCAAGCAGACGGTTCAATCGTTCTGCGTTCTGGAAAAACGATGCTACTTGCTACTATAGTAAGTAGTAAAGATGCAAGAGATGATGTGGATTTCCTTCCACTAACTGTTGATTACAGAGAGAAATATGCTGCTGCCGGAAAATTTCCTGGTGGCTTTTTTAAGCGCGAAGCACGCCCTTCTGATTCAGAAGTATTAGTAATGCGTTTAGTTGACAGAGCTTTAAGACCTATGTTTCCTAGCGATTACCATGCTGGAACACAAGTTATGGTTCAACTTATGTCAGCTGATGATGAGGTTCTTCCAGACAGCTTGGTAGGTTTCGCTGCTAGTGCGTGTATCGCAGTTAGTGACGTTCCATTTAACGGACCTATTTCTGAAGTACGTGTTGCACGTATCGACGGTAAATTTGTAATCAACCCACTTCGTACTGAACTTGAGTCTGCAGATATAGACATGATGGTAGCTGGTACTATCGATTCTATCGTTATGGTAGAAGGCGAGATGAGTGAGGTGAGTGAGAATGAAATGGTTGAAGCTATTGAGGCTGCTGCCAAGGCAATTACTATTCAATGTGAAGCCCAAATTGCATTAGCAAAAGCTGTTGGCACTCACGGTGTAAGCCGCGAATATTGTCACGAGGATCACGATGATGTACTAAAAGCAAAAGTATTTGACACGCTGTACCCTACAATGTATGCTGCTGCACAAAAAGAAAAAACGAAATCTGACCGTAAGTCTGCTTTCAAAGCAATTTCTTCTGACTTCGTTGCTACTCTTTCTGATGAAGAAAGAAAAGACAAGGCATTTATGCTCAAGACTTATCTTCACGATGTTCAGAAGAAAGCAATTCGCGATCTCCTTCTTAACGATGGCGTTCGTCTTGACGGAAGATCATCTTCTGATATTAGAGACATTTGGGGTGAGGTAGATTACCTGCCTAGTTGTCACGGTTCGGCTTTATTCCAACGTGGAGAGACACAAGCTTTAACTACTCTTACTCTTGGTACTAAGCAAGATGAGCAGCTTATTGACGGGGCTCTTGTTCGCAAAACAGAGAAATTCTTACTACACTACAACTTCCCACCATTTTCAACTGGTGAAGAGCGTCCATTACGTGGAGTCAGCCGTAGAGAAGTAGGTCACGGAAACCTTGCTCTTAGAGCTCTTAAGCAAGTTCTACCTCCAGTAGAAGATTGCCCTTACACAATTCGTTTAGTCTCTGAGATCCTTGAATCTAACGGTTCATCATCTATGGCTACAGTATGTGCTGGTACTCTAGCTCTTATGGATGGAGGAATTAAAATTAAAGCACCTGTATCTGGAATCGCTATGGGTCTCATTACAGACAAAGAGACTGGTAAGTATGCTATTCTAAGTGATATCCTCGGAGACGAAGATCACCTAGGTGACATGGACTTTAAAGTAACAGGTACTGAAGAAGGTATCACTGCATGCCAAATGGATATGAAGATCCAAGGTATCAGTATGGACGTATTACGTGAAGCACTTGAGCAAGCTCGTGAAGGTCGTCACCATATCCGAAAGGAAATGATGAAGGTACTTGACAAGCCTAATGAAGATTTCAAGCCACACGCTCCTCGTATTGTTGCTTTCAACGTTCCTGGTGATGCAATTGGAGCAATCATAGGACCTGGAGGAAAAATTATTCAAGAATTACAAGCTGAAACTAACACAAATATTTCTATCGAAGATATCGATGGAGAAGGTCGTGTTGAGATTGCCGCTTCTGATAAAGCAGCAATTGATGATGCTGTTAAGCGTATCAAGCAAATCGCTTTCCCACCTACTGTTGAAATAGGAGAGGAGTACGAAGGAAAGGTGAAAACAATTATGCCTTACGGGGCTTTCGTTGAAGTAATGCCGGGAATTGACGGACTACTTCACGTTAGTGAATTAGAATGGAGACGTGTTGACAACGTTGAAGACATCCTTAAAGAAGGCGAGAAAGTTAAATTTAAGGTAGTTGGTCGTGACCCTAAGACTGGTAAGATTAAGCTGAGCCGTAAGGCACTACTTGAGAAGCCTGAAGGTTACGTTGAACCTGCTGCTCGTCCAAGCCGTGATCGTGGTGACCGTGGAGATCGCCGCGAAAGAGGTGATCGTGGAGAGCGTCGAGAACGACGTGACTAGTTGAGGAGACACTACTTAAAGGATAGACTTTCCATGAGTAGGTTTAAGTAATTGATTTTGAGTTTAAAAGAATAGAACCACATGAGGCAGCTAAAAATAACGAAACAAGTAACTAATAGAGAGACTGCATCCTTAGATAAATATCTACAGGAAATTGGTCGTGTTGATCTTATTACTGCTGAGGAAGAAGTTGAGCTGGCTCGTAAAATTAAAGCTGGAGATAAAGCTGCTCTAGAGAAGCTTACAAAAGCAAATTTGCGTTTCGTTGTTTCTGTTTCTAAACAATACCAAAATCAAGGATTGAGTCTTCCAGACCTTATCAATGAAGGAAACCTTGGTCTTATAAAGGCTGCTCAAAGATTTGATGAAACCCGTGGATTTAAGTTTATTTCATATGCTGTTTGGTGGATTCGTCAAAGTATTCTTCAAGCTCTTGCTGAACAAAGTCGTATTGTAAGATTACCTCTAAACAAGATTGGTTCTATCAATAAGATTAATAAAGCATTTGCTCGTCTTGAACAAGAATTTGAGAGACCTCCAACAGCTGTTGAACTTGCTGAATCTTTAGACATGACACTTGATGAAGTCAAGCAAAGTTTAAAGAACGCGGGACGCCATGTGAGTATGGATGCACCTCTTAAAGAGGGTGATGAAAGTTCTAGTACTATGTATGATGTACTTAGCTTGAATGATTCACCTTCACCTGATGACTCTCTTATGACTGAGAGCTTACGTAAAGAGATTGAGAGGTCATTAAGAACTCTTACTCCACGTGAAGCTGATGTGATTCGCCTTTACTTTGGGTTAAATGGTGAACATCCAATGACACTTGAGGAAATTGGCGAGCGTTTCGACCTCACTCGTGAACGCGTAAGACAGATTAAAGAGAAGGCTATTCGTCGTCTAAAGCATGCATCTAGAAGTAGGATTCTTAAAGGATACTTAGGATAGTCGTTTTAAATATTATTAAAAAAAAGCACTCAAGTTGGGTGCTTTTTTTATGCCTATTATTTTTCTACGGATTTCCATAGGTTTAAGCATCAGAAGGCTCATAATCCACACCTTGATTATTTTCTAATCTTTTTATATAATAGCTCTGCTTTAACACATAATTGTTGGCCTGAAACAATTACCCGTGTAGGGCAATAAAATTGGACCTTGAGACATTACTAAAGCATGTAATTTATCATCAACTTTAGAAAGATGAGAAAGGAATTCAATATGATATCGTTTCATGAAGTAAAGATGGCCATATTTGCAGTATGAGGAATATAATTCTAGTAATATTTATGATTGTGAGTGTCATGATCATTGCTTCATTGCAGGGATGCACTAAAATTCACTACACTACAGATCCTAACGCTACACTTAATTTTTCTGATGATACGCTTATGTTTGATTCAGTGTTTACAACCATAGGATCTATAAGTCTATATCTTTCAGTAATAAACCCTTATGATCAGGCTATTCTAATTGATGAAATTGAATTAGAGGGGGGAGGTTTAAGTAGTTACAGGATAAACATAGATGGTCAAGGGCTTGATTCTTCAGGGGCAGAAATCACAAGGCAGGAAGAAATAACAATATTACCTAACGATAGTATTTTTATTTTTGTAGAAGTTACGATTGATCCTACAAACACTTCTTCAGCTTTTATCGATTCAGACAGACTAAGATTTAAGGTGAACAGCAATGAACAGTTCGTGGATTTAATTTCTTATGGGCGTAACGCTGTTTTTCATTATCAGCCAGGGAATTGGTTTGATTATAATAACCCACCAGAGAATGTTCTGGAATGTGATGAGGTTTGGACGAGTGACTTGCCACACGTAATCTATGGGCCTATAAGAGTTGAACCAGGCTGCTCATTGACAATAGAAGCAGGAGCAGAAGTGTATGTTCACTCTGGAAGTGGTTTATGGATACAAGGAGGAAGTATAAATATTAATGGAACGTTAAATAATAAAGTGGTTTTTCAAGGTGATAGGCTTGGGTCATCGTATGATGATTATCCAGGACAATGGGGGTTAGAGTTTCCTTTAGAATTCCAATATCAAGGTGAAAATATATATTACACTGTAAGTAGGGGAGGTATCTGGTTAGATAGATCATCTAATTCTTCCATAAATCACGCTGTAATTAAAAATGCCAATGTGGGAATTTGGGTAGATAGTTTGGGACAAGGAGCTGAATATGCTTTGAAACTGACTAACTCTAAAATTTACAACATGTCTTCGGTGGGACTGCTTTCTCAAGGAGGGTATATAAGAGGTGTAAACAACCTTTTTGCAGATTGTGGCGAGGCATGTGGAGCTTTTACGCTAGGTGGTGAAATAATTATGCATCTTAGCACTTTCGCAAATTACTGGGTTGATGGTTCTGTAAGGCAGGGTAGCTCAGTTTACATGAACGATTGGTATGAGAGTTCCGGAGACGTAATTCAACACAGACCTTTTGAGGAGGGTACGGAATTTAGAAACTGTATTATATGGGGGAATAATGCTGGGGCAAATGACTTTGATGAGTTAGTCTCTAATTTATATACTCCAAGTATTTACTCAACTCCATTGTTTACTTCGTGCAGTGTCGATGTACAAAGCGATGACTTCCCTAACAATCTATTAGACATTAATTGCACGTCTGATATAGCACCTGACTTTGTTTCTACTTTAAATCGAGATTTTCATTTAAATGGAGAAAGTACTGTTTGGCAAGGAGTTTCCTCAACTCCGCCATTTACAGCGTCAGAAATTTCAAAAGATTTAGATGGATTGCCTAGATCTACATTCAGTCCTGATAGAGGTTGCTTTGAAAGACAATAAAGGTAACTTCTTTCTATAACTCTCGTATGATATATAGAAATCTATAAAAAAAGGATTTATGACAACAGGTATTTTAGATGCTCTTACTCAACTATTTGCTCTTTTTGCATCTGGTCGCTCAGATAAAGAAGAGCTTGTAGGTAGGCAAGCTGCAAATAAATATCTATCAGGAAGGTTGTCTAAGTCTTTAGTTGATAGCTATTTAAATATTTACGACAACCACTTAGAATCTTTTAGATTAAAGAAAAATAGTGGCGAAATAACTGAAGCAAAAAGACTCTCTAAACTCTCAACAAAACTGTTGCGAACGTGTTCAAGTATAAATAAGGAATTACCACAAAGAGACAAGGTAGTTGTGTACTTAAGACTTTTAGAGTTTGTGAATTCTACTCATGTACATGCTAATTCATCTGATTTTTTAGATGCAGTTTCTTCTTCATTTCTACTTGATTCAATTGACATTGCAGGAGTTGAAGCACTCGTAAATGTGTCGTCAACTTCTGTAAACAAAACAGAGGGTATGTTTATTTCAGATGATTTAATATGTTATCGTCTGTCTAACAACTCACTTTTTTTAGTTAGATATTTAGGCAAACAGGCAGTTTATTTGAATAACCAACCTATATCAGAAGGCTCTATTTCAATTATGGTGCCTGGGTCTGTATTTAAAATTGAGAGCAGATCTAAAATTTTCTTCAGCGATTTAATGAGACGGTTTTTAGATAGTCCAGATGTTCCTAAAATAGATTTCTATGCAAATGGAATTAACCATTTCTTTAACTACCCTAAAGAACAAGCATTACACAATCTGACTTTAAGAGAACGTGAAGGGAATTTAGTTGGGATAATGGGAGGAAGTGGTAGCGGGAAATCCACACTTTTAAACATTCTAAACGGAACGATAAAACCATTACAAGGGAATGTTTTACTTAACGGGGTTGACATTCATAAAAACGCATCTGAAATCCAAGGCATTATAGGCCACATAGCCCAGGAAGATGCACTTATAGCTGAATTAACTGTAAAAACAAATTTATTATATAGTGCAAAGCTCACTTTCGGGGAACTCACGAATCAAGAGATTAGTAAAAAGGTTGACAATACTTTAAAGAGTTTAGGACTTTGGGAAATTCGGGGGTTAAGGGTAGGGTCTATTCTAGATAAAACTATTTCAGGAGGCCAAAGAAAGAGACTCAACATCGCCTTAGAGTTAATACGTGAACCTTTAGTGTTATTTGTAGATGAACCAACGTCAGGTTTGTCGAGTTACGATAGCATACAGATAATGGATCTCCTGAAAGAGTTGTCTCATAGTGGTAAACTGGTATTTGCTGTTATTCATCAGCCCTCATCGGATATATTTAAACTCTTCGATAAGTTTCTATTATTAGACCAAGGTGGATATCCCATTTATAATGGAGAACCCACATCCATTATTCCTTATTTTAAAAACATAACTAATCAAGTCGATCCTAATGAATCTAGTTGTTTACAGTGCGGGAACATTAATCCAGAACAGATTTTTGAGACTATTGAATCAAGGGAAATAGATGAGTATGGTAATGTCTCAAACAACAGAAGAGTAAGTCCTGAAGAGTGGAATAGGTTTTATAGGCAAAACATCATTAAAACAAATGATGAAAATGATCTAAATAATTTAGAGTTCCATAAATTAAATTCATTAAACTCTACGCCTTCTGGTATTTCTCAATTCCAAAGTTTTTTCAAAAGAGATTTATTATCGAAACTTACTAATAGACAGTATTTACTGATAAATTTACTTGAAGCACCTATGTTAGCTGCTCTACTGTCTTTATTTATGAGATATACACCTGATGGTGAAAGCTATATTTACAAGACAAGTGAAAACATACCACAGTTTTTATTTATATCAGTTATTATCTCATTTTTTATGGGACTCAGTATTAGCGCTGAAGAGATATATCGGGATAAAGCAATACTAAGGCGTGAGAGATTTTTATTTTTAAAATGGGGGAGGTATTTACAAGCTAAGATTTCAGTGAGTTTTATAGCTTCATTGTTGCAAACAATTGGTTTTGTTGCAGTTTCGCATCTTTTATTAGAAATCCCAGGTATGTTTTTTATGCACGTTTTGGTTCTTTTCAGCGTTTCTATATTCGGAAATCTACTAGGGTTAAATATTTCTTCAGCATTTAAATCAGCTAAGGTCATTTACATGATTATTCCGCTATTGGTTATTCCTCAAATTATTTTTGGTGGTGCTATAGTCAGGTTTGATAGATTTAATTCTTGGTTTACACATCAAACTCATGTCCCTATCATTGGTGACTTAATGGTGTCAAGATGGGGGTTTGAAGCTATGGCCGTATATGCATACAGAGAGAATAGCTATAGTAAGAACTTTGTGGAATTTGATGATGTTATCAGACATGCTGCCTGGAGAAGAGATTTTTGGCTTGAAGAGATAACTAATTCTAACAGAACCACTGCATGGCTTGAAAGAGAGTGGGAGAGGGCAGGAGAGGAATTATTGAGCTGGGGAATAGAAACGCCTGAAATCTTGATTGATAAATCGATTAATAAGTCCAACTGGATTGATGCTTTCAACCAAGCATATCACTCAGCATTTAAAGAAAAAGATCAAGTGAAATCTCGCTTAATTAAAAAGGGGACTTTGGGGAAATTGAAAGATCATAACTTCAATAACGAAATTGCTGAGTGGGTATTACAAGAGGAAAGGTCTGTAAGGATTTTAGATTTAGATCATGGTCTTAGTGCAACTGCATCTCCAATTCACCACCATACTAATCATGTTTCTGGTATTAATGCTCCATACTATTCAGCTTATAAAAGCTTCTTAGGTTGGGATATAAACACACCGTATTATAACGTTTTAATGTTATGGTTAATGACGGCAATTGCTTGGGGGTTCTTGAGATTTAACCCACTAAATAAACACTAGTTCGTTTATTTAACTATCGGTCTTTATTAACTTAAAAGGGATTTCTATAATCGCATCATAATCCTCCCCAGCTTCAAGCATGTCTTCATCATCTTCTTCATAATACCAGTTAACACTAGCATCCACGTCTGAAGACTCTATCCTTTTAAGTAGATCCATCAAGCATTTAGAAGAACTAGTATTAAAATACTCAAGGTTTATGTTCACTTCAACTGCACCTTCTGAACTGCACAATTCGTCAGCCCAAAGAATTAAAGGTGAGTAAAATTCTATTGAGTTTTCGGGAATGCTTCGACCAGACAAACTCATAGATCTAGTATTCGCTAAAAATGTCACCTCAGGAGTTTTATTTGTTCCTGTAATAATTATATTTTCCATTTTAAGCTTTAATTGGTTTTAAATGAACCGAAATACAAAACATCATTTTATCATGTTGAGAAGGAAGTAACTCCGAAACGATATTTCCATTGGATATTTTTGATAGCTCTAAAAGCCCCATACCTCCACCTCCATGTTCACTTCTGGCATCGCCCCCCATCACATTCTTTTTCAAATCTCTAAGTTCGTCTTCTGAAATGCTCTTAATTGCATTTAAAGCTGAGACTAACTTATTAGCACGAGAAGAATCGACTAAGTTAGATGTACTTATTGTAAACTCATTATTGATTCCAGATTTAGAAAAGACAAATAAAGAATCTGCAGAAAATGAATGATGAATTAAGTTCTGTATTAATTCAACTGCAACTTTAAATATTTTCTTGGACAATGGACGTGTGATAGAGGTATTGGAATTTAAATCTCTCTCTATCCAATCAAGAATATAAGATGTGGTCTTCTCTTTAAACTTGCCTCTAAAAGCTAAAAGCACAATATCACCCTGAGCGACAGCGATTTGGAGATTGGATTCATTCAATGAAGTGCTATCTAAAGGCATATAACTAATTTACAAGGATTATCACCAAATTTGCACCCACATGAAAGGAGAAATTAACAACGAATGGTTTGCTGCTTGGTTTGACTCACCAGCATATCATATTTTGTATGGCAATAGGGATAATGATGAAGCTTTTAACCTAATTGAACACCTTGATGCCATATTGCCTGACAATGTAAATAAAGTACTCGATGTGGGATGTGGTGCTGGGAGGCATGTTATCGCATGGGAAAAGCTAGGATACGAAGCAAGTGGATTTGATCTAAGTCCCGAAAGCATTAAAATTGCTAAGACCAAGTCAACTAAATCAGACTTTAAGGTTCTAGACATGAGACTGTTAAAGTCTGAAGAAGCTTGGGGCTCAAAGTTTGACATTGTATCTAACCTATTCACGAGCTTTGGGTACTTTTCAAAAGAAGAAGATCATTTGTCAGTGCTAAAAGGCTTTTCCCATGCCTTAAAACCTGGAGGGTTATTAATCCTAGACTACTTAAATGATAAATACTCAAAAGCAAGACTTGTTCCATCAGAAGTTATTGAACTTGGAGGATATACATTTAATATCAAGAGATTTCTAAAAGACGGTTTCTTCCAAAAATCTATAGGTTTTACATCACCCGAGGGTAAAGATTACAATTTCGTTGAGCAAGTAAGAGCTTGGAGTGCTGATGATTTGAAATCGCTATTATTAGGTGTAGGTTTGCAACCCGAGAAAATATATGGCGATTATGAATTTGGCAGACATTCTGAAAATTCTCCACGCTGCATTATTGTCGCCAGAAAACAAGATTAATGATATTAACAGGCATTGCATTATTAATGGTCGCTCTCATAGGAGGGTTAGCTCTTGAGATATTAGGTGATCGCGCAATGAGGAACCTATCCATTATCCTGGCTTTCGGTGGAGCGTATATAATGGGACTCATATTCTTACATCTTGTCCCCGAAGCTTTTTCGTTCAGTGGGATAGCTGGCACGTTCGTTCTTATAGGTTTTTTAGTCCAAATCTTTCTAGAGTATATCTCTAAAGGTCTTGAACACGGTCATGTACATTTGGATGACTCGTGTGGCCATAATGTATCTATAGTAATGCCTTGGGCTGCAATTGTCAGTTTATGTATACATGCTTTTTTAGAATCCATGCCACTCGCAGAAGGAGCATCAGTTGTAGATGTCGGGCATCAAGTCAGATCTATGGGGCAAGTTGCTGCACACATACATATTCACCCTTCCTCTGACACAGCAATAGGTTCAGCTTTATTTCTCGGACTTGCACTACATAAACTCCCGGTTGCACTTGTGCTTATGGGGTTAATGAAATCTACCGGTGCTTCAATTGTAAAAAGATGGGGACTGCTCGCAATATTCGGAATAATGCCAGGGGTAGGAATGTATATTTATGATATGATCATTCATTCTGAAGTTGCTATTCCAGGAGGCGTAAGCACGTTTATGTCTGCTACGCATGGCCTAGTGATAGGTATACTTTTACATGTGGCCACCACTGTTCTATTTGAAAGTGGAGAAGGACACTCTTTTCATTACAAGAAACTTATTGCAACTTTATTAGGTCTTGGTATTGCTTATCTCACTTTAGGATAAAGTTATTTCAGAGTAAAACGTAACCTTTTATTTTTCACATGCGTAAATGTGTGCATGAGAAATTACAGCATATTTATTTCAGAGGTGCGTATAGAAACAATCAAGCTTTCTTCGAGTTTATACTCAATAGATGTTTTTAACCACTGTTTAAACTAACAGGACTACTCAAATATAGTTGCCGCTAAACTTTGAGATTGACTCCAAGCTCTCTCGTCCTTAACGCTCCACAGACCTTTCTCAGTGAACAACTCGATCATTTTTTCAGTTGGAGCATTCCCTACAAGATCATCTTGTGCCATAGGACAACCACCTATTCCTCTAATTGCTCCATCAAACCTTAGGCATCCAGCTTTTAAAGCTGCTTCGATTTTATTTAATCCTGCTGTAGCATTAAGATGTAAGTGGGCACCGAATTCAACTACGGGCAATTCAGAAATCACTCCCGTAAAAGCTTTTTCCACGACATCTTCACTCGCAGTACCTACAGTATCACTTAAAGCGATAACATTCACGCCCATATTTTTGTAGAGTTTAGTAGAAAATTCTGCCAACATGTCTTCATGCCAAACATCACCATATGGATTCCCAAAGCCCATACTGAGGTACACAACAAGTCTTTTCTCATTGTTTATACAAACAGACTGAATCTTTTCAAGACGGGAAAATGCCTCCTCTATACTAGCCCCAGTATTTCTTTGCTGAAAAGACTCGGATAAGGATAAAGGAAACCCAATGTCGCTGACTGTGTTAAAAACACTTGCTTGATTAGCTCCACGCTCATTGGCAACTATAACTAAAGCTTTTGTACCAGATTTAGGAAGTAATCCCTCTTCTTCTAAAACGGTTAACACTTTACCTGTATTTGCCATAGAGGGCACAGCTTTGGGAGAAACAAACGACCCTAAATCAAGAGTGTCAAAGCCTACATCTAATAGAGCACGATAATATGTAATCTTATCTTGAGTCGATATTTTATGAGGCCAACCTTGTAATGCATCTCTTGGGCACTCAACTAAATGAATTCTATCCATAAAACGAAGGTAGAAAGAAGATTTTTTTTATTTCCATAAAAACGAAACCTTAATCTATGTATTGACGTAAAGAGAGTATCTAACAAAAGATTCAACTATGGAACTCAATTTATTCAACCGTCTTCCTCTTAATGAGAAAACAAGCTATATGTGGGATAAAGGAGTATGTCATGCTTCTAGAGTAGTAGAAGAAAGATACATTTTGTGTATTTACGAATTAGATGGGTTCTTCGTTGAAGCTATTTATTCTCGCAGGAATAAAAGAGTAAATGCTATTCTACCCCTGGCTTATATTCCAGAATGGGAAGGATATGTTGATCAGGTGCTTACAAATCTGCTAAAACTTAACTAACAAGACTTAAGATTAGAAACAATACACCCGAACCAGATATCAGACGTGACATCAAACTAGGAATGGTATCTTTTAATAGCCAGGCTATACCGACTAACGAGGCAGCTAAGAAATTCCCCGTAGAATTGATATTCATTGCTAGAGGGGCAATGGAATCAATCCGTTCTAGGTAGAGAATCGATTTACCTACAACTAAGCCCCCAAATTTTAATATCTTATTTCCAACCGACTGGTTTATTAAAACAGTGAAATTACCCAAACCTATTATCACCCCTACAATAGTCACAACAATACTTGCAATGATATTTAGCGGAAGAAAAAATATAGGCACTTTTTTAAATGCTAATGCTAACCACGCTAAAGTTGATATTTGGGCAGCAATTGGGATTCTGACTATTAACCATTTAGGTTTAGTAACCACAGCTAATATTCCTGCAGTTGCAGCAAAACTCAATTGTGTCCCTAATTGTTGGGGAGCATAAGGGTCAATAAGTGCTACAATCCAAGCTGCTACACATAAGGTTTGCCAAGGTTGAACATATCTACTAGTCAATTTACCTACTATTGCGACTGTAACCATAATTCCAGACCTTATGGCTGACCATGGACTCCCACAGGCAATAATAAAAGCCCAAATTCCAGCTAGACCAATTGCTGATAAATATCTAATGTCTCGTCTTCTACTTCTTAAAAAAAGTAAAGGAATAAATCCCACTAATCCCACATGGTAACCACTTACAGCAAGGAGATGAGATAGCCCAGCTCGCGCAAATAGATCTTTCACATTCCTGCTTAACATACTTTTATCTCCAGTGGTTAATCCCAGAATGAAACCAAGTGCTGGATTCTCGATATCTGCCTCAATAAGATTGTTTTTCATTTTCAATCTATATACAGTTGATAGACTGGGAATACTATCTAACCTCATTGATTCAATGGGAGTGAATACGCCATCACATCCGAGGCTTTCATAATATGCCTTAATATCAAATGTTCCTATTTTCTTGTCACCGAAGGGTGTCCAAATCCCTAACGCAACGCTTTCTCTTGAGGGGAATTCTATTCTACTAGGCCAAACAATCGCCACTTTACCCATCTCTCTAGTTTTGGCATACCCATAGATGTTCTTACCATAATTTAATGGCTTGGGCTTACAGCTTTGTAGCGAAAGAACGATTAAATCTCCACTTTTTTTTGGCACATTTACTATAAATGAATTTGCTCTAAAATAACCTAATAATGTACAACCAATAAAGAAAACGAAACGAATAGGAGTGAATTTTAAGGACCATTTAAATCCGATCCAAATTCCTGACACCACCCAAATAAAAAGTGTAAACTCTCCTAACTCTAACGTTCCTATACCTAAAGCGGTGCCCATCCAAAATGCTATGACATAGGGAAGGAGGGGAGCGTGGTTTCTCATTTCGAAGTGCTAAAGAAAGCAACTTCGTCAATGTTTTATACGTAAATTGTGTGTGTGTACACTACAAACTCATATATACTCTGATACGAGAATATTTATAATAAACTCACTTAAAATCGGAGCTAGAAAGCTCACTCATTTTCGTAATACCCTTAAAGAAATACTGTATTAAAATACTTTTTGAATACATTCCAACTAGGTTAGATTCCTTTGTGCCTTTTTTATTGAAAATTCTTTTTTCACGAATCCTTTTTGTTATCGTTGAAGGGAGCATGTAGTAAAAGACAAAGTGAGCCTTTGCAATTGCAATGAAAAATGCAAGTTCTCCTCTAAGCAAAAATCTTATTGCTGCAATTCCATCCAGAATTAAACGCCGTAGAATGAAAGCAGGAATAAAGCCCTTCTTATTCTTAGTGAGTATAATGAGATTATTCCTAAAGTTTAAATAGACTTTAAATGGGTTAGATGAAGAAAGAGTTCCTCCCCCTAAATGTCTGACTTCTGCACTTCCACAGACTCCTACTTTATATCCTCTATTCTTTAGACGCCAACACAGATCGATCTCTTCCATATGGGCGAAAAGGTCATCATCTAAACCACCCACTTCACTCCAAACATCAGAGTCTATGAAAAGTGCAGCTCCCGAAGCCCAAAACACTTCTCTGTCTATTCTATACTTATCGTTTGCTTTTTCAAATGAGTTGAAAAATCTTCCAGCACAAAACATAAAGCCATCACGATCTATAAATCCTCCCGCTGCACCTGCATATTCATAAAAATCAGGATTTTTATCATTTAATATAAGTGGAGCTGCAGCTCTCCAATTATTCATAGCCATAGACTTACTTACAGAAGTGAGCCAACCTTTATTAACTCTAACATCGGAGTTGAGAAGAACAAATCTTTCTGAAGATATCTGAGCTACCCCCTTATTGTATCCACCAGCAAAGCCATAATTCTTAGTTAACTTAATTACATCAACATTCTTGTAATTGGTTTGTAGCCACTCAACTGACGAGTCTGTAGAACCATTGTCTATGACATACACCTTGTATGAGTCAGATAAAGCGGCCTCTACAACCGATGGGAGGTAGGTCTTGAGATGATGTACCCCATTCCAGTTTAATATAACGACAGCTGTTATCATCTGGGACTGTAAAACAATTCTTCTGGCTCTTCACGTGAGTTCGTATCGTGAGGATTAAGACGGTTTAATTGGGATTCAGTAACTCTCACACGATTCTCTCTAGACTTTAACACTTCAATCCAATCGTCATTTCTAATTTCCCCAGGCAAGTCAGTGTGTAAGATTTCTAGACATTCACTCACAACATGTGGTGCATAGAATAAAAACCTTCTGTTTGTAAGTCCTCTTGTATGGTGGTAATGCCAAATCTCATAAGGATAGTAATCTGTTCCATGTAGTCTAGAAACAATCGTGTTAGGCCTTCCATACTTAAGATAAACATACCCCTGGTCAGTGTCGGCACCATGTCCACTACGACATCCACCGAAAACACTATCAACCACCATTACTTCGTGTGTGTAAGCCTGCCATGCTTTTCGAGGATTTTCAGTACTTTGGTTTAACCAAAACTGATCAAGAAAGCCCTTCATCATTTCAATGTCATCTGTCTTTTTAAGCACTTTAAGTATAGTGTTTTGTTGGGAATTTGATGCAAGGGGAAGATGATCCTCTAAGTGCCTATACAATTTATTAATATCCGTCCATTGTGCTGCAAAATCGTGAAGTGGAATATCTGAAGATGGGAGGTGTGCATCATGAGTCCAACGGGACACAGGATAATTAAGACGTGTAATCTCATGTCCATCCTTAGTCCTTAACTCAATAGTTAAAAAACCGCCCTCTAGAGGTGGAACAGCTATATCAACAGGTAGAACTTCGAAAACTGGTATAACTGGTGCTGCTTTAAGTCTTAGGTAACGATTGTGATTTGAAGACAACCTGCCATCTCCACCAGTAAAACCGAATGACATTAGAAAAAGAGTATCCAACCCGACGACTTTATCAATATTATATAACTCTACATAAAATCTAGCTTGTGTAGCATTTGGAGAAATTCTAGGATCTACAAGTGGCACAATGTCCATTCCTGACCTAGAAAGTTCAGACTCTTCACCTTGATTGACTTTTGCATAGGCCTCAACAAGCATGATGTCTGAAATCTCAGGCATATCACCAACAGAAATGTTGATTTGATCAACTACGCTAATATCTCCAACCTCACTAGTGATAGAATAACTACCATGCTTGAGTTTAATTCTTTCCAGATGAAAATGTGACCCTGTATAGGCAATCAAAGAATCACTGGTTTTGGGTCCTACTAGATTTACTTTTCTAACCAACACTAGTTCTCCTGCACTTTCAGCAGTAATAACAATATCAATTTTAGAACTATAAACAGAATCTATCAACTCTATTTCCATTTGAGTTGATGGAATTTCAATACAAACGTCTATATAACTTGTACCGTCAGCTAGCTTGTATTTAAGAATGTTAGTAGATATTGAGGTTTGGGCTGTAAAGCCTTGAATCAACAAACCAACTAAACAAATTAAAAACAGTTTATGCATAGTGTAAAGGTAGGTTTTTGAAAGTAAAATTGTATGAATTTAGTCACTGAGTTATCTTATGAAGATTAGAAAATCACTAACAAGACACAAATTCAATAAGCGAATATATAGGCACAAAAAAACCCAGCGTTTTCACGATGGGTAATCTTGTTCTTTTTTTTTGCGGAGGTGGAGGGATTCGAACCCCCGGTACCTTGCGGTACG